>Ga0163163_10001108_pt1 | contig 22882 bp, 13 predicted proteins | sample S65metaG_FD_119766 | JGI IMG/M metagenome (GOLD analysis project Ga0163163, IMG submission 119766) | Switchgrass rhizosphere microbial communities from Kellogg Biological Station, Michigan, USA - S6-5 metaG | ecosystem: Host-associated > Plants > Roots > Rhizosphere > Soil | place: USA...
GCGCGACGGTGCCGCTCAGTTGCGCCGTTCGCTCGCGTGGCTTCTCAAGAGCTGATCGGCCGCTTGGGCATGATATAGACATTCCCATGAGAATGCGCGCGCGTCTGCTTTACATGGCGGCGATTTTCATCGTGCTGTGCTCGCAAGGTGCGGCAGCCCAGGAGGTGGTGTTGACGCGTACAGGTCTGGTGCGCGGTGTCACGTCGGCCGGTATCACCTCTTTTAAAGGAATTCCTTACGCGGCCGCGCCAATCGGGCCGCTTCGCTGGAAGCCGGCGCAACCAGTGGCCCCTTGGGCGACAACTCTCGTCGCCGATAAAACCGGGCCGGCCTGCATGCAGGGGAAGGGCGACTTGGACCCACGTCTCGCAATCAGCGAGGACTGTCTTTATCTCAACGTCTGGCGTCCCGCGGGCATTCCAGCGAATGCCAATTTGGCGGTGATGGTCTGGATTCACGGGGGCGGCTTTATCGGCGACACCGGCTCCGATCCGGCCCTCGCCGGCAGCAATCTAGCGCGCCACGACGTGATTGTCGTTACGCTCAATTACCGGCTCGGACGATTCGGCTGGTTCGCTTATCCCGAACTGACGCAAGAAGCCGGCGAGGGCGCGACCGCGAATTTCGGATTGATGGACCAGATCGCCGCGCTCAAATGGGTGAAGGACAATATTGTCGGCTTTGGCGGCGATCCGAACCGCGTCACGATCTTTGGCGAATCCGCCGGCGGAATTTCCGTCAACGCGTTGATGAGCACGCCCGCGGCCCATGGTCTGTTTGCGCGGGCGATTACGGAATCCGGTTTCGGGCGCAACACGGCAGTGCCGCTGCAGACCGCGGAAAAGATGGGTGCCGCTTTCGCCAAGGCAGCCGGTGCAAACGATCTCGCTCAATTACGGAATCTACCTGCCGAGACGGTTCTCAACGCCGGCAACGAGGATCCCGCGGCGGAGCCTCCCGGATTGACTCTCGATGGCAAGCTGATTGCCGCCAATATCGATCAGGTCTTCACTAAAGGAGCGGAGGCGAAGGTGCCGTGGATTGTCGGCTCGAACGATTACGAGGCGAGCCTTTATGCCGATCGTATTGCCAATCCTTTTCCTATCGTGGCAGCCTTGAACGACAAATTACGCGCACGCGTTCTGACCCTTTACGATCCGCTCAAGACTAACGTTCTGGGTGCCGTCGTTGCAGGCGTGCTCACCGACAAAAATTTCACCGAGCCGGCGCGCTTTCTCGCGGCCAAGCACGCAAGGTCCGGTCAGCCGGTCTACCGATATTACTTCAAATATGTGGCGGAGAAGGCGCGCGGCCGGATGCCGGGCGCGGCACACGGGGACGAGCGGCGATACGTGTTCGGCGAATTCCACGCCGATCCGAAGCTGAAAATCACCTATACCAGTTTCGACAAGAGCATGGCGGCTCTGCTCGAGCGCTATTGGACGAATTTCGCCAAGTCAGGAGATCCGAACGGGTTCGGTCTCGTCCCCTGGCCTAAGGACAAGCGCGATGAGGTACTTGTCTTCGACCTCTTTAGGCCGCACGTGGTGCGGCGCTTCCGCAAGCCGCAACTCGATTTATGGGCGCACGAAAACGTGTTGCGGTGACAGGCTCACATTCATCTCGCAGAATGCAGATGATCTAGAATGGCGGAGAGATCATCGAGACTGCGGAAACCGGAGAGGGCGATCTCGTCGAGACCCGCGGCTTCATACGTCGCGAAGGCCGCCTTTACCTCGGCAAGCATGCCGCTCGCCGCGTGATTGCGAACAATATCGTCGGTGACGAGGTGATCGACTTCGCCCCAGTTTTCGTCGCGATAGGCTGCCGCGAGCGCCGCCTGGTCCAGGATGGATCCGGCGAGCTCAAGATTGTGCGCGTGATGTGCACCGCGCAGCACGAAAGCGAGCGTGCGTCGAAGCTTGTCATGCGCGGTGCGGCTATTTTCGGAGACCGCGGTATAGACGAGAGCGCATTTATGCACCTTGCGGCCGCTGCGGGCTTCGCCTTCGGCAACGCGATTCAATGTCCAGCAAACGAAAGCCGGCGACGTCGCGGCGCTGATGAGGACGCCATCGGCCTCGGCCCCGGCGAGCTCCAGCATTTTCGGCCTTGAGGCGGCGAGCACGATCGGGACGTGCCGTTTGCCGGAAGATAAACGCCGGCCCGATACCATGAAGCGCTCGCCTTCGAACTGCACGCTCTCGCCCATCAGCAAAGCGCGTATTACCCGGATCGCCTCGCGTAAGGCCGGCAGCGGATGCTCCGCTTCGATGCCTGCCGCTTGCAAATCGAGCGGCGCGCCGACGCCGAGACAAAGTTGCACGCGGCCGGGAAAGTATTGATCGAGCGTCGCCGCGGCCATGGCGATGTGGACGGGGTGCATGGCGAATGGACTGACCGCCATCAGCGCGATTTTGAGCGCTTCCGTCGCGCCCGCCGCGATTGCCGAACTCGTGATCGGATCGCTCTGAAACAGATGCGAGGCGACCCAAAGGGATCCCGAACATCCGTGATCGGCGGCTTTCGCAACGGCGCGCAGGAGGTCTGGCGCTTCCCATCCGTTTGACGCGATGCCGATCTTCAGCATGCGTTCACCGCGCGCAGTCGCGCAATCGTCGCGGCAATGTCTTCTGCGCTGCTCATCCTTGGTTCCGCGTCGGATGTTGGAATATCCTTGAGACCGCTCGACGTCAGGATCACGACTATAGGCTCTTCAAATGTTTGGCCGCGCCGGTGCGCCTCATACAGAGCGGCGAGGCCGGCGACGCCGGAATATTCCTGCCAAAGGCCTTCGTGCGCGAGCGCGGCGATCGCTCGTTTGAGCGTGTCCTCCGCAAAGGTGAGCGCCACGCCGCCGCATTCGCGCAGCATTTTGACGCCGCGATAGCTGCTCACCGTGCACGAAATACCGGCCGCGAGAGACGGCGGACCGTCAACCTCGAACGCCGCAACATTGCGCTGCATCGCGTGTGAGAGCGGACCGCGCACGCCAGGCTCGGCGGAGATGATGCGCGGCATGCGCTCGGCCAAACCAAGTTGCACGATCTCGCGAAAGCCTTTCGCGACCCCATAAAGCAATTCGCCATAGCCGGTCGGTATCACCACGGTACCGGGCATGTTGCGGTCGCATTGCAGGAATATTTCAAAAGCGATCGATTTGTAGCCTTCGGGGCCGAATGGATTGCCGGTGTGAAACCGCGTCAGATTGCTGGCGCTGATGAAACCTGTCGCGTCGATCACCTCGTTCAGGACGGCCCAACGCTGTTCCGTCGGCACGACGATAATCTCAGCTTGCAGGTGCTTCAGAAAGTGCAGAAAGATCGGCTGCGGCGAGGGGCTGGTGATGACAACGCAAGGCAATCCGGCACGCGCGGCATAAGCAGCGGCAGAGATGCCGTGATTGCCGGAGGATGCGACGGCAATGCCCCTTGCGCCCACCGCGGCGGCGGCGCTGGTGATGCAATAATTCAGCCGATCCTTGCGACTCCACGTCGGATTGCGGCTCTCGTCCTTCAGGAGAACTGGACTCTTCGCGCCTACCCACTTCCCAAGCCGCTCCGAGGCGATCAGCGCCGTGCCGCCTTCTCTGAGCGACAGCCCCGGCATGAGTGGCGGCAGGAGCGGCGCCCAGCGTTCGAGCCCCGGCAGCGGCGGTTGCGTGAAGATATCCAGCGGCACGCGCTCGTAATCGTAATCGATCTCCAGCGGATATTGCATGTCTGCATCGCTGCTCGACGGACAGCCGCGAAGCAGCGGCGGGTAAAGCGGAAAGAGATGCTGCGGATCGCCGAGCGAACGCTGACCGAGCGCGGTCGAAGGGGAGGCGTCCACCCAAGACGGGGGGCTTGGACCTGACGAAGGGCGCAAGACTCTTGCTTTGTCGAGATCAGACAATCTTCGGCGTGACCTCTTCGGCAAAAAGTTGCATCTGGTCGAGCAGCTCCTGCACGTCATTTGCCGCAAAGTACAGGCCGAGGAAATGCGTAACGCCGGCCGCTTTCAGGCGCTCGGCCTTTTCGATCACCGCGGCGGGACTGCCGATCAGGTTGATGTCCTCCATCGGCAGAGATTTCTGTGCTTTCAATGTCGATTTGCCGAGCGAGACGAGATGTTTATACATTTGGCTCTGCCGAAAGCGCGCCATAGCGGCCGCGTCAGTCTTCGCAACATGCACCACGTATTGCGGCGCGATCGCAATTTTCGACGGATCGCGCCCCGCCGCTGCGGCGAGCTGCCTGATACTATCAACCATTCCTTTCAGTCGCTCTGGTTCCATGCCCGCCGGAATCCAGCCGTCTGCGGATTCGGCCACACGGCGGATGTGCTTCTCGCTGTTTCCGCCGAAGTAGATCGGCAGATGCTTCTGCAGCGGCTTCGGATAAAGCTCCACATCGCGAAACTGATAATATTTTCCCTCGAAAGAGCTGCTCCGCGTGCCGAACAGCGCCTGGATCGCTTTCACCCCTTCTTCGACCATGTCGCCGCGATGCGCTTTGCTGTCGGGCCATAGCGCCTCGAATTCCTCACGGTAGGCGCCGACACCAACCCCAAACTCAAGCCGGCCGCCGCTGAAATGATCGAGGGTCGCGAGCTGTTTCGCCAGCACGACAATGTCACGCCGCATCGGCAGAACCAGCACGCCGGTGCCGAGCCGCAGCGTCTTGGTATGCGCGGCGACAAAGGCGTAGGTGATCAGCGGCTCCCAAAAACGTGGCGGCACCGGAAACTCCGCACGCACATAGTGTTGCGTCGTCATGTGATCGTTGCCCCAGACCGAATGATAGCCGAGCCGCTCGGCGTGCTGAGCGATACGGATCACCGCCTCCGGCTCGGAAAACGGAATCGGATAGGTGAGCCCCTCCATGCCGGTCGGCAGACCGGCACTGACAATCACACTCACGCTCTATCTCCGCTACGTTTCTCGGCTGTCTCGCGCTTCATTTTTGTCGCATCCTCGTCGACCGAGCCGTCCTCGCGCAGCACGACGCCGTAATCGGCGATCGCCGCTTCTGCCGAAACCATGCCGAGACGCACATCTTGCGCAACGCGCTTCGGATCGCGCCGCAATGGATCGCCCAATCCGCCCCCGCCCGGCATGAGAATGGTCAGAACATCATCGCGCGCGACCGTCTGCTGGCCTTTGCCGCGCAGCTTGCCTCCGGACTGGAGCAACAGCTCGCCCGGCTTGCCGTCGCGTCCGCCGTCGCGTCCGCGCGCTGGGAAGTCGATGCGATCATAATTGGCGCTGATGCCGAACGGCGCGTCGTCCAATGTGGCGACCTCCATCACCTGACCGAGGCCGCCGCGAAATTCGCCGGGACCGCCGGAATCGGTACGATATTCCTTGCGCCGAACCAGGATCGGCGACAGCGCTTCGGTCACCTCGATCGGGACGTTACGCACGCCGCTCGGAAAAGCCGTCGCGGATAGCCCGTCCTTGCCGGGGCGCGCGCCGGCGCCCCCGGAATGGAAAGACATGACGTTGAACGATTTCGCATGCGCGATCTCGCCGGGATCGGCATCGACGCGTCCGGGACCGCCAAAGGCGAAGAGATTCCAAAGGCACGACGTTCCCTCTGCCGGCACGCGAGCTCCCAAGGCCTGATGCAGGCAGCCAATCACGAGATCGGGCAACAGCTGGCCGGTGACGTGCCGCGTCGCGACCGGCAGTGGATGCAGCGCGTTCAAGATGCAGTTCTCCGGCGCGCTCATCGTCATCGTGGCGAGCGAGGCGGCGTTGTTCGGCACTTTCGGCGCGACGATGCATTTGATGCCGAAGGCGGTGTAAGCCTCCGTGTAACAGAAGGGCACGTTGATCCCGTAGGACGAGGCCGACGACGTGCCGGTGAAGTTGACGTGGATGTGCTCGTCATCGACCGTTAGTTCGGCGACAAGGTCGATCGGCTTGTCGTAGCCATCGATCCGCATGCTGTTCTTGTAAGTACCATTCGGAACCGCGCGAATGGCTTCGGTCATCGCCTCGCGCGAGCGCGTGAGTATGTGCTCGGCAAGCGTGGAAAGATCGTCGATGCCGAATTCGTCCATCATCTGCAGGAGCCGTCGGCTGCCGACGTCATTACAGGCAACGAGCGAATAAATGTCGCCGACGACTTGGACCGGCTCACGAACGTTCGCTTTGACCATTTCGATCAATGTCTCGTTGACTTGGCCCTCGGTCGCAAAGTGCATCAGCGGGACGTAAAGACCCTCTTCATAAACTTGCCGGGCATCAGGTCCCATGCCGCGCCCGCCGACGTCGACGACGTGACATGTACACGCAAACAGCGCGATCAGACGGTTGTCGCGGAACACCGGCGTGGCAACGGTAAAATCGTGCAGGTGACCCGTGCCTTTCCATGGATCGTTGGTGATAAAGACATCGCCAATGCGCATTGTCTGCGTTGGAAACTTGGCGATGAAATGCGTCACCGCGCGCGCCATCGAGTTGATGTGCCCCGGCGTGCCGGTCACCGCTTGCGCAATCATCCGGCCGGTCGTGTCGAACACGCCGGCAGAAATGTCGCCGGCTTCCCGCGTCGAGGTGCTGAAACCGGTCCGCACCAGAGCCTGCGCCTGCTCCTCGACGACGGAGATCAGGCGATCCCACATGATCTGGAAGTGAATTTGCGAGAGCGCGCCGGAACCTTCCATGGGATCAGCGCCGCGTCAGCACGATGTAACCGAGCCCGTTGATGCGTGCCTGGTAATTTGCGGCGACGAAGGTTGTCGTCTCATCTTCGACGATCAAAGCCGGGCCCGAGATGAGGTCCCCGGATTTGAGATCGGCACGCCCGTGAATTTTGGCCGAGCTTGATTGTCCCGTCGCGGGATCGACGATCTGCGAAACGGCGTTGCTCTGAACGCGTCGATCCGGCGGCGCGGGAGGGCAAGATTGCACCGGCGGTTCCGGGGCAGATAGGCGCAGCGTCCAATTCAACACTTCGACATCCAATCCCGGAATGACGCGGCCGAATTGAGCGGCGTATTCGCGCTCGAACAGCGTTTTCAAGCTTGCTGGCGCGATGGTCGTTTCGCCCGGGATAGTCACGGCAAGCTCGTGACCTTGGCCGCGATACCGCATGTCTGCCGTCCAGAACTCCGTCAACTCTGCGCTCGGCTCCCCCTGGCGCACGACAGCTTCAGCCTCTTCGCGCATGCTCTTGCGAAGCTCGCCGAGCGGACCAGCCTCGAAACTGCCGTCGAGCAGCGAATAGCGCGTGCGCACGATTTCATACCCGACCGCTGCAAGCAAAAACCCGACCGCCGAACCGACGCCAGCGCCAGTCGGAATGAGGATCGTACGCACATCGAGCTTCTCCGCGAGCCGCGCGGCATGCAACGGCGCGGCGCCGCCGAAGGCGACCATCGCGCGACCCGGCAAATCCTTGCCGCGCTCCACGGCGTGGATGCGCGCGGCGTTCGCCATGTTCTCCTCAACAACCTCCGCAATGCCAAGCGCGGCACCCCTGCTATCCAGCTTGAGCGCCTTGCCGACATGGGCGTCGATCGCCCTCTCGGCGGCCGCGGCGTCGAGCCGCATGCGGCCGGCGGCGAAACGCTCCGCTTGAATGCGGCCGAGAACAAGGTCGGCATCGGTGACCGTCGGCTGCGTGCCACCTCGCCCATACGAGGCAGGCCCGGGCTCGGACCCCGCGCTTTCCGGCCCGACCTGAATGCGCGACAGCGCGTCGACCTCGGCAATCGACCCGCCGCCGGCGCCGATCTCGACCATTTCGACCACGGGAATGCGGATCGGCAATCCGCTGCCCTTCATGAACCGATATTGGCGGGCGACCTCGAAGCTGCGCGAATATTGCGGTTTCAGATCGTCGATGAGGCAGATTTTCGCAGTCGTTCCGCCCATGTCGAACGACACGATGTCGCGGAAGCCGCATTCCTCCGCAATATGCCGCGCCAGCACGGCGCCGCCGGCGGGCCCGGACTCGACGAGCCGCACCGGGAAGCGCCGCGCCATGTCCATCGTCGTCAATCCCCCGGCCGAGGTCATGAGATAAAGCGGACAGGCGACGCCCTGCGCACGCAAGCCCTCTTCCAGCCGCGCAAGATAGCTCGCCATGATCGGCTGGACATAGGCGTTCACGCAGGCCGTCGACCAGCGCTCATATTCGCGCATTTCCGGCGAGACTTCGCTCGACAGCGTAAGCGAGAGACGCGGCGCGAGCCGCGCCAAGATATCGCGCGCTTTGTGCTCGTGCACCGGATCGACATAGGAATGCAGGAAACCAATCGCCACGCTTTCGATCGCGGCTGCCTCCAGTGTGCAGACGAGATCAGGAAATGCGCTCTCGTCGAGCGGCTTGATGATCTCGCCACGCGCGCTCAACCGCTCAGGGACCGGCAAGCGTAAATTCCGCGGCACCAGCGGCGGCGGCCGCTCCATCCAGATGTCGTATTGCTCGAAGCGATTCTCGTACGCCATCTCGACGGAGTCGCGGAAGCCTTCCGTGACAAGCAGTGCGGTTTTCGCGCCTTTGCGCTCGATCACCGCGTTGGTTGCCAAAGTGGTGCCGTGGATGACGGTCGACAGATCGGCCGCGCGCAAACCGGCGTCTGCGAGAATTTGCTTCGTCCCTTCGAGCACGGCGATTTCGGGCGCCCGCGATGTCGTCAAAAGCTTGTGGGTCCAGCGCCGGCCGCCGCTCTCGATCGCAAAATCGGTAAACGTGCCGCCGATATCAACGGCCAGTCGCGCGGCTTTCATGCCGGTTGAGTCTCTTTGATGTTGCCGCCGAGATAAGCTTCGCGAATCCGCGGATCGTGACGCACGATTTCCGCGGGTCCCTCCATGAATTTGCGTCCGAGCTCCATGACGATCGCGGTTTGCGAGATGAGCAGAGCGCCGTGCACATTCTGCTCGACGATGAGACAGGTCACGCCGGCGGCCGCAATCTCCTGCACGGACTCGAAGACCTGCATCTGCGTCTTCGGGGACAGGCCGAGAGACGGCTCGTCGAGCAGCAGCAGCTTCGGTGTGGTTATCAGAACCATCGCCATTTCGAGAAGCTGCTGCTCACCGCCGGATAAATTGCCGGCCGAAGCCGACCAGCGCTCACGCAGAATGGGGAACAGACCTGTCACCCGCTCGATCGCAGTGGAGTGATGGCGTTTCGGCAACGTGTAGCACGCGATTTTCAGGTTTTCGGCGATGCTCATCAGCGGAAAATTGCAGCGGCCCTGCGGCACGAAACCAATGCCGAGTTGCAATCTCTCCCAGGGGCTCTGTCGCTCGATCGACTTTCCCGCAAAAACGATCCGGCCTGCGAACCGGCGGCAGGATCCATAGATCGCCTTCAGCAGGGTCGATTTCCCCGCGCCGTTGCCGCCGATCAATGTAGTGATCGTGCCGGGGTTAAGCCGCAGATCGAAACCGCGCACGATCTCAACGTCGCCATAGCCGGCGCGGAGCGCGATGAGTTCAAGCAACGGTGCGCTCATTGCAGCCCCGCCGGATCGCGTTCCGCCTGCCGTTCCCGCCCGAGATAAGCGTCGAGAACGCGCACGTCCGTCCGGATCGCTTTCGGCGCCCCTTCGGCGAGCAATCTGCCTTGATCGAGCACCAGCACATGATCGCAGAGATTCGTGATGAACTCGACATTGTGCTCGACGATCAGAAAGGTTGTTCCGGAGCGGTTGATCCTGCGCAGGAGCTCGGCGATATCGTTGACGCGGGTTGGATCGACGCCGGCGACAGGCTCGTCAAGAATCACCAGCTTCGGATTGGTCATCATCGTCGCGGCAAGCGCCAGCAGCTTCTTCTGGCCGTAGGAAAGGATTGCCGCGGGAGCATCGATCAGCCGCGTAAGGCCGACGAGATCGATCGCTTCTTGCGCGCGCCTCGCCGCTTGCCGATGCGCCTCACGAAAGCGGCGGCGGCGCAGGACCATATCCCACCCGGTGACGTCGGCGAATGGCGCCGTCACGGCCAAAAGGTTTTGCATGAGATCGAAATCATCATAGATGCGCACCGTTTGAAACGTGCGCAGAAGTCCGGCGCGCGCGATCCGCTGCGGGGGAAGGTCGCTTATATCGCGGTCCTCAAGCCGGATGCGTCCCGCGTCCGCTTGCTGAAATCCGGTAATGCAATCGATTGTCGTCGTCTTGCCGGAGCCATTCGGACCGATGAGGCCCGTGATCGTTCCTTGCTCGACGCGAAACGACGTGTTGCGGACGGCGTGGATGCCGCGATAGGCCTTGCTCAATCCGGCAATTTCGAGAAGCGTCATGCGAGCTTCGCCCGCAAGGCATTGAGGCGGCGGTCATGAAACACGCCGGCAATTCCGCGTGGCATGACCAGCATCGCCACGACGAGCACGAACCCGTAAATCACCATGCGAAGGTCGTTGGTGAAGCGCAGCGCCTCCGGCAATGCGACCATGAGCGCGCTGGCAATGACAACGCCCCAGAAACTGCCGGCGCCGCCAAGCACCACGAAAATCAGAAACGTCTGCATATAATAGAAATCGAGAAAAGTCGGATCGACGATGCGAAGGTGAAAGACGTAAATGCCGCCGGCCATGCCGGTCAAAGCCGCCCCGAGAACGAACGCGAAAAGCTTATAAGGCATCGGCGAAATGCCTTGCGAGCGGGCGAGCGCTTCGTTCTGCTTGATCGCTTTGAGAAGCAGGCCGATGCGTGAGGTGACCAGCGCATAGAGAATGCCGAGCGCGAGTACCGCGAACGCGAACGCGAGATAATAGAAGCGCGTTGGGCTGGCGAAGGCAAATCCGAAGAACGTCGGCACCGGCAGGCTGGGAATCCCGAGCGGCCCGCGCGTTACCGAAATCCAATCGCGAGCAACGAGCGCGCAGAGCAGGGCGAAGGTCAGCGTGACGATCACGAAAGCGTGCCGGTTGGTGCGGAGGATCGGGAAGCCTGTGACGAGCGCGATCACGGCCGCCAACAAGGCTGCGAACATCACGCTCGCCGCGAAACCGAGCTTGCCGTCCACGACGGCGATGGCTGCGGCATAGCCGCCAATTCCCCAAAATCCCAGCTGTGCGAACGAGAGCAGGCCGGCAAAACCGTAGATCAGGTTCAAGGCCGCGGCGCAGACGACGAAGATGAAGCCGGAGATCGCAATCGACAGCACGTAATTCGAATGCACGAAAAGCGGCAGGATCGCCAAAGCGGCCAGCGCTAACGCAGTCAGACCCGCAACTCTCATCCGAGGCGGACCCGCTTTCCGCCGAAGAGACCTTCGGGCCGAACCAGCACGATGACGATCATGACGATAAACACCGAGGCCTCTTGCCACACCGCGTCGGTGAATGCAGCCGACCAGCTTTCGATGAGTCCAAGCATGATCGCCACGACCAGAGCGCCACCCATGTGCCCGAGCCCGCCGATGACCGTCAGCGCGAACGCCTTGAAGATAAGAGCCTGGCCCATCGCCGGCTGCACCGACTGAATGGGTGCAAGCGCCGCGCCGGCCAGTCCGCACAACGCCGTCGCGACCATGACGCCATTGCGCGCGACTTGCCGCGGCTTGATGCCGATCATCAGAGCGGCATCGCGATTCTGCGCAATCGCTCGCATAGCGAGCCCGAATTGCGTGAATCTTAATATCAGCCCAAGCGCGACGAAAGCGGCGAGCGCGGCAAACGCCGCAACGCAACGAATCCAGGTGATGCGGATGTCGCCCAGCTCAAAGCCCTCGAAGCCGAGATTCGTGTCGACGAGACGCGGCGTCGCGGTGAACAGATATTGCATCCCATAGAGCAGGATCATCGAGATGCCGAGCGTCACAAGAATGCTGCGCTCGAATTCACTCCGTTCTATTCGGGCAAGCAGCAGCTCATAGAGCAAAAGACCAAGTGCTCCCGTGACGAGCATGGCAACGAGCGCCGCGGGCCAGTAGCCCAGCGCGAACAGCGGCAACGCGAACATCATTGCGAACGCGCCGACCATGACGATTTCGCCATGTGCGAAATTGACGATTTCCATGACCCCGAAAATGAGCGCGAGGCCGACCGCGATCAGCCCATAGAGGAGGCCGAGCACGATCCCGTTCACGGTCAGCTGCAGAAAATAGGTGAGACTAATTTCCATTATCCGATCGCCTTGCAAGGCGTACGCCATTACGTAGACTTGCCGGGCATGCAATTTGCCTCAGTGAGCCGTCCTGCCGTCGGGGAGCCCTCATGAAATCCTATCTCTCCCGCATCTTCTTGGCCATTATGCTTCCGATTGTCGCGATCTGCGCAACCGGCGCGCGAGCAGAGTCAATTCTGATCGGATTCAGTGCGCCGGATACCGGCCCGGCCGCCGCCGCGGCGATGTGGCAGAGGTGGGGCGTCGAGATCGCGCGCGACGAGATCAACAATGCCGGCGGCGTGCTCGGAAAGCAGATCGAGATTGTCTCGTACGACAATCGCTGCAATCCTTCCGAGGCCGTTAACGTCGCCAATAAGCTCGCCGAGGCGAAGGTCACCGCGATCATCGGCGCCCATTGCAGCTCGGCGACGCTTGCAACCATGCCAATCATCGCGGAGGCGAAGATTCCGATGGTCGAGGGCGTGGCGACCAGTCCCAAAATTACAGAATTGTCAGGAGTTGGCGGCAACGAGTGGACGTTCCGAATCAATCCGTCGGACCAGGACATGATGGTGGCGCTCGGGCGTTATCTCAAAGGGGAGACGAAGATCAAGCGGGTGGCGGTGGTCGGCGAGGATACCGACTTCGGCCGAGGCGGTGCCGGCGCTTTCGCCGAGGTTGCCAAGGCCGACGGCCTGCAGATTATCTCGACCGATTTCCATCCGCAGAATCAGCCCGATTTCACCAGCCTCTTGACGCGCATCCAGCAGAGCAAACCCGATGCGATCGCGCTGTTTCAGCTTAGCGGCGATCAGATCAATTTTTTGCGCAACGCGATGCAATTGCAGGTGCGCATCCCCTACACGGGCCGGTTCGATCCGTTTGGGCGCAACACGCCGATCATCGAAGCAGGCGGGATGGAAGGCTCGATCACCGCCTGGCCTTATAGTCAGGATATCGATTATCCCGCCAATAAGACGCTGGTCGCGCAAACACAGCAGCGCTATAAAAGCATCCCTTATCTACAGACTTGGGCGGGCTATGACAGCCTGCGCCTGATCGCCAAGGCGATGGCTCAGGCGGGCAGCAGCGAACCGACAAAAGTGCGGGATGGCCTAAAGCACGCCGACTTTGTCAGCGCGATGGGCAAGCCGATCGTATTCGACGATCACAACCAGGCCGGAAAGATCGTCATTATCGACAAGGTCGAGCAACGCAAGGTGCATCTTGAATCGCTGGTCGACCTTGGCGCGCGTTAGGTGCGGCTGTCACCGCGCCGCGATTTCTGATCAGAACGCGGCCGCTTCCCGGGGGTTACGCGGCCGCAATTCCTGCGGCACTCGAACCGGGGCGCGCATATTGCGCAACGACGCGGGCGAGATCGGATTGCGCAAAAGGCTTTGACAACTTCGGTAACGTCGAGTCAGCGCCGACGTCGGCCGGCAGCTCGGCATAACCGCTGGCGATGACCACGCCGAGGCTCGGATATCGCGTCTTGAGCAGGCTCGCGAGATCGGTTCCACTCATGCCGGGCATGGCGTGATCGGTGATGACAAGATCGACCGATTGCCCATCCTCCAAGAGCTTCAGCGCGTCGGCGGCCGAGTTTGCCTCGACGACGGTGTGACCCAAATCTTCCAGCATCGCGGCCGTGCCCGTCGCGACCAATATGTCGTCGTCGACAACGAGCACTGTGCAAGGCCGCGTGATGTAATCGGCTGCGTGACTCTTCGTTTGCGGAGCGCGCTCGATCTCGCGGTGAGCGGCCCGCGGCAGCCAGAGATCGATCCGCGCGCCTTTGCCCGGCTCGTTTGCAAGATGCAGCCCGCCGCCCGATTGCGCCGCGAGGCCCTGCACCATCGACAGACCGAGGCCGGTGCCTTTGCCGACGCCCTTTGTCGTGAAGAACGGCTCGGCCGCGCGCGCAAGTGTCGCCTCGTCCATGCCTCTGCCGGTATCGACAACGCTGAAGCGGAGATATTGGCCTGGCTTCAATTCCGTCGGCGCGTCCTTGTCCGATCCATCGGCTTCGGCGGCGGAAAAGATCAGAAGTCCGCCGTCCGGCATCGCATCACGCGCATTGACCGCAAGATTGAGCAGCGCGAGTTCCAGCTGATTGGCGTCGATCAGCACGGCCGGCAAGTCAGGCGGCAGATCGTTCTGCAAGCGCACCTCGGGGCCGAGCGCACGTGCGAGCAGGTCCTGCATGCCGGAGACAAGTTCCGCGACATCGACGATCGCCGGCCGCAATTCCTGACGGCGCGCGAAGGCGAGCAGTCTTTGCGTCAAAGCGGCGCCGCGTTCGGCGCCTTTTAGCGCGTTTTCAAGGAGGCGCTGCGAGCCGGAATCATCCTTCAGGCGCTTCTTCAAAATTTCGAGGCTGCCAAGCATGGCCATGAGCAGATTGTTGAAGTCGTGCGCGACGCCCCCCGTCAGCTGGCCGATCGTGTCGATCTTTTGCGCTTCGAAGAGCTGCGCCAACGCCTGCTCGCGCTCGCGCGTGCGCTGCTCGATGCGCAGTTCGAGCTCCTCGTTGAGCTTCTGCAAAGCGGCGCGCGATTGCTCGAGATCGGCGGTGCGCTCGGCGACGCGCTGCTCCAGGTCCGCATTCAACCGCTCAAGGGCGCGCGTCTTGCGATACAATTCGGCAAAGACGCGCACCTTGGCGCGCAGGACCTCCGGTACGACCGGCACTGGCACGTAATCGACACCGCCCGCTTCGTAACCTCGGAGCCGGTCCAAATCCGAGAGGTGAATGGCGGAGACGAAGATCAGCGCCGTCTGTTGAAAGCGCGGATGCTCGCGGATCATTGCCGCGAGCTCGAAGCCGTCGAGCTCCGGCATCTGCACGTCGATGAGGACGACCGCGACGTCGTGCTTCAGCAATTGCGCTAACGCGTCGTGCGCGGAATTCGTCTTGATCAGGTTCTCGCCGAGCTGACTGAGGATGACCTCGTAACTGAGCAGCTTGGCCGGCTGATCGTCGACCAGCAGAATGTTTACGGGGTCAAACGCGCTCATGCGAGCAGCATCCAATTACCGATGCAGCCACATGCGCAAGGCGGAGAGGAGCTGTTCCGTGTTCACCGGCTTTGCCAGGTAATCGGAAGCTCCGGCTTCCAGGCACTTTTCGCGGTCGCCCTTCATGGCTTTGGCGGTCAAAGCGATGATCGGCAGGCGGCGGAAGGCCGGGTTGGCGCGGATGACCTGCATCGTCTCGTAGCCGTCCATGCCCGGCATCATGATGTCCATGAGTACGATCGAGACGTCCGGCCGCGATTCGATGATGGCGACCGCCTCGCTGCCGGTCGTCGCGGTCAGCACCTTCATGCCGCGGCGCTCGAGCACGCTGGATAATGCAAAGATATTGCGGGCATCATCATCAACAAGCAGCGCGATGCGCCCGACCAGATCTTCGTCCGACGAATGCAGCCGCTCGAGCATTTTCTGCTTGCTTGGCGGAAGATCGGCGATGACCCGATGCAGGAACAGCGAGGTTTCGTCGAGCAGGCGCTCGGGCGATTCGACGCCCTTCACGACAACGCTGCGCGCCATCGTATGCAGCTGCGCATCCTCGTCGGACGTGAGTTCGCGCCCGGTGAAGACGACAACCGGCGTGGACGCCAGCGATTCGTCGTCACGCAGGCGCTCCAAAACCTCGAAGCCCGACATGTCGGGCAGCCTCAGATCGAGCACGACACAATCGGCGGGCTGCTCCTTCAGCCGCGCCAGGGCGGCCGCGCCGGAATCGACCGTTTCGATGTCGATGTCGTCGTGAGCAAGAAGCTCGGCGACGCTGAGCTGCTCGGCCGGATTATCCTCGACGATGAGCAGGCGCTTGCGGCGATGTTCGACAAAGGACTTGATGCGGGCGAACGAAGCCTCGAGCCCTTCGGTCGTCGTCGGCTTGTTGAGGAAGGAGAAAGCGCCGCGCGCGAGCCCGTGCTGCTTGTCGTCATCCAACGTGACGATCTGCACCGGGACGTGGCGCGTCGCAGGGTTCTGCTTGAGCTGGCTTAGCACCGTCCAGCCCAACATGTCGGGCAGGAACACGTCGAGTGAAATCGCCGTCGGCGGGTAATCCTTGGCAAGCGCCAAAGCATCCGCGCCGCTCATAGCGATGACGACCTTGAAGCCCGAATCTCTCGCAAGGTCCACCATGACACGCGCGTAATGCGGATCATCTTCGACGATCAGCAGGACGGCGTCGCCGGGTTCGATCTGCGCGCGATCGTCGAGGATCGGCGAGACGGTCTCGGCGAGGCGCGGCGCCGGCATTGGCGTCCGCGTTTCCGCTGCCGGCCGTGCGCTGAGCGGAGAGCCGACAAAGGTGAGCGGCAGATAAAGGGTGAAGGTGGAGCCCTCGCCGGGATTGCTGCGGAGTTGAATCTCGCCGCCGAGAAGATTGGCGAGCTCGCGGCTGATCGCCAGGCCAAGGCCGGTGCCGCCGTATTTGCGGCTGGTGCCGGCATCCGCCTGCTGGAACGCCTCGAAGATGATCTTCTGCTTTTCGGGGGGAATGCCGATGCCGGTATCCGACACTTTGAAGGCGACGATCGAAGGCGCATGACTGAGCGTCGGGTGGTCGGGCGTCCAGCCTGCGTGCGCAGGAAACACTTTCAGCCTCACGCCACCCTGCGCGGTGAACTTGAATGCGTTCGACAAAAGATTCTTGAGCACCTGCTGCAGGCGTTTCGAATCGGTGATGATCGAACGATCGAGATCGGGCGCGACCTGCACATCGAAATTGAGGCCGCGGTTTTCCGCCTCGTGCCGGAACGGCCGTGCCATCGTCTCGAGCAGGTTGGCGAAGAAGATTTCCTCCGCGTCGACCGAAACGGTGCCGGACTCGATCTTCGACAGATCGAGAATGTCGGAAATCAGGTTCAAGAGGTCGGTGCCGGCGCCGTGGATCGTGCGCGCGAACTCGACCTGCCGTTCGCTGAGATTGCCTTCCGGATTCTCCTGCAATTGCTGGCCGAGGATCAGGATCGAGTTCAGCGGTGTGCGCAGCTCGTGACTCATATTGGCCAGGAACTCGGACTTGTACTTCGAGGTGAGCGCGAGTTCGGCGGCCTTCTCTTCGACCGCGCGCCGTGCCTGCTCGATTTCCTGATTCTTGGCTTCGACTTCGACGTTGCGTTCGGCGAGCTGCTGGGCTTTTTGCTCCAGCTGCTCGTTGGTTTGCTGCAATTCGCGCTGCTGCGCCTGCAGTTCTGCGGCGAGCTGCTGCGATTGCGTCAGCAGACCTTCCGTCTGCATCGTCGCCTCGATCGAGTTCAGCACGATGCCGATGCTGGTCGTCAGCTGCTCGAGGAACGAGAGCTGCAGGTCGGTGAATGCCGAAAGCGCGGCAAGCTCGATCACCGCCTTGACTTGGCCCTCGAACAGAACTGGCAGAACGACGACGTTCTTCGGCTGCGCCCTGAACAGGCCCGAGCGTATCGGCACCACATTGTCGGGCATTTCCGTAAGGATCATGCGCCGGCCATCGCGGGCGCATTGCCCGATCAGGCCTTCGCCGATCTGCAATCGCGGCGGATTGCCGCTTGTCGGATGGTCCGCATAGGACGCCAACATACGCAGCCCGGCGGAGCCGTCGCTTTCGACCTGGTAGAGCACGCCGTGCTGTGCCTCGACGAGCGGCGCGAGTTCGGACAGCAGCATGCGGCCGACGGCGCCGAGGTCGCGCTGGCCCTGCAGCATGTTGGTGAAGCGCGCGAGGTTCGTCTTCAGCCAATCCTGCTCGGTGTTCTGATCGGTGGTCAGACGGAGATTGCCGATCATCGTGTTGATGTTGTCTTTGAGTTCGGCAACCTCGCCGCGTGCGTCGACCTGAATCGATCGGGTGAGGTCGCCCTTGGTGACGGCCGTCGCCACTTCGGCGATCGCACGGACTTGCGTCGTAAGATTCGCCGCAAGCAGGTTGACGTTGCCGGTGAGGTCTTTCCATGTGCCGGCAGCGCCCGGGACGTGGGCTTGCCCGCCGAGGCGCCCTTCAACGCCGACTTCGCGCGCCACGCTCGTCACCTGATCGGCGAACGTCGCGAGCGTATCGGTCATATTGTTGATGGTTTCGGCGAGCGCCGCCACCTCGCCTTTCGACGCGACCGTGAGGTTCTGCTTCAGGTCGCCGTCGGCAACAGCGGTCACCACTTTGACGATGCCGCGCACCTGCTCGGTCAAATTTGCCGCCATCACGTTGACGGTATCGGTGAGATCTTTCCAGGTGCCAGCGACGCCGGGCACCTGCGCCTGGCCGCCGAGCTTGCCTTCGGTTCCGACCTCGCGCGCGACGCGCGTCACTTCGCCGGCAAACGCGTTGAGCTGATCGACCATCGTGTTGATCGTGTTCTTCAGCTCAAGAATTTCGCCTTTCACGTCGACGGTGATCTTGCGAGACAAGTCGCCGCGCGCCACCGCCGTGGTGACCTCGGCGATGTTGCGCACCTGCGTGGTGAGGTTTGCCGCGAGCAGGTTGACGTTGTCGGTCAGGTCCTTCCACGTGCCGGCGACGCCGGGGACGACCGCCTGCCCACCGAGGCGCCCTTCCGTTCCCACTTCGCGCGCGACGCGCGTGACCTCACCCGCGAACGAGCGCAGCTGATCGACCATCGTGTTGATCGTCTCTTTCAGCTGCAGGATTTCGCCGCGCACGTCGACGGTGATTTTCTTGGAAAGATCGCCGGTAGCGATGGCGGTCGCGACGTCGGCGATGTTGCGGACCTGGTCGGTCAGATTGCCGGCCATGAAGTTCACCGAGTCGGTCAGGTCCTTCCACGTGCCGGACACGCCGGGCACCTGCGCCTGGCCACCAAGCTTGCCTTCGGTGCCGACCTCGCGCGCGACGCGCGTCACTTCGCCGGCGAAGGCATTGAGCTGATCGACCATCGTATTGATGGTGTTCTTCAGCTCGAGAATTTCGCCTTTCACGTCGACGGTGATCTTGCGGGAGAGGTCGCCGCGCGCCACCGCCGTCGTCACTTCGGCGATGTTGCGCACCTGGCCCGTCAGATTCGACGCCATCGAGTTGACGTTCTCGGTCAAATCCTTCCACGTGCCGGCGACGCCGGGGACGTTTGCCTGTCCGCCGAGCTTACCTTCTGCGCCGACCTCACGCGCGACGCGCGTCACTTCTGAGGCGAAGCGATTGAGCTGATCCACCATCGTGTTCAGCGTTTCCTTCAGCTGCAGGATTTCGCCGCGCACGTCGACGGTGATCTTGCGGCTCAAATCGCCGTTGGCGATGGCAGTCGACACTTCGGCGATGTTGCGGACCTGCGCGGTCAGATTGCCCGCCATGAAGTTCACCGAATCGGTCAAGTCCTTCCAGGTACCGGCGACGCCGGGCACTTGCGCCTGTCCGCCGAGACGGCCGTCCGTGCCCACTTCGCGTGCAACGCGCGTCACTTCGCCGGCGAATGCGTTGAGCTGATCGACCATCGTATTGATGGTGTTCTTCAGCTCCAAGATTTCACCGGAGACGTTGACGGTGATCTTCTTCGACAAGTCGCCGCGCGCGACGGCCGTCGCGACCTCGGCGATGTTACGCACCTGACCGGTGAGGTTCGACGCCATCGAATTGACGGAGTCGGTCAAGTCTTTCCAGGTACCGGCGACGCCCTTGAGCTGCGCCTGTCCGCCGAGCTTGCCTTCCGTGCCGACCTCGCGCGCAACGCGCGTCACTTCGGAAGCGAATGCGTTGAGCTGGTCGACCGTGGTGTTGATCGTTTCCTTGAGCTGAAGGATCTCGCCCTTGACGTCGACGGTGATCTTCTTCGACAAGTCGCCGTTGGCGATGGCGGTCGAGACTTCCGCGATGTTGCGGACTTGTGCCGTCAGGTTGCCGGCCATCGAGTTCACGGAGTCGGTCAAGTCCTTCCACGTGCCGGCGACGCCAAGCACGGCGGCCTGACCGCCGAGTCGGCCTTCGGTGCCGACCTCGCGCGCCACGCGCGTCACTTCCGATACAAACGCGTTGAGCTGATCGACCATCGTGTTGATGGTTTCCTTCAGCTCCAGGATTTCGCCGGAGACGTTGACGGTGATTTTCTTGGACAAGTCGCCGCTGGCGATGGCGGTCGAGACGTCCGCGATGTTGCGCACCTGCGCGGTGAGGTTGGACGCCATCGAGTTGACGTTGTCGGTCAAATCCTTCCACGTGCCGGCAACGCCCGGGACTTGCGCTTGGCCGCCAAGCCGGCCTTCGGTGCCGACCTCGCGCGCGACGCGCGTCACTTCGCCGGCGAAGGCGTTCAGCTGATCGACCATCGTGTTGATGGTGTTCTTGAGTTCGAGAATTTCGCCGGAAACGTCGACGGTGATCTTGCGCGAGAGGTCGCCGCGCGCCACCGCCGTTGTCACTTGCGCGATGTTGCGCACTTGCGCGGTGAGATTGCCGCACATCGCGTTGACCGAGTCGGTCAAATCCTTCCAGGTGCCGGCGACGCCGGGCACGATCGCTTGTCCGCCGAGCTTGCCTTCGGTGCCGACCTCGCGCGCGACGCGCGTCACTTCCGAGGCGAAGGAGCGCAGCTGATCGACCATCGTGTTGATGGCTTCCTTCAGCTGCAGGATTTCGCCGCGAACGTCGACGGTGATCTTCTTCGACAAGTCGCCGTTGGCGACCGCGATCGTCACCTCGGCGATGTTGCGGACCTGCGCGGTGAGGTTCGACGCCATCGAGTTCACCGACTCAGTCAAGTCCTTCCAAACGCCGGTCACTTCGACGACCTGGGCCTGACCGCCGAGCTTACCGTCGGTGCCGACCTCGCGCGCGACGCGCGTCACTTCCGAGGTGAAGACCGAGAGCTGCTTGATCATCGTGTTGACGATCGTCGCTGAGCGCAGGAACTCGCCTTTCAGCGGCCGACCTTCCACCTCCAGCGGCATCGTCTGCAGCAGGTCGCCCTTGGCGACGGCGGAAATGGCACGCCTCACCTGCGTCGTCGGCCAGACGAGGTCGTCGATCAGCGTGTTGACCGATTCCTCCATCTCGCCCCAGGCGCCGCTGGAGAGGCCGAAACGGACGCGCGTCTTGGTCTTGCCCTCGTGGCCGACGACGACACCGACATGTTCGAGCTGCTGAGCAATGCGCTCATTTGCGGAAACGATGTCGTTGAAGGCTTCCGCGACACGGCCGACGAGACCGCCGTCATGGGTCGGCAGGCGGACGGAGAAATCGCCGCCGCGCATGGCTTGCAAGGCATCGAAAAGCTGCGGCAGATCGAGCGCACCGCCGTTGAGCTTGGTGCCGTTGGCGGCGACCGATTCCGGGGTTGGAACCAGATCGGCATCGGCGTCCGGATGCTTGAGCAGAGCCGCTTCGCTGGGGGTCATGGCGCACCAAAAGATGGACGAGTCGAAGAAACAGCCCGGAAGGGCGCGAACGGAGCGAGAAACTGCCCCGGTCCCTCTAGGGATGCAAGCTGAGCCGCATACTCCATCCCAGCTTAGGCGCAGGCGTCGAAAAAGGGGTTAAGACAGCGTCACAAGGGGAGTGACGACTGCGTCTTGGTGCCGGCCCGAGCGCGTTTATCTGCAACGAGCGCGTGGGCGTCTTCACCGAGGTGTTCAAAAGCCGCTCTAGGTGGCCTTCCGTCGAATACTGCTATCTCTCCGCGAGACCGTCGCGGCACTGGCATCTGGACAGCTCGGACCGCTTGATTGGTTTGAAGAGCGGCCGCTTGCAGCCGGTGCTGCCGCGTTCAGCGATCTCGACCAAGGCCGCTGCGCGGTATATCGGTACTGAAAATAGGGCATCGGAACACGACCCAGAGAGAGACGACGCACTGCCTGCGACCGTATGACTCAACTCGCAACGATGCACGCAGCGCGTTCTCAGTCGCCTCAATAAAAACAGCGACTTAGCGACTTCGAACAAGCAGTAACATCGTATTGGTTGACCGCACGCGATGCGTGCGGATCGAACACTTCCGCATAGGCACCCGGACTTGCGCGACGCTGCTCAAGCAAATCGGTTCTGTGATAGGCCGCCTCCGCTTGATTCTGAATGGTGTGAGCTAACGCACGCTCTGCCAAATCCCGCGCATAGCCGTTCTCCGATGCCCCAGTCGCGGAAGGAAGAGCGAAATCCGTGAGCGGTGGCCACCCTGCCCTTTTCGCAAAAAAAAGCTAATGATATCAGTAACTGTCTGTTAATCACGTGACAACAAAGCGTTTGCATATTTGGCCTCTATCGGAGCCGAGCCGTTTCGTTAGTTGGACACAAGGGTTTTAAGCGCGTGACCGCTATCCTGCTCCGGGCGCGATATTGGGCTGCTGGCGTCAGAATGCGCTGCGTGCACTTTGGTCTGGGGCTTAACGCGACGGCCTCGAGACGAGACTTTGGCGAGATCTAGAGGTTCCACGCGGCCGATGCTGCACTCCGCGCCTGGACCGCAATAGCGGCCCGGTGATGGCCTCGGCATATTCCGGCAGGGCTGGTAGCCCTGTGCTTCTAAAAATGAATCCAAGAATCGCAACAGCGCGTTTGAGGGCATGCGCTAAGCACGGGCATTCCGACGCACACGCCTCGGACCCGCAGCATCGTCGTCGCATGGAGCCGATTGTCTTCATCCAGCCGAACGTTCGCTCGATCTTTTTGCGAAGGCGTTGGCTCACGTCATAGCCAGGATGCGTGTGGTGCGCCCATGCCACTCGAGCTACGCCATAATGCCCAGGCTATGACTTAGTGCTTCCTGCCCGCTGAAGCCTCCGGACTCGAGCCGCGGCCTCCCGGTCCGGAAGGGCTAACGCAGCAAGACGCTGCCCGGGTTGAATGGTCCAGGAAGACTCTCGAAAGCTATAAATTTCACTAGGAGCC
>Ga0163163_10001109_pt1 | contig 22873 bp, 16 predicted proteins | sample S65metaG_FD_119766 | JGI IMG/M metagenome (GOLD analysis project Ga0163163, IMG submission 119766) | Switchgrass rhizosphere microbial communities from Kellogg Biological Station, Michigan, USA - S6-5 metaG | ecosystem: Host-associated > Plants > Roots > Rhizosphere > Soil | place: USA...
CACCTATGAACCTACTGAGATTAGGTTCAGCAACTTTCGCGCGCCGGTCTCCGGCAAATATCGGCTGCGGTTATGCGCCCACAGTGTGTGGCTTGGACCTCAGTTCAAGAACGCGTCGATTGGTCGCAGAACGGAACCTGTGACATTATACGCTGACACACCGCCACGTTTACTGCGAAAGCTCGGAAGTTTCGATGTGAATCCTGAACCGACCACGCGAGAGATGGAGGTGTACTTGTTGGCCGGTGAAACGATTCGTCCTGATGCTGCGCGTTTCTTTCGGTCCCGGCCTCCAAGCTTCAAGAACCCCCTCGAAGGTCCGGAGGGCAGCCCGGCGGTATCGTTCCGCTGGCTCGAGGTGGAAGGACCGTTGTTCGACCAGTGGCCTCCAGCCAGCCAGCAAATGTTGTTCGCTGATTTGCCGGTCACCAATCGAACCGCTCAGGTAGCAAAACGAAAGCGGTTCACTCCTCCATCCGGCGTGGATGTGTTCTCAAAAAATCCGGAGCGAGATGCCGAAACATTACTGCGCCACTTTACCCTGAGGGTTTATCGGCGACCAGTCAACCAACCGGACCTCCAAAGGTTTCTTGGCGTTATTGGGCAAGCCTTGAATTCCGGCCATGGATTTACCGATGCCATGATTGCCGGTTATACCGCAGTGTTGAGTTCACCGGGATTTCTTTATTTCAACGAACAGCCAGGGCCGCTTACAGATATGGCTCTGGCGGAGCGGCTATCCTATTTTCTCTGGAATTCAACGCCCGATGTAGCATTAATTGCTGCAGCCAGCCGCGGAGAATTGCATCGACCCAAAGTTCTCAAACGAGAAACGGAGCGTCTGCTCAACGATCCCAGATCGAATCGATTTATTCAAAATTTCCTGAATTATTGGCTGGACCTCAGGCTGATTGAAGGGACAGCTCCCGATACCGAGCTGTATCCGGATTATCAGTTGGACGATTTGCTTGTCGAATCGATGATTGATGAGACCAGAGCCTTTTTTGCTCAACTCGTGAAAGCGGATATGGCGGTCACAAATCTGGTTGCTTCAGATTTTGCGATGCTCAATGAAAGGCTGGCGAATCATTACGGACTTAATGGCGTTGAAGGTGTGGGTCTGCGCCCGGTGCATTTGCAGAAAAACTCTCCTCGGGGCGGTTTTTTGACCCAAGCCAGCGTGCTTAAAGTCACCGCGAATGGGACCACAACATCACCTGTTAAACGAGGGGCCTGGATCATGACAAGGTTGCTTGGAAAACCACCGGCGCCGCCACCACCTGGTGTGCCAGCACTGGAACCTGATACGCGCGGAGCTACGACCATCCGCGAACAGTTGGCGAAACATCGCTCACAGGAATCGTGTGCTGTGTGTCATCGTAATATCGATCCTGCCGGGTTTGCCCTCGAGAGCTTTGACGTGATGGGAGGGTGGCGCCAGCGCTATCGCGTGGTTGGCAGCGGCGAGCCGGTCAAAGGCGTAGGCCACAATGGCCTTTTTTTCACTTTTAGCGATGGTCCAAGGGTAGAAACTGAAGCGGAATGGATGGACGGACGAAAGTTCCGAGACGTGCGCGAGCTGAGAAATTTGTTGCTTACCGAAGAGGAGCAACTCGCTCGGAACCTGGTACAGCAACTGGTGGTTTACGCTATCGGTGCTCCCATACAGTTCTCCGATCGACCGCAAATCGCGAAGATACTGGCGCACAGCCGCAAGCAAGGGTATGGTGTGCGGACGTTAATCCGTGAAATCGTTCAAAGTGATATGTTCCTGAACAAATAGCGGGTATAGCAGGCAGGATATGAAAACGCCGGTAAACATTGGAAGCTCGAAGAGTTTTTTTGTTTCAACACGGCAAGCGCTCTCCAGACGTGCTTTCCTTCGCGGAGCGGGTATCGCCCTTTCCCTTCCTCTGCTCGAGTCAATGGCTCCAGTGTTTGCCAATTCCAATGAGAAGCCTCGAGAAAGCACCTCCTCAGTGAACAAACCACAGCGCATGTTCGCGATCTGCAACAATCTGGGGTTGGTCCCTGAGAATTTTTTCCCAAAGGAACATGGCCCGAATTACCCCCTTTCGCCTTACCTAGAAATTCTTAAGCAACACCGGGATGACTTCACAGTTTTTAGTGGCGTATCTCATCCGGATGTGGATGGCGGCCATCCTGCGGACAACTGCTTTCTGACTGCCGCGCCCCATCCGGGTCGTGGCAGCTTTCGTAATACAATTTCCCTGGATCAATACATCGCCGAACGGATTGGCCACCTGACCCGGTTCCCCTCGCTGAATCTTGGCGTGAATGTCCAGCAAGGTATTCGAAGCCTCGCGTGGACCAGTTCCGGCGTGCTGATCCCTTGTGAAGAAAAAGCTTCCGAGGTGTTCAAACGCCTTTTCATTCAAGGCAGCGAAGAAGAAATCGAGGCGCAGGAAAGGCGTCTCGAGCTGGGCCAAAGCGTTCTGGACGCAGTCGCCGAACAGGCCAAATCTCTCCAGCGCAGTGTCGGTGCCCGGGATCGCGATCGGCTCGATCAGTATTTCACCAGCGTGCGCGAACTCGAACGACGCATGACAATTTCAAAGGAATGGGAGCGCAAACCTAAACCGAAAGTGGCCAGTTCGGTCCCTCTCGATCCGGCCAGCCCGCGCGCGTACATGGAGAAGGTCAAGCTAATGTACGACATGGCGCGTATGGCATTCGAAACGGATTCCACCCGTTCAATAGCCTTGTTGTTGGACAGCGTGAACTCCCCTGCGATCGACGTGGACGGAGTTAAGATCACCGATGGTTATCATAACCTTTCACACCACGGCAAAAACCAATCCAAGCTCGAGCAACTCAAGGCCATTGACGAGTGGCACATGAGGCTGCTGGCAAATCTTTGTAATGAGCTTAAGGCTGTGCGCGAGGATGACGAAACGTTGCTGGACCGTACCATGATCCTGTACGGGACCAACCTTGGTAATGCCAATACACATGTGACTACGAACCTTCCCACCCTGTTCTTCGGAGGAGGTTTCAAGCATGGTCAACATCTGGCCTTTGACACCGATCGTAATTATCCTTTGCCCAACCTGTTTGTTTCCATGTTGCAGCGCATCGGCATCGAAAGCGACAAATTCGCCTCTTCAACAGGTTCCATGCGCGGGCTGGAAATGGCGTAAATGGTAATGGTAATGCGCGTTCGAGCCGAGCCCGTCGCAACACTCACGTACAACCCTTCTCCAACCCACACTCCTTCAGCATCATTCTAATGTCCGCCTCGCTGACGCCCAGTTTGGGGGCTGCGGCATACAAATCAGAAACGAGAGCTGGATACCACGGATGTCTCGTGCGATCGGTCAGCCCCGCTACTTCGAATGGTTGGATTACAGCACGGATTGCATTTTGCAAATCGGCAGCTTCCGCCTCCGTTCCCGCTTTTGCCGCCCTTCTGCCACACGCAATCAATTCCGGGCCGAACACCGAATGCTTACAAAGCAGGAATGAATCCGCCAAGGCCGGCTTATTCAGGCGGCGAGCCGTTTCAGAGAAACTTGCCGCGGCAAAATAGAGAAGGCTCAACTCCCTGAAGAGACTGAAGCGATCCATGGTTGAGTAGAGGGCAGCGACTAGTTGTGCGGTTGTTTCCAGTTCGCGCGTGGTCAAACGCCCATACTCTTGCAGCTCATTTGATGATGACAAACCAGTCCCGTGCCGCTGCAATATCCCGGCAAGCCGTTCGATTCCGAGAAGAGTTAACGGAAACCCAGTGGAAAGCAGCGGATCAACAACCCCCGCAGCGGAAGGAAGCATTGCCCAGCGCTGGCCCGTCACGACGCTGCTTTGGAAAGAAACCCGGCGCTGGTGAATGAAAGGGACTACCGCTTTTGCTGACTGAAAGATTTCGGCAAGCGAAGGTAACTCTCGCAACAAGTTTTTCCACCCGGCTTCTCCTGTGTGAAGGTTTAGTTTGTCCGCGAGTTGTTCCGTTGCCGCAACCCCTGCGCTGGTTAACCCATTGTTGAACTTGAGCACCCAAACCCAACCTCCTGGAAAGATGTGGTGTACCGCAGCTTGTTCCGGCGGATAGGGAGGTAATCGGCCATTGGAAGAGAAGGAATCCGGCAGCGGGCCCACCCCCATAAAATGAGAAAACAGAGCCTGCGTTGGCGGAAGAGTCGAAAACTGCCGCTCCTGCAGTTCCAGTGCACGGAATAGAAAACCCCGCGGACCAGTTGCATCCAGGACCAGTTCTCCCTCGATCTTTATTGGCTGTCCGAGGTGTTTCCCCTCGAGTCGAAAGCAGTTGCTTCCCTCGTTGGCGGACCCAAGTTCGAGTTGGTCCAGGTAAATCACTCCCATATCCTGGGCCTTTTTGACCAGGTAATGATCAAAATCGGGGCGGTACCAATGAGTATCGGCAACGACTTCATTAGGACTGGCCCCTACTAAAAGTTGGCGATTTCCGTCGGGGTCAGGTGCAAAAGGTTTGCCAAACTCATGATGATAAAATGTAAACCCGCGCTTGATGCCGCACGCAAGCTGCGGTGTCTGTTGCTGCCACGTTCCCCATTTGCACAATGGTTTGAGAAACGGCAGTTTGTAATCTCTGGCCAACTCCTCCAACAATCGGTTCGCCAGCGGCGTCGAGGATTCGCCTATGGCAAACCGTGGATGACGTCCTCGTTCCACGAGCAGAGTGGAAAAACCGAGGCGCTGCGCAATCATGGCCATAATTGAGCCGCCGAAACCGGAGCCGATCACGACCACGTGAAATTTTAAGCTTTTTGCCACTGCTGAATTCAAATTCCGCTGCAAACCGGACAAGCAACTGCAGGAAGAACTTTCTGCGTGAGATTGTTTTGTTGCAGCCGATGCCGCCTGGATTCGAAGCAAGTGGCGCAGGTGGAGAACTGCTCCAGTTCCCAGGTGTCAGCAAAGACTCTCCCACCCGCGTCTTTCAAGGCAAGTTCCTGGGCCTGCTCCAGCATCGACAATCGTGGCGGAGTAAAATCGCCGCTTTGGATTAGCTTCTCCAAAGCGCCATTTCCTGGACGAGTCGGAATCAGAGAAACCACAGTCGCCCCGCACTCGAAAGCGAATGCCGCAGATTTAACCGCCCACTCCACACTTTCGGTTTCTTTCATGTACGGAGTTTGCACGAGGACAAAGGCGCGCACCCCGATGTTACGTGACCGCAAGAACTCAGCCGCACGCGCAAAGTCCGCCAGGCTGAAGCGTTTGTTAAGACGTGGGAAAACTTCCGGGTGAACAGTCTCCAGGCCCATCGCCACTTCCAATGAACCGGGCAGAAGCGCTTGCAATTCAATAGCGCGCTTCCCGATCAATCGGGGATGCGATTCGACAACAATATTCCGAGCAAAGGAAATCTCCGCGGCAATGGCCTGGTAATCAGAGGGGGGGATAGCAGCCGCATCAAAAAAACTGCCGCTGTTGTACAACTTGAGCTGCTCGGGACGCGAGGTGAATTGGCTTAAGCCATAGCGAATCTGCCGGGGAATCGAACCCGGTGGGACCGATTCAGTGAGTGTATGCTTCCATAAATCACACATCAGGCAGCGCCACGGGCATTCCTTGTTTGTGAGCAGAATGCAACCGGAAAGAATGATCCGGCCGGAGGCACTTCGTTCTTCTTCGAGAAAAAAACCATAAGGGCGCTCGTGCGAAACCGACGCCCGACCAGGCCGTTGTGCCAAAATCCAGTCCGTCAATTCACGTTCTCGGAGCTTCTCGACTGCCAAAACGCGCTCCCTTAGGTATAGAGCTCTAGAAACTGCTTCCGGTATTCGGATTCATCGCCGAATCGCTGGCGTAACCGGTTCACAGGCAGAGCTCCATGTTGAAACCGGCGCTTGGGAAAAATCGGCATTTTGAATCCGGTGACCGCCTCAACTCCGCTTCCGACAATTTGTCCTTTGAGTTCGTAAAGCTTTTCTACATCGAGATGTGTCAGGTCAATAAACGGAATGCCTTCTGCCTGCTCGATGACGCGAGGGCGAGTAAAAGGACTGAATCCTTCAAACCCCATCAGATGGGCCGGCGCATAGGTGCGGGTATAAGAGCGGCTCAATCCTCCCGAATAGGTCAGTGAATGCTTGATTGTTCCCAGACCCCAGCCTTCCTGGTACAACATCCGATTATTGACCACGCTATTGATGGTTAACTCGGGATTTTCTTCTATAGGATAGTCTTTGAGATTTTCATCGCCCCCATCACCATCGATCAAAAACTTCCAGTCCGGATAGCGTCCGCGGATGCCGCGGCAAAGCGCCAGGCTCATGGTGGCCGACTCGATATCCAACGCTTTATAATCTTCAACGACTTTAATCGTTTCCGAGGGATTCAATGACGCTTGTTCGGTTTCTATCTCCTCGAGAAAGAGTTGCAAACCAACACTTGAAAGAAACGTTCTGGCCTGTTCCAGATCCGGACCGCCTTCCACGGAAAGCGTAAAAGCTTTTAAACGGGCAGGATTCATCCCCAACTTTAACAAGGAATGATAGGTGGCCAGAAACACGGCACCGCTGTCGATTCCGCCGGAAAAACAAACTCCAATCGGTTGGGCCGGCTCAATATGGGTGAGCCACTCTTTGATCTCGTCGGTCAGGGCGCAGATGTAATTCTTTCCCAGTTCTTCGACATTCGGCGCGAACGCGTTGCGGACTGGGGAAAAGAAACGTTCATAAACGGGATCAGGATCGGGACAACCCACGAGATGAATCTGCACAACATAGTGGGCCGGCACCATCCGCGTATAGCTCGGATGGAATTGACCAACCAGGCCGTGTTGCCGGAGCCACTCTCGTATTAAATCGATTCGATTGGCAACGATCAACGCAGGCCCTTCATGTCGTTTCGCCAGAAAATACCGCATCGGTCGATCTAATGAGCGAGCCATGCGCACTATCTTTCCTTCTTGTGCTACCAGCGTGAACGAGCCGTGAATGTCTCTGACCTTCTCTGCCGGCCCGCGCAGGAGTCGGGCACGCGCTTCCTCTACACTTAAATTGAATATGCGATTGGCAGACGGTTCCGTGAGGTCCACCACTTGCGCAACGTATTGTGACGTCATAGGAGAAAGTGTAATTGAACCCTGACGGCCTTACCACCAGAAGAAATCGGGCCGAGGGCGGTATGGGCTCGTCGTATCGTTGTCGGAAACGAAAATGCTCCATAAAATGGGATCATCCATTTCTTTAGGAAATTTGTAGAACCCGGCATGACCATCGCCCCAGAGCATGTTGTATCCACGTTTCCCCTTGAAGTTATGCCACACACTGTCCGCATCCGTGCTCAATCGGTTGCCGTGGAATGGCATTTCTCCGATGATAATTTTGTTCACCGGGCCGCGGCTAATAATAGCAGTAGTGATGGGACGGGAAGCGCCTCCATCGCCGGTCACATGAAGGATGCGAAATGAGTTGTATGCCCATTGCGTGCGATAACTTGTGCCCGACATTTCCCACGTCGTCTTGAATTGCGGCACCAGTGAATCGCCTTTGTCGCTGGGACAGTGGAAGACATTTACATTCACGGCGTAATGGTTCAAGGGGCGGTTGGTTTCTGCCGTAAGCCCGCCAAAGGTGTCGCTTTTGCCTACCGTGCCTCCATAGTTATCCCAACTGCTGGTGGACGGGTATTTGTCCTGGTTGTCATCGGCAAAAAGGAAAAAAGCTATGCCTATTTGTTTTTCATTGTTAAGGCACTGAGTTTGACGCCCCTTTTCCTTGGCGCGCGCCAATGCTGGCAACAACATCGCCGCCAGGATGGCAATGATCGCTATGACAACCAGGAGTTCAATGAGGGTGAATGCAGGAACGATCCTGCAGGCGAAGACTTGACGGCGAAAATTCATCGCGCGGTTTCGGTTCACACTACAACGCTACACCCGATATTTTCAAATCTTTTCCCCTGAATTCCCACCCCTTGGATCGTCTGGCACGTTAGCCTGAAATCGCGATGCGCTAGCTGACAAATGCAATAAGCTCCCTGTACCGGTGTACAAGCGTTTGTTAAAAATCTGACCTGTGAACTGGCCGGGAAAAGACCGATGGCAATCGCTATGGAAAATGGCGAGAGTGCCCGAAGCTCCGGCTGCCTGGTATGAACGGCTCACGACCGCCTACGCGGAACCACACCGGCACTACCACAACCAGCGCCATATTGCAGAATGTTTGGTGGAGTTTGATGAAGCGCAACACCTGAGCGGCAACGCGGTGGCAATTGAGCTGGCCCTCTGGTTTCACGATGCGGTGTACGACCCCAGGGCCGTCGATAACGAGGAACAAAGTGTCGTTTTGTTGAAACGCTGCGCTGCCGAAACTTCACTGGCCCACTCCCTCGTTAAAACCGCGTGCGAGCTGGTGGTCGCGACAAAACACCATTCGAGCGACACGAATCCTGATGCATCACTGCTCATTGATATCGACCTCAGTATTTTTGGCAAGGGTAAGGAACGCTTCTGCGAGTACGAGGAGCAAATTCGCCAGGAATATTCCTGGGTTCCCGAACCCCTGTTCTCCTCAAAACGCGCGGAAATCCTGGACCGCTTTCTTGCCCGCAAAGCCATTTATGCAACCGAATGGTTCCGAAAAAAGTACGAGCGACAGGCGCGGCACAATCTCGAAGTTTCCATTTTGGAGTTACGACGGAGAACTTGATTTTCAAACCCAAACACGCTGGATGAACCAATAAGCACCGAGGAGAGCAACAGCAACCGAGCCTGCCGGCACCCAGCGACGCACGAAAATGGGCCGTGTTCGAAGCTTCCAAATCACCGGCAAAAGAAGCCCGGCCACTACAACCTGGCCAAGCTCAACTCCCAGATTAAAGGAGACCAGTGGAACAACAATACCTTTGCCGTTGGCGCCAACGCCAAGTTCTCGCAGAACTGAGGCGAAGCCAAACCCATGAATAAGTCCAAAAGCAAAAGTCAAAAGCCAGCGGCCTTTAGGATCATCCCCACGAAAAAGGTTTTCAATACCGACATAGACGATGGAAACGGCGATGAGCGGTTCGACAATCCGACTCGAGATATGAACCAGACTTAAGGTCGAGACTGCCAGCGTGAGCGAGTGGGCGATCGTAAAACAAGTGATGATCTTTATCGACGATGAAAAATTCCTCGTCACGATCAGCAGCCCGAAAAGAAAAAGTAAATGATCGTAACCCGTCCAGATATGTTTCACACCCATCAGAAGGAAATCGGCAAAAGTATGATGACTGGCAGTTGCGTATTGTTCGGTCTCCGCGGGTTGGCATTGGATAGTAACGACGTCGTTGTTTGCGCTGAGGAGCCGTTCATCGAGCACAACGCCATCTGCTCTCTGAATGGACAAAAACTGACGATGTCCGGGCGGCAGCAACGCCAACCATTTTGAGCGGACGACCAAAGTTGCTGGGTTATCTGCCTTGAAGCTTAAGTTGATATTTGCATTGCGGTTTTCGGCGTCAAAATCACAGTGAGGATTACCGGCATCGATCACATGATCGTTGACGCTAACCTCCAAGGATTGCTCGGCGACTTTCTGCAATGCCATTGCCGCTGCCGCCATTTCATTCCTTTCGATTGGACCCTCAGCAATATGGTAATGGCTCAGGATCTGTTCGGCGTCCGTCAGGGAAAATCCGAGTTCGATTTCCAGGTGTCCTGGTTTCAGCTTTAAAGTAGCGCTGCTTAGCCCGGGATCGTGGGCAAACACCGGGTTAAAACCGCAAAAGAATAAAAGAAGAAGCAACCCTCGCAAAAGCCATCGCCGCGCCCTACACCCGAAAAGCAAACTGAATTTTCGGGAAATATTTGCTGCGGGGGCTAGTGGCATATTGCGATTTCGATCGGCGATTTTGATTGTAAGCGCAAGGGAGAAGCGCCGCAATAAAACAGGCGGGCCAAGCGGCCCGCCTGTTCACGCGTCTACGCTTATGGATGACTATGATTCCGCCCGTTTTGCGGGGTGGCTTCGTAAGGAAAGACTTTGTTATAAGCCATATCATTGAAGTTCACATTATCTCCAGCGGGTCCGCGGATGGTCGGCGGAGAGGTGCGCAGATCGCTGATGAGCGCCGTGACTGCGATATCCACCACGTCATCCCCAAACCGTCGTCCATTGGGCCAGCCGCCGGGAACAGTACCATTGCCAAACCCAGCTTGCACCGTACTTGTGAGGATGTCGTTGCCGAAGATGCTCAGCCGCGAGAACCCTGGATCGTCAGGGTTTGTTCCCGTGCTGGTGCCGTTACCGGCAAGCCGGCAGGGACCCGTCGAGAGATCCACCTTGATCAGATCGGGAATGTAAATGCCCGCGATATCGGTGCGATCGGTTTCTGGCGCGGGTCCGTTCCCCGAAAATACGATCGCATTAATCAATTTGGCCAGTTCTGGATTCAACGCGTACTTTGCAAACAGGAATTTGTCCACCGAGGGACTGCTTCGGCTATAGAGGTCTTTGTCCTTGAGCGCCACCAGGCCCTCATTGAACAGTGGGTTGCCCTGGCGTGCTACCTGGACCCACCGATTGTCGCCATCATTATCTTCGTGTGAACGCAAGCTCACTTGGCGCCTGCTCGTCGTCGCATACACGCCGACTACCTGTTGGTCGCCACCCAGCTCGCTCACGGGAATGGCCAATGACATGAGATGGATGTTGAAGCCGGCTTGCGAATCTTTCCCCGGTGACCGTAGCTGGAGCAAGTCGAAGACAGCCTGAATGTCGGCATAGAAACCATCATCCCGTTGACCCGCGAAGGCAATGTATCCTCCGCCGAGATTTGTGATCGCCTGGGTTGTGTAACGATCCAGCTCTGCTTCAGTCGCCACTCCATCTAGGGCGGGATTTTCGCCGTTGGTACCCTGGTTATAATACGGTGTCGCAATTCCCTGGTTATTCGGCGGCACGACTCCCATTCCCAGAAGCCTTCGCGAGCCTGTGTTATGGTTAACCTTTGTCACGGTGTAGGTCTGCGTCAGATTTTGCGCAGCATCACCTATGTCCTGAATCACCCCAAGATAAGATTGCAGAATCGTGTTCCTGTTCTTGAAATTGGTCTTGAACTGGAACTGGTAGCTCAGGGTTGGACGGCCAGCCGCAAGATCTCTTCCAGTGGCTACGTGGATTTCATAGAGCACGTTCGGATCGAAATTGTATTTATTCGGTCCGATGCCCGGCTCCTGATGGGGATAGACTCCCAAGGCCGTGACCAGGGTTTTGACGTTATTCTCGACCTGCACGAATGCATAGACATCCGTGGTGTTGGCAGCGGGATCCAATATGACCAAAGGCGCATCCATATGGCTGGACGCCATTGCTGGTGTGGCCAAATGCGCCACCAGTATCGCAACTGCGCAACAGCGCAGACTTTCAGGTAGTTTCTTCATTCGATTTATCCTTTCGTTGTTTAGATTTCCTCTCTGGAGCATGACTCCAAGAGTGGAAAATTTATTTATGGGATTGAAGGTTGGCGTGGACCCAGGCTCGCAAAATCATTTCGCAAGGCCTGGAGTTGCGCTCGCTCGGAAGGCAGCAGCGTGTGTTTGAAAACGGTGGCCTTGACAGCGAAGCGCTCCGCCTCTTCTATCCGACTGGCTTTGCGCGCAATCGTTGCCGCGTGGAAAAAGAGCCGCGCATCCTGGGTGCCCTGTGCCAACGCCTGCTCGCTTTGCTGTCGAGCCTCTTCCAGCTTTCCCACAGCGGCGAGCGCCCATGCTAGCGCGTCGTGCGTGAAAATATCCGTCCGCGAGTTCAATTCTTCTCGAGCGAGGCGCAACGCTAGTTCGGTCGATCCCCCGCGCGTTGCCAGGTAAAGCGCATAAGTTCTCGGGTCGGTCAGGGCCCCGCCACGAGACAGTTGCGATTCGACCTTGCCCGCCTCGTCGATGCGATTGGCCGCACGCAGGGCTTCGGCCAAGGTCCATTGATATTCGGGCAATGGATTCAACTCAGCCCCGCGACGAAGGACTTTGCATGCGTGTTCGTGCTTGCCCTCGGCTAAGAGGATACGGCCACGCAGCAGCAAAGCCGGAGGGTAATTCGGTTGAAACTCCAACGCTGTGGCGCAACTTTGTTGAGACGGCTCGGCATTTCCGGATTGAAATTGGTACCCAGCCAATCTGGTGAAGACCCAAGCCGCTGAATCCGGGTCGCGTGGGCTGGCAGCGTCGGCCGCCATGCTCATCAACTTTTTTGCACCATGCAAATCGCCTTTAAGCCAGCGCAAGTGCGCCCCACGAGCGTAAGAGTGGAGATCAGGTCGCAAATCGATCATCTTTTGGCAGGCTTCGAAAGCTTCCTCCAACTTTCCCTGCTCCATCAATGCATCGCTCAGTAACCCGAAATCGAACGGCAACTCGCGTTTCGAGATCAGTTCGCGGGCGAGCGTTTCCGCCTCTTTAAATTGATGCAAGTTGTGCAGCACATGCCCGCGCAACAAGAGGGCTTCGGCGCAGTGCGGTTGCCGATGATCCAGTGCCAACGCGCATTGTTCAGCCAGTTTGAAATATCCAGGATCAAAACTTTCTCGCGCTTTGCTCACAAACGCCCACCCCAAACGTTCGAGAGAAATGTCCAGGCTTTTTCCACCTCTCACCTGCTCTTGCACCCGCCGTATTTCGGAATCCAATTTTCCTTCACCCGTGTGTGGCGCGAGCAGAATAGCCATTGGTTCTATGGCACGAACCTGTTTAGGAGGTTCAGTCTTCGGAGCACACCCCGCCAAAATCAGAGCGGAGATAAGTCCGCAAATCGAAAAAGCCAATAATCGCAAAGAACGGACCGCGAACCGTTCCCGGTTCGCAGCAGCAACGACTGGGATGAGACACGCCGTTAAATACTCACCAACAAATTGCTCAGGCACGCGCTGCGAGCCGAGGACGGCTCGCGGTCCGGTCTGTTTCACATTATCCATTGCCTTCATATCATCATCCGTTTGCTTCAGAGATTCGCAGCGAACAATCCGTCTAATGCTGCTTTGTAATCATCATTACGCGTGTCGTCTGGATTTGGATGCATCATCAGAAAAGAATTACGATTACCCCTCCAACTTTTGTTCTTATCCTTGTGAACCGTAGGCAGGGGGAATCTTTCCAGTCCGCGCCGCTTATGAAGCTCCAAGCATCAGAGAAGCCTCCCACGTGAGCAAACCGGCCTTGGAATTTGGAGCTTCTCTGGTGCTTGGAGCATGGTGCCCGGAGTGCTAAAAACTCTACGTAGCAGAAGGAGCGAAATTGCAGTATAAGCAATTATGCATGCCCAAACCTCAGATCTGGACGCAGAACTTGCCAGCTATCCTTTGCTGACTGCATTGCGCGAACGGCGTTCCCGGAGGTTCGGACGTGGCATGAAAATGTCCACTGGTCCGCTTGCGTTCGAAAGCCGCCGGAAGCCCATCCCTTTAAGTGAGAATGAAGAAGCCACCCTGGCGTTTGCAGCCTGTGGCATCACCGGTCACGCCCTGGCAGACTTATGCTACGCCCCCGGAGGAGGTGGCACAATCATGGCAGGTTTGGTAGCACGGACTGTTGCCAGCGGTGATGGATTGCAGACCGTCTCATTGATCGTGACCAATGATGAAGGAACGTGGCTCGTTCGGCCGGCTCGAGAATTACCTGGTTCGGAAATTCCACACCTTATCGAGTTGGGGCGCAAAGGCCTTTTCACTGAGATTTACCATCAATGTCGCGTCAGAATAAAAGACGGCCGGACCACCACTCCGCTCGAACCCCTATTCAATATCAATGCTAATCGGTGGTCAGCGCATGCGCACGGAACAACTTATTTTCTCCCAATCAATGACATCACGTTCATGTACGTCAATGGGTTATTGGAAATTTTCAATGAATTCACCGGAGCTTATGTGCTCGATGAGCGCAATAATTTCCGTCCTGCTGGTCTGGCTGCATTCGCTCGTAGCAAAGGCGGCCATTTGGAGGACGATCCCCATAAAGGGCGTGTTGCCACCGTGCGTCAAATCGAACAGTTCGTAACCGAATTTGTAACCATCGAGCAAGGCATGGTGCTGCAAAACCTGGGATTAATGACCCAAGCACTTGGTTTAGGAGGGTTTCCAAACTTCGCAAACCACGAATTTGGCTGGCTCCAGGCGCTTGGATTCAGAATGCAGTACATGCCGGCAGACCGCTACCTGGGCGCCGGCAAATTGGTTTCACTGGGAATGAAACTCCTTAAGCGTAATCCAGAGGTCCCATATGCGGTCGGATTGGATAAAGGCGGGGACGTGTTGCTTAAATCGTTTTGTCCACCTTACTACTCTTCAATGAGCGAGGCTGTTCGCGCCGTCGCCGAAAACAAATTTGGCTCGAATGGGATTTTTCGCGACCACCCGTCCGGAAATGCGTGGGAAAACGGAAATCAAATCACCAGGCAAATCCCGCCGTTGAGCGAGGCAGCTATAGCTGCGACCACGGCTTATTGCGAATATTTATACAATCGGTACGGCCGTTTTCCAGTTTACCTTACGCCATTTCGGACAGTCTTAGGTTTCCAAAGTTGCCATCTCGATGAGGAATTCTACGCACGATTTTACCGGCCGGAGGCACTGGGGGCAGCGCAGAGGGCGGATTTTAAGCGGCAAGCGTAATCTGAAATCCAAAACGCGAAGCCCGAAATCGAAGCCCGAAATCCGAAACCGGTTGCTTCCGTCTTCTTTTTTCGGATTTCGGCTTTCGAGCTTCGGAATTCGTCTATATGCTACGCCATTGCAAATTGGACGATCGGATCATCCACCGTCAGCACCGCCACCAACGTGCAACCTTCCGCAGAGAAATTCTCGGTGTGCATGCTGCCTTCATCCGCATGATGAAAATCGCCAGGACCTAGCACCTGTTCCCCAACATGCAAATCTCCGGTTAAGATATAAAAATCCTCCGGCCCGATATTTTTGTGGGCCGGATATCGGGTTCCAGGCTCAAGTTTTCCCAGGAGAACGGCGTATCCTCTGCTTGGCTCAAGGGAGAGCAATTTGACGAAAGCCCCGGGCACCGGCAACTGCTTCCAACCCGAGCTTTCCGTGCCAGCCAAAAACTTCAGACCCGTTGTAGCAATCGCAGGTTGTGCCTGTGAAACTGGAGACGTTTTGGCCAGACGCCCGCGGATTCCAAGCAGTAGTTTCTCCTTTAAGGAAGGTGGAGGGTTATGAATGGCTGCCGGCAGGACGCTCTTCTCCACCGTACGCTGCAAAGACACCAGGAGTTCACGCAGTTCGCCATTTTGGCGCAACTCGGCCGTGAAATGAGACTTCTCTTCCTCGCCAAGTATTCCCAGCGCAAAGAGGGCAGCCTGTTCCTGTTGTTGCTCAGTAATCATTGGTACGCATGCAAACTATCGCGCAATTTCAACATGCCCCGCCTTATGCGGGCTTTGATCGTGCCCAGCGGTTGTTTCAAAGCCATAGAGATTTCATGATGCGTTTTGCCTTCAAAAAACGCCATTTTTATCGGTAGCCTCTGTTCATTAGGCAGACTTTTTAGAGCAGTATGAACTTCAGCCAATTCATCGGAATTTAGCTCTCCTTGCCGTCCATCGGAACTCAAAGGTTGATCCGCTCCCATGTTGTTCACTTGTTCGAGCAGCCGCGTCCGTCGTTGCCGGGCACGCAGCCTGTCGATGGAACGGTGTCGGGTGATGCTCACCATCCAGTGAAAGGCCGATCCAAGCATCGGATCAAACGCGCCAGCCTTGTCCCAAATTTGCATATACACATCCTGGATAACCTCTTCCGCTTCTCCGTGATCACCCAGGATGCGGATGGCCAAAGAAAACAGTGGGGCTGCTGTTTGGTCGTAAAACGTCGCCATGGATTGGATGTCCCCTGCCGCGATACGGCGGAGCAACTGCGCCTGAGCTTCCTCGGACGCTTCTGGTCCAGGCTTATTTTCCACACTTCGGTTGCTTTGATCGGCCCAAATCGAATCCGCGCCATCCAGTGCTGCTCTGGCTGGCCTGGCTGTCCAACACCTCGAAATAGCACCGGAAGAGTTCGCATCTGTCAATCATTCGTATGCCAACGCCTTTTGGATGCCTGTCTTTTGCTTCTTTGCCGCCACAAAAAAGTCTGAAGACGCTCCGCCTGTTTCCAAACGGGCGGTACTGTTTTTCGGGCGGAAGATTGGGAAGCTGCTAGCTATCCCGTTCCTGAGGTTGACTTTGTAAACTCGATTTGGGAAACACAAGTGTCGGGTGCCAGGTTCACTCTCCTTAAAGGGATTTCGTCCCTACCTGGCACCTGACTTCTTCCGTTCAAATACAGGGTCATTTTTCTTCTCCACTTTCCAATCGACTTTCCAGCGTTTCCGTCTTTTGTTTATGTCTTCTTGTCAGAAGCTATCGGATAACCTTTTATGGCTTATGCTTCTGTTTTGATATGAAAAAAGAAACAATCCTCGTCAGGCAAATCGGGATCAATTTCCTGCTCCAAGCTGCCGACACAAACGGTTCCGTAGCCATGTTTGAATTCATGCTTCCTGTTGGAGCCAGGGTGCCGCTGCCCCATTCGCACAAACATTACGAGGAGACCATCTATGGAGTGGAAGGCGTGATTACTTTTACCGTGGACGGAACAACCGTTCCCATCGGGCCGGGTGAATCTTGTTTTATACCACGCAGCGCCGTTCATAGGTTCAATAACTTTGATCAAATGGACGCCAAAGGACTCGCGGTTGTGACACCTGCGCTGCTCGGTCCTGATTTCTTTAAAGAGACTGAATGGTAAACGAAATCGTTCGCCACAAGAAATGGACAAATTTATTCATATCAGATCGGCGAAGTTCCCGATTCTTCCAGGCGAGAAGGAAGAATTAGTAAACGAGGGCATGTACGGCAAGGCTCTCGCCGAATATTTGCAGGCCAAGTTGAAAGATAGAGGGTATGACGCCCCGTTTATCTGCTGTGAGGATTGGGGTTGGTGGGTAGAATTGAAAAATGCTCCGTTTCCGTTTGGAGTTTGCATTTACTGCGGGCCCGAGACGAATGGACTGCTTGATCTTTTCTGCACAGATGGGGCTATCGGGCCCAGGAAATGGATCTGGAGAAAATTTAGATTTGTCGAAACAGCTCCCTGGACAAAGAAGCTGCACGAGGATCTGGTCTCGATCTTCCGAGCCGATACAGAGGTCCAGGTCATCAGCACAAACCTCGACTCCCCGTTCCCGGATGAGCAACCTGGCGAACCTAACGCCGCACAAAATGGCAGACCTGCAGGCGCCTAGGATTTGAGCTCACTCTGGAAGACCCACAGCGGACGACAGCACGTCATTTCCGGCAGTTGCATAAATAATGAATGCGTCAACGCAACTCTCAGTCAATGCTTTAGACTCGACGCCGAATCACTAAGCCGTAACATTCGCCAGATGAAAAAGTTTTTTGCAAGTTCCCTTTTGCTGTTGTTGACGATTTTTGTCTCCGACGCTGCAAATCCCATCATTTTTAAAGATGGCGATCACATTTCGATGATCGGCAACGCCCTGGCAGATCGCATGCAGCATGATGGGTGGCTGGAAACTTTAATCCAGGCAGAATACCCGGAACGGCAATTGAGCTTTCGTAACCTTGGCTTTGCCGGAGATGAGCTAAATACGCGAATGCGTTCCGAGAACTTTGGAACCCCGGATGACTGGCTTAAGCGAACGAAGGCAGACGTGATCTTCGCGTTTTTCGGCTACAATGAATCATTCGCCGGTCCTGCCGGTGTCTCCAAATTCAAGCAGGATTTGGAAAAATTCATCAGTAAGACTCTGGAACAGCAATACAATGGGAAGAGCCCGCCCCGCCTCGTTCTATTCTCGCCAATTGCGCATGAAGATCTGAAAACGCCCGACCTGCCAGACGGCAGCATGAACAATCAGAATCTGAAACTATACACCGAAGCCATGCGAGAAGTGGCAACGCAACGCGGTGTTCCGTTTGTTGATTTATTTTCGCCATCTCAGGATCTATACGCTAAATCCTCCAAACCACTGACGATGAATGGCGTGCATCTGACCGAATACGGGAATCAGATGCTGGCGCCCGTCATTTTCAAGGCTTTGGATCCCAGCGCCCCGAAGGTCAAGCGTGACTCGTCCCGTCTCGAAGCCATTCGCCTGGCAGTGGTGGACAAGGATTTTTATTGGTTCAACCGATACCGGGTGGTCGACGGTTACAATGTTTATGGAGGCCGCTCCAAACTGAAATACGTGGACGATGTCAGCAACTGGGACGTGCTCCAGCGTGAAATGGAAGTGCTGGATGTCATGACAGCCAACCGTGACAAACGCATCTGGGCTGCGGCACAGGGTAAGAACCTCCCAGTCGATGACAGCAATACGCCCGCGCAAATTCCGGTAAAGTCGAACAAGCTTGGTCCCGGCCCGCATGGCGAACACACTTTCCTTGATCCGGAGCAAGCCATTAAGCATATGAAACTGGCTTCCGGCCTGAAGGTAAATTTGTTCGCTTCGGAAAAAGAGTTTCCTGACCTGGCCAAACCGGTGCAAATGGCCTTCGATACTCAAGGCCGTCTTTGGGTCGCAGTATGGCCCTCTTACCCTCATTGGAAACCAAAAGATGAGATGAACGATAAGCTAATCGTCCTCGAGGACACCAATGGTGATGGCAAAGCGGATAAATGCACCACCTTTGCTGATCACTTGCACTGCCCTACGGGTTTCGAGTTTTGGAATGGCGGTGTTCTGGTTGCCCAGGCGCCTGACCTTCTGTTTATGAAAGATACCAAGGGCCGTGGAAAGGTTTCATTTACCGAGCGCGTTTTAAATGGTCTTGGTTCGGCAGACACACACCACACAGCCAATAGCTTCGTGCTCGATCCCGGCGGCGCTCTTTATTTTCAAGAGGGAGTTTTTCACGCCACCACGGTGGAAACTCCTTACGGTCCACCCGTGCGAAACATGAACGCCGCGGTTTATCGCTATGAACCACGGGCACAAAAATTTGAAACTTTCGTCGCTTACGATTTCGCCAATCCTCACGGGCATGTTTTTGATCGCTGGGGCGAGGACTTCGTGATGGATGGCACCGGCGCGGAACCGTATATTGCCGCCTGCTTTTCCGGACGCACTTATTTCCCGCAAAGACATAAAAGAGCGCCCAAGTTATACAATCAACACACGCGGCCTTGCTCAGGCATGGAGATCCTTTCCAGCCGTCAATTCCCTGATTCCATGCAGGGCAATTTGCTTGTGCTCAACGTCATCGGAGTTCTGGGCATACTGCAATACAAGATTGCGGATACCAACGCTGGATTTATTGGAACCGAAGTTGAACCCATCGTGCTGTCCGATGATCCGAATTTCCGGCCATCCGATATAAAAATTGGACCCGATGGTGCGATCTATTTCGTCGAGTGGCAGAATCCAATCATCGGCCATATGCAACATCACCTGCGAGATCCAAGCCGCGATCACGTGCATGGACGGATCTATCGGATCACTTACGCCGATCGCCCCCTCTTGAAGTCCCCCAAAGTCGCCGGCCAATCGATTCCCAAGTTACTGGATTTGCTGCGCGAACCGGAAGATCGCGTCCGTTCCCGGGCCCGCATTGAACTCAGTGGCCGAGATACCAAACAAGTCATGGCGGCACTGGATAAATGGATTTCCAAATTGGATACCAACGATGCCAACCACCAACACGATCTCATGGAGGCGCTTTGGTTGCGGCAATCTCACAATGTCGTGGACGAGCCTTTGCTTAAAAAAATGCTCCGCTCACCCGACTTCCACGCCCGCGCTGCCGCAACCCGTGTGCTATGCTATTGGCGTGATCGTGTTCCGGATTCTATCGGCCTGGTCAAGGCGCAGGCAAAAGACGAGCATCCGCGTGTGCGACTGGAAGCAGTCCGCGCCTGCAGTTTCTTCACGAACGCTCAGGCAGCGGAAGTGGCGGTGGACGTATTAAACCAGCCCATGGATCCATATCTTAAATATACCCTTGATGAAACGATGAACACGCTGGATCGCTTCACCAAGCAGGCGAAGGAATAAACAGAGGAGCAAGTGCTCTTCTATGATAAAAAAGTGGCCGTTACTGGTTGGTGCTCTTCTTGGAGCTTGCGTGTTGATGCGCTTGCTGGCCGAGGAAGCCAGGACCAACTTCTTTCTCCCCAAAAATCCCGTGGCCGCCGCTTATGTGCTCAGCCGCTTGTCCAATCAGGAGCTGATTTCCGCGCCGCGAAGTGAACCAGTGTATTTGGCTTTGCTGCGACGCGCCGGCCTCGAACGCAAGTACCGCTTCGAGGCATTGGAGGGTCTGGCCAAACTCCGCAAAACAGATTCGCTCACCGAACTTTTGGACGGCTTGAGCGAACTGGATAAAGAGGGGGAAGCTTCGGTCAGTTCCATTGTTGATCTGTCACAAATCTTGCTCCAGTCCAAACCGGTCGATTTGGAGGCGAAGCGAGGAACACTTGAAACGTTGGCGGGGCAGTCTCAACTGCCCATCACACGCCAAATCGCTTATGCGGGAATTGTGACCGCCGACAATTCAATGGAACGGGCCTGGAAAGAAACAGGCCCTGAACCCGCCCGGTTGACGGATCTACTTTTAGCTCTGCCTCTGCTTCGAGATCCAAAACTCGCGGCCCCGGCATATCCGCGCATTACGGCACTTCTTAAGCAGGACAGCAACCCTGACCTTCGCCGAGCCGCGATTACCGCTATTTCGGTGGCGCCTGACCACGATGTTGAAACGTTTAAGATTCTATCTGAGCTCATCCAGTCTGGAATTGAAAGGACCACCGTCATTGGCAGTCTGCAACGCATTTCACAGAAAAAATGGCCGAAAGAAGGCCTTCAGCCCCTAATCGATAGCCTCCTGCAATATTTGCAAACGGTCCCCCCGGAAGATCGCACCGGTGGTGACTTCTCCGCTGCAATTCAGTTTGCCACTGACCTGGCTTCCCTCCTGCCAGAGGAGAAATCTCGTAGTCTGACTAAAACACTTAGAGGCCTCGGTCCGGCCATCATTGTACTGCGGGCTGTATACGAACAACTGCGTTATGACAAACAACTGATCGTTGTGGAAGCAGGCAAGCCTGTCGCTCTCGTTTTAGACAATCAGGATGCCATGCCGCATAACCTGGCTGTCGTGGCACCAGGCGCTCTGGAGGAAATTGGAACAGCCGCGGAAAAGATGGGCCCTGAGGCTGATAGTGAAGGCCGGCTTTATATTCCATCATCGTCAAAAATTTTGCATGCGTCAAAACTGGCGGCTCCCGGTCAAAAAATACAATTGGCTTTCGATGCTCCTGCCGAGCCTGGTGATTATCCTTACGTCTGCACTTTTCCAGGTCATTGGCGGCGAATGACAGGTATCATGGCGGTGGTGAAAGACGTCGATGCCTACCTGGCAGCTCATGCTCAATCAGAACAACCGAAGATAACGGAATGGAAGCTGGAAGATTTGGCTTCGGACCTTTCCAATGCCGCGGTTGGCCGCAACCTCGAGAACGGCAAAAAACTGTTCACACAAATGGCCTGCGGCCAATGTCACAAGCTCGGAAAGGAAGGTTACGCCTACGGACCGGAATTAACCGGAGTCCTTGCCCGCTACAAAGGAGATCGCGCTTCAGTACTCCAGCAAATCCTCGAACCTTCGAAAATCATCGAGGATCGTTACCGGAACGTAAGTTTCGATTTGAAAGGCGGCGAGCCTATCGCAGGCATGGTTCTCAAGGAAGATGCGGAGAGCGTCACCATTCAAGCGGGCCCATCTGATTCATTGATTCAAACATTGAAGAAGTCAGATATATTGGACCGCAAACCACAACCTTATTCCCTCATGCCCGCTGGTTTGCTGAACAATCTTTCCAAGGAACAAATTTTTGACTTGTTGGCTTATGTGTTATCGGGAGGTGATAGCGAGAGCCATGCTCATCAACATTGATTGTTTGGCGGGCCAGGCGGCACACATCCGTCGCCGACCCAGAAGCCCTATTGCCCCGAACTGGGGTTTGCAGTCCCATTTCCTTTGATTCCGCGCAGATGCTCATCAAACCAATCAGCCAAAACCTCCATATCCTTTCCCATATCAGGCCAACCATGAGCCTTCCCAGGTCGGATTATCAGCTTCGCGGTTGAACCTGCCTCTTCGCATCGTTTCACAAACATCTCGGCCTGGTAAATCGGCACCAACTTGTCCGCGTCGCCATGGATGATCAACATCGGTGGCATATTTGAATGCACAAAATAAATCGGTGAAATTTCCCGGCCCAGTTTTTGGCGCTCCTCTGGCGTATCGGAACGAGGACCGAAAGCAGGTTTGAATTGCTTTAGTGTGCCCACTCCCACCGCATCTTCGCCAGGTGTGCCATAATTCAAGAAATCAGTCGGTGGAAAAAAGCAGGCCACACATTGGATCTCACTGCTCTCTCGTTCGATTGGATCCTTGGCAGTGGGATCCCCCTTGGCACCCTGAGTGCCCATGGTCAGGGAAAGATGCCCGCCTGCGCTTCCTCCCGTGATTCCCAGTCGGTTTGGATCCACCCCGTACTGAGCAGCATTATGCCGGATAAATCGGACGGCCCGATGAATGTCCGGCTCGATTTCACTGATAGTGAATTTGGGTTGCGAGCCATGCACCACGGCAAAAATGGTGTATCCCCGCTTAAGAAACGGACGATACGAACCCGGGTTGATCGCTTCGTGACTCGAGAAGAAGCCGCCGCTTACCATGAAAACTATTCCAAGGCCGACATTTGTTTTTGCGGGCTGAATCACATCCAACGTGAGTGCGGTGCCAAACTTCCGTCCGTAAATGAGGTCCTCGGTCCGTTTGTAATCCGAATCGGATTGAGCCCTGCCCACAAAGCACGCCAGCAGCACGATGACGAAAGCGCTCAGATTCTTCATAAGTCTAATTAGGTTCCA
>Ga0163163_10001111_pt1 | contig 22866 bp, 21 predicted proteins | sample S65metaG_FD_119766 | JGI IMG/M metagenome (GOLD analysis project Ga0163163, IMG submission 119766) | Switchgrass rhizosphere microbial communities from Kellogg Biological Station, Michigan, USA - S6-5 metaG | ecosystem: Host-associated > Plants > Roots > Rhizosphere > Soil | place: USA...
CGTCCAGAGTCTAGCGTCACGGTTCTGTTACACTGCCCGGTTCCGAGGAACCTCTAATGCGAACCCGTCTCCACCTGCCCATCATCCTTAGCGTCCTTATCGCAAGCTGCTCCGCCCAACAACTTACCCCCGACCTGAAATCCAAGATCGACGACACCGCGCGCCAGGTCCTCGCCGCCACAGGAGTGCCCAGTGCCTCCATCTCGGTCGTGCTGAACGGTCAGGTCGTTTACACCCAGGCCTATGGCGACGCTCGCGTCGAACCCAAGCTCGCGGCCAGCACGACCATGCGTTACGGTGTCGGCTCCATCAGCAAGCAGTTCACTGCCGCAGCGATCCTGCTTCTTCAGGAACAGGACAAGCTCAAACTCGACGATCCTGTCGGCAAGTACATCCCTGATCTCACTCGCGCCAAAGAAGTTACTATCCGTCAGCTTCTCTCGCACACCTCCGGCTACCAGGATTACTGGCCGCAGGATTACCTGATGCCGTTCATCATGAAGCCGACTACGCCCGAGAAGATTATGGACACCTGGGCGCGCAAGCCCCTCGACTTCGACCCCGGCACCAAGTGGCAGTACAGCAACACGAATTTCACTATTGCCGGCGCCATCATCGAGAAAGTCAGCGGCAAGCCCATCCTGCAGTTCCTCACTGACAGCATTTTCAAGCCGCTTGGCATGCACAGCGTTCTCGATATCGACGAGACTCATCCCACCGAAACCGACGCCGTCGGTTATCTCCGTTATGCACTCGGACCGCCTCGCGTCGCGCCGCTGGAAGGTAAGGGTTGGATGTTCGCTGCTGGCGAGCTTTACATGACACCCGCCGACCTCGCGAAGTGGAACATCTCGATGATCAACCAGACTGTTCTCAAACCGGCCTCCTACAAGGAAATGCAGACAGAAGTTAAGTTGAAGAATGGCGAGGGCACGCGCTATGGTCTGGGCGTCTCGCTTTTCAACGAGCAGGGACATCGTGTCGTCGAGCACAGCGGAGAAGTCTCCGGCTTCGTCGCTGAAAACATCGTTCTCCCCGACGACAAGATCGCCGTCACCGTTCTCACCAACCAGGACGCCTCGAGCGCAGCCAGCCAGATCGGCGAAAAAGTCACATCATTCCTTCTGCCGTCGCAGCCCGGGGCCGCCAGCACCAGCGCCGACCTCGACCGAGCCCGCAAAGTCTTCGAAGGGTTGCAGCAGGGAAAGATCGATCGCTCGCAATTCACCGACGACGCTAACTTCTATTTCAATGATCAGGCGTTGCAGGATTTTGCCTCCAGCCTTGGCCCACTCGGCGCGATCAAGGAGTTCACTGCCAGCCGTACTTCTTTGCGCGGCGGCATGACCTACCGTGGCTATCGCGTAAAGATTGGTGGCAAATCACTCGCCGTCTCCATCTACGAGATGCCCGACGGAAAATACGAACAGTACTTGGTCGAACCCCGCGAATAGTTCTTAAATGTTGGCCCTGCCACGATTTCCGTAGAAACTTGGGAGCCCCGTCCTAGCTTGCTAGGGCGGGTTCGTTCCCTGAGACACCCCGCGACCAATGTAAGTGCGACCAATCTCGACCGTACTGCAACGTCAAGCCGTGGAGCACACTTATCAATCACCGTGCACTTGTTAGCGCCTTGCGTCGTTTGTGATAGTAGGCTGACCATAATGGGTACGAACACCCAATCAAAACAGCGAACACCGCGGTTCCCGCCGACGCTTGCTGAAGCCGAAACCACGACACGTATTCGAAGATCCCCAGCGGCAGGTAAAGCAATATTCCTGTAATTGTGCCCGGAGAATAGGTATGGCTCTTATAGCTTGCCCAAACATGCCAGCAGCCGTTTGAAAAAAGGAGTGCCGAAATGGTCAGCAACAACGCCACTCCCCTTTCCGTACGTCCGGCCATTGCACCTACCATCAACGCGAGCAACAGGGCGGCGTTGATCAGGATCAGGAAATTTCGGCTCACCGTCTCGGGATTGTCGCGATACTTCAGGTACCACTGCCGGAATCCACCTGGCCACGCAAATTCTTCGAAGATGTGAAGGGAGGCCGCTGCCAGGGGCCCCCAGAGCAGCGCTTTGATTAAAAACATATTACTCATAGTCCAGAATACGTTTCGTCGCTTGCGGAAGTTCGATGCAAAACCAAAGCATCTTTGCCGAAACTGGAGACTCTGAATCTCGTTCCACAAGTTGACGCCGATTCGTCAACCGCACTAAAGTTTCTCACCACAACGGGGTGAGTCATGAAGTTCGCTTCTCTGGTTCTCTGTCTTTTTGTCACCGTCACTCTCATTGCCCAGGAGCACGACCATCCCGTCCCCGAGAAACTGGGCACCGTCTCTTTCCCAACCTCCTGCTCGCCCGCTGTTCAGCAAAAGTTTGAGCGCGCCGTAGCTCTTCTGCACTCGTTTGCCTACTCCGCCTCCGAGCAGGCATTCCGCGATGTCGCGGCGGCCGATCCCAAATGCGCAATGGCCCACTGGGGAATTGCGATGACCTTCTACCACCAGCTCTGGGAGCCATGGGTTACTCAGGCCAACCTGCAACAGGGAGCGGCCGAACTGCTGCGTGCAGATCAACTGGGTGGAAAAGACCGCGAGCATGAGTACATCGCAGCTCTCACCGCGTACTACCGCGACTCTGACAAAGTCTCGCCGCAGGTTCGTGCAAAGGCCTACGAACAGGCTATGGCGAAACTTGCGGCCGACAATCCTTCCGACGATGAGGCCCAGGTCTTCTACGCACTGGCTCTTGTATCTACGGGCTCACTGACAGACAAGACTCACCCCAATCAAAAGAAAGCCGCCGACATACTCGAACCTCTCTACAAGAAATATCCGCAGCATCCCGGAATCGCGCACTACCTTATTCACAGCTACGACAGCACCGAACTAGCCTCTCGCGGCCTGAACGCCGCCCGCGAATACTCCAAGATCGCCCCTTCCGCTCCGCATGCTCTTCACATGCCCTCGCACATCTTCACCCGGTTAGGCCTGTGGGACGATTCCATCGCCTCCAATCTCGCTGCCCGCGCCTCCGCACATCAGCACGGAGACATCGGCGAAGAACTCCACGCCATGGATTACCTCACCTACGCCTACCTTCAGCGCGGACGCGACGCTGATGCCGCCCGCGTGGTCGAAGACCTCCGCTCGCAATCGAATCTGGGTTCGGGAGAATTCAAAATTGGCTACGCAGCCACGACTATGCCTGCTCGTTACGCGCTTGAACGCCATCAGTGGGCCGAGGCCGCGAAGATCCAGCCTCTTCCCGGTGCCGCTCCGCATGTTGCTGCCATAAGCCATTGGGCTCGCGCCCTCGGTCTCGCCCGCACCGGCCGCATCGACGAAGCCAATACGGAAGTCGCCGCTCTTGCAACCTGTCTCGAACAAGCCAAGACATCCACCAGTCCTTATTGGCAAACTCAGGTTCATGTTCTGAATCTCGAAGCGCAGGCCTGGGTAGCCTACGCCGCTAACAAGCGGGACGAGGCAACCCTTCTCCTGCGAAAGGCCGCCGACGAAGAGGACGCCGTCGAGAAACTACCCGTCACTCCCGGCCCCATCGTTCCTGCACGCGAACAACTGGGAGAGATGTTGCTGGCCATGAGTCGCCCCAAAGACGCCCTTCCGGAATTCGAAACCGCTCTCGCCGGTGCTCCTGGCCGCCGCGGTGCTTTGCATGGTGCGCTCCGTGCCTCCGAACTGATCGGAGAAACCTGGAAAGCGCAGCAGTTCCGCGCGGCTCTCAAATAGCCGGCGTTACCTTTTCACTACCAATCACCGAAGTAACGTTGGCATCTCAGTCACTCTATGTCACAGTGTTTCCCGGGTGAGTCTGCCTTTAGCTCGCCTCAATTTCTTCCGGGAATACTTATGTCATCCGTGCAGCAAGCGCCCGTTCCCTCCGAACCGGTCAACGGCAACTCCGTAGCGTCACCGACTCCGGCCGCAGCTCCTATTGCAACCTCGGCTCTCATCGCCGGCATGCTGAAAAGCGCCAAGACCGTAAGCGATCTCATTTTTTCGCCCGGACGCCCGCCACAGATCGAAGTCACCGGCCGCCTGCTCGCCGTTAAAGTTCCCGGCCTCGAAATGCTCACTCCTGCCGACACGCAGCGCATCGCCAACGACCTCATCGGCCAGAACAAGATAGCGGCCCAGACACTCAAAGACGAGGGTGCCGCTGACCTCTCGTACAGTATTCCTGGCGTCGGCCGCTTCCGTACCAACATCTTTCGTCAGCGCGGAACCCACGCCATCGTCATGCGTGTCATCGCGGGCAAAGTTCCGACCTTCGAAGAACTTCGCGTTCCCGAAGAGTTGAGGAAGATCGTCGAACTCAAGAATGGCATTGTGCTAGTCACCGGTCCCACCGGCTCCGGGAAGTCATCAACGCTTGCCGCGGTGATTGATCTCATCAATTCCACCAAGGCCGAGCACATCATCACCATCGAAGATCCCATCGAGTTCGTGCATCCGCACAAGATGGCCACCATTCATCAGCGCGAACTGCACATGGACACCTTCAGCTTCGCCTCCGCCCTGCGTGCCGCCTTGCGCCAGGCCCCGAAGGTCATTCTCGTCGGCGAAATGCGCGACCGCGACACCATTGAAATAGCGCTTACCGCCGCCGAAACCGGTCACCTCGTCCTCTCGACACTCCACACCATCGACGCCGCCAAGACTGTCGAACGCATTGTGGGAACTTTTCCGCTCTCCGAACAGGAAGCCATCCGTGTCCGCGTCGCCGCCACGTTTCGTTACTTCGTCGCTCAACGCCTGCTGCCTAAGAAAGATGGCGGTGGTCGAGTCGCCGTCCACGAAATACTCAAGGCGACGCTTCGCACTCGGCAGTACATCGAGCAGGGTGAGAAGGAAGGGAAGACACTTCTCGATGCAATGCGTGACGGCGATCAGGACGGCATGCAACACTTCGACGGAGAGCTGGAAAAACTGGTGCGCAGCGGCATCATCGACTTCCACACTGCCATGCAGTACGCCACCAACGCCGGCAACCTGCGCCTGATACTCGCCGACCTTCCGGAATCCTCCGAATTCGAGTAGCAGAGTCGACCAACAGCTTCACTCATGCCACGTGACACGCGTCACCGAGTGTGCTTGACTCGCAGCCGTAGAATAGTCTTGTCAAAACTGGCTTTGCCCCAGTCTTGGAGGCTGCCATGAAGTATCGGCTCTTGTTACTTACTTTGCTCCTCGTACTAGCTCTCGCAATCCTCTCCCAACCCTCACCAGTCACCGCCGCGCAAAGCGCCACTGCGGATCAGGACAACCCCGTCAAGCCTTCTCCCGAATCCATGGCTCGTGCCAAGAAACTTTTCGGCTACGACTGCACCATGTGTCACGGTGAGAACGGCGACGGTAAAGGCGATCTCGCCGGTGACTTCAAGACCAAGCCCAGGGACTACACCGATCCTGCCTCGCTGAAGGAATTCACGGACGCGCAACTATTCACCATCATCAAGGACGGCAAGGGCGACATGCCGCCCGAGGGCAAGCGTGCCAAGCCCGACGATATTTGGGGACTGGTCAACTACGTCCGCTCCTTCGCTAAGAAATAGTCGACTCCGATTAGCGGGTGCCCCGCCCTGGCTCGCCAGGGGCGGGGCATTTGAATTGGCTATTCCTAACTCCTGCTCAACCTTTAGTAAACTCTTCCTCATGTCCACCAAGGACTGGAAGACCCGACTCATCCACACCGACGCGCACGCGCCCGAAGACTTCCACTCGCTTTCCGTTCCAGTCTTCCGCGGTTCCACCGTCACGTTCGACAGCGTCTCGCAGGCGACGGATCAATGGGATCAGTACGACGACGGCTATACCTACGGAATTTACGGAACTCGAACGGTGCTCGAGCTCGCGGTGCGAGTCTGCGAACTCGAGGGTGGGTATCGCACGATCCTTGCGCCGGGTGGACAGGCGGCTATCTCGCTGATCCAGCTTGCGCTGCTCAAGGCTGGCGACCACGTGCTGATTCCCGAGAGCATTTACGGACCGAATCGCCGCCTGGCGTTTCACGTCCTGCGTCGCTTCGGCGTCGAAGTCTCGACCTACTCACCGCTTGCAGGCGGCGACATTGCGGCGTCGATCAAGTCCAACACGCGTCTCGTCTGGTGCGAGAGTCCCGGTTCGATCAGCATGGAAGTGCAGGATGTTCCCGCGATCGCCGAAGCTGCGCACGCTGGCGGCGCGCTCGTCGTGCTCGACAACACGTGGTCCGCTGGAGTTCTCTTTGACGCCTTTGCTCACGGCGTCGATATCAGCATGCAGGCTCTCACCAAGTACATCGGCGGACACAGCGACCTCCTGCTCGGCTCCGTCACTGTGCGCGACGCCAAGCTTTACCAGCAGATCGGAGCCACTCAGCAGCTGCTCGGCAACGCTGTCTCGCCTGACGATTGCTCGCTGGCGCTGCGCGGCATGAAGACACTTGCCGTTCGTCTCGAAGCCATCGAGCGCAGCGCCCTTGCTGTCGCTCAATGGCTCGCTGCGCGTCCGGAGATCGAGCGCGTGCTTCATCCGGCGCTGCCATCGTGCCCTGGACACGATTTCTGGAAGCGGGATTTTGCGGGCTCTTCCGGCGTTTTCAGCGTCGTCTTTCAGCCACAGTTCAGCGGCGAGCAGGTGCGCAAATTCGTGGATTCGCTGCGGCTGTTCAAGATCGGATACAGCTGGGGCGGCGTCACTTCGCTGGCCATGTGGTATGAATTCCGCGCCGGCAACAGGCGTCCCGACTATGCGAACCGAATCGTGCGGCTCAACATCGGGCTTGAATCCGTCGAGGACCTGAAGGCCGACCTGACCCAGGCGCTGGAGGGGATCGGGTAGGCCCCCCCCCCTACTTCGAAATCTATTGTTTTCATAGAGTTACGGAAATTAGGTCCGCATCGCGTTGAAAACACATGGCTTAGAGTCGAAAATATCCCCTTGACGGCGAAACAAGCGTAAATCGGTGCATATGGCGGGAGTTCACTGTGAGGAACTCGAAGAAGTTGGGATAGGTATGGAACAGACCCACGTTAGCGACCACGTCGCGAACGTGGGGCACCATAGCGAGGAGATCATAGCGAGGACACGATCGCGAACTTGAACCGTCGCGAACGGTGGGGCACCATTAAAATCATCCACTGCCGGTCTGGGGAATCTGTAGATTGATAGCCCATCTTCACGAGGTCCCAGCATGCGACTCAAGCCTTTTCTCCTCGACACCTGGCTCGACGCCTACGAACATGACATCGAGTTCAACCTTGCCGCCAGCACCGGTCCGAACTGGACCGTGAACGAGGTGCTCGCCCTGGCCACGGAGAAAGTGCGCCACGATTTCCTGAATCGCAGGCTGGTTTACGGTCGTCCTGCAGGGGCCGACAGTCTTCGCGAGGCCATTGCGGAGATGCAAGGCGTAAGCGTCGATTGCGTGCAGATGGTCACGGGCGCCTCGGAAGCGCTGACGATCCTGATGTGGCTGGCGGCAGAACCGGGAGCGAACGTCATCCTCCCGATGCCGGGCTTCACCACTTTCTCGGCGCTGCCGGAATCGCTGGGGCTGGAGATCCGGTACTACCGCGTGCACCGCGAAAACGGTTTCAGCATCGACATAGACGAGATCAAGCGCCTCGCCGACACGAAGACCAAGCTGATCCTGGTGAACAGCCCGCACAATCCCACCGGCGCCACGATTAGCGACTCCGACATGGAATCGCTGCACGAGTTCACCTCGCAGCGCGGCATTCAACTGGTCAGCGACGAGGTCTACCACCCGATCTATCACGGACGGAAGACGAAATCGGCGGCGCGCCTGGAGCACGCCACGGTCATCAGCGATCTCTCGAAGGCGTTCTCGCTGGCGGGAGTGCGCACGGGGTGGATGATCGAACACGATCCCAAGCGCCAAAAGCAGTACTGGAATGCCCGCGCGTACTTCTCGATCTCGAATACCACGACGGGCGAGATCCTCACGGAGATCGCCATCCGGAATCGCGCCATCATCCTGGGGAAAGCGCAGGAAGCCGCCACACGCAACCTTGCGCTGCTCGATCGCTTCATGGATGAGCATCGCGACACGCTGGGCTGGATTCGTCCACAGGGTGGGATGACTGCCTTCCCTTGGCTGGTGAGCGGCGAGAACGCACGGCCGTTCTGCCAGGCCGCTACCGAGCGAGGCCTTCTGTTCGCTCCGGGAGATTGTTTCGAAGCCCCCGAGCACTTCCGCCTGGGCTTCGCCGCAACCGCCGAAGACTTTCCCCGAGGACTGGAAAGGCTGGCGGAGTTTGTAAGGAGTTGGGAATCTAAGACTGCTGCTGCGGACTAAAGCTTACCTTTAGCCTTTTTTCGTAGAGATTCATTTGGGGCCTGTCCTAGCTTCGCTAGGGCGGGCTAGTTTGTTGTTTCAACTCGCCACCCTGTTGAAGGTCGCGTCCCCAAGGTGTGCGAAAACACACGTCCGGTCGGGAACTGGATGGGAAGACCTACAACGATGCTCCGAAGTATCGGGAGAATCCGATTCCGATCGACTCGAAGAGACTGGAGTTGATCCGGCGAGTAGAGGAAAGAGCGACGGATTTTGTTTCGGTCGGAGAGTTGGCGGGTGATTAGGGCGATTGAATCCTTACCGGACAATGTAATGCGCGAGCATTATCTCGCGAGACTTCGTGAGATAAGGGACTTCGCCGGAGTGTCTCAAGGGCGTTAGGTCTGTCCCGACAGGCGACACTTATCGCACACGTAGCTTTTGCCTTTTGTTTGTAATCGATCGACCTGATCTGCTCTTTTGCCGCAACTGCTACACCGGTAATCTTGAAGCAGTTCGTCCAAGTACCGTTCCGCATCGGCTTCGGTGACATCACCATCGACCCAGCGATCCTCGATGTTGAGATAGATACCTTTCGCTTTGCGCTTGGCACTTTCCACTGAGTCATGGCCCGAACACCCCAGCACGGTCCACTCGTCGTCACAGTGAAACAGCATGACTCCAGGAAGCCTTCTGTCTTGGCAGATGGCAAGTCTGGGGACTCTGCCCAACTCCTTACCGTCGACAAACAGAAGTGTTCGGCCTGAATAGGTTACCGAGGCATCCAAAAGGGCGTAGAAAATGACGCGAGCGTTGTCGAGGCAAGGGGGCGGAGCAGAAGCGTGGTTTGACATCTCAGGTCCATGATATCTGCCGTTGTGAAACCGCGCGACGGCGGATCGAGGCCCGATGCCCCGCCAGGGAAACACAGGTTCCCTTCGACTCCGCTCCGGGCAGGCTCCGACTCCGCGCCAAAACGGGCGCTCCGCTCAGGATGACACGCACTCTGTTTACCGATTTCGTTCGGAGGGTTTCGCGGATAGAAGGGACATGATCTTCGAGAATGGAATGGATTCGAGTCCGTGTGATTCCTGTTCATCGGGTTCGTTCAAAGGCAGGGCGATTCCCCAAAAATCGTTTCCGGCGTTCTGAAGCATGATTCCAATTTCGATGTCGAACTTGCTTCCTTGAACAGGCCTTTGCCACGCCACGGTGCCGACCACCCTGCGCCGTTTATGTTCGATGGTTACTTTTTCGCCTGGCTGCACTGCCGAGGCCAGGACAAGCCGCACTCCTGAAGCACTTATGTCGAGCGTGTGGGTGAGAAAGGCCCGGTTTGTGCCTGCAACCGTGATTTTGACCGGGAGAATGGCTTTTTTTCGGCGTTGACAGCGGTTCTTCATGTACCACCTGATGTCAGCACAGTACTCCTTTCCTTTATCGACCGACATCCCACGTCCGATGCAATTACCGAGGTCATCAGATTGTGACCGCCATCACCGCAACGCTTGGAGATTGAGAGTTCTGGCGCGCGGAGTACGGCATCCTGAGATCCACGCATCTGTGGTGGAGGTGGGATCCGAGTAGATCGAATACCGGCGACACCCAACCTACGCTACTGCTGTCTCATCTACTCAGACTTGCTGCTCTTGCCGGGGGGCGGGTGGGCTTACAGCGTTTTCTATTCTCTTTGCGTAAGGATCGGAAACGGAAGGGCTCAGCTGCCGACCGTGGCCGGGTGGTCGCGTTTCCGCAAGCGGCCTCCCATCAGGCGGCGGGGCTATATCGGCGCGTCGTCCCTGGCATCATTGCCGGGGCTGCCGACCTGGACCCAGCCGCTGCTTTGACGGCGACGGTTGCCGGCGCTGGATTTGGGCTTTCCGTGGCGTGGGTGGTACTCCTCTGTTTTCCCATCGTTCAATCTGTACTTGGTGTTTCGGCGCGCATCGGACATGAAACCCGGCTGGGCCTGGTCTCCCTGATTCGTGACCGTTTCGGAAGAACGATCGCCTATTCGATAGCGGGCATGGTGGTTGCGGTCAACATCCTGATGATCGTTGCCGATCTGATGGCCGTAAGCGACTCGCTCTCCATACTGGTGCAGCAGTCGGCGCGATATTTCCCGGCGGCGGTGGCCTTCACGGTGTGGTACATCCTCAACCGTATCGGGTATGACAAGGTGACCACGACGTTGTCGGCGGTCGCGTTGTTCCTGCTGGCCTATGTTGCTGCCGCGGCGCTTGGGACACATTCGCCGGCTGCGCTGGCGCATGGAATCTTTGCGCCGAAATTTTCGGGACAGCCCGGTTACGTCATGGCTGTCATCGCAGTCTTCGGATCCCTGCTTACGCCGGATGTGATCGTGTGGCAGACCAGCACCAAGCGGGAAAGCGGTGCAACATTTCACAACGAAGAATCGCGCTACGGATGCGCTGTCGCCGTATTCATCTCGTTATCGGCGATCATCGCGGCATCGCACATGCACATCGCGGATCCTGCTTCGATGACTACTCGCCAGGCAGCGGAAGCGTTGGCGCCGATCGGAGAGCTGGGGCCTCCATTGTTCGCGCTCGGAATCATCGGGTCAGGATTGGTCGCGCTACCGATCCTCGTCTCTTCTTTATGTTTCTGTATCGCCGAGGCGGCGGGATGGAAGTACGGGCTGAGCAAGGAGCCATGGGAGGCTCGAGGATTCTTCGTGCTCATCTGCTTCATCCTGCTGTTCGCCGTGGTGGTGAATTACATCGGCATCAATACGGTGAAGACCTTGTACTGGTCGCAGTTGTTGGCCGGACTGTTCATTGTGCCAATCCTGTTCTTCATCCTGTGGCTGTCCAACGACCGGCGGATCATGAAAACCACGAACACACGATGGGATAACTTCTGGCTGGGCGGAGCAGTCGGCGGAATGATCGTCGCGAACGTGGTGTTCTTGTGGACCGGGGTATTTTGAGAACGATCCGGGGCACCCGCTCGCTGTTTATCGTGGTTCACCGATTCAGAGTGGGCGAAACGAGGGCCGAAAAGCGAGCGGATACGGCAACACAGGCGAATGCAGGTCCCTCCACTTCGCTGCGCTCCGGTCGGGATGCCGGCAGTTTAGTTGGTTCTAGTTGATGTCCTGGGACTTGGCGCGAGCGATGCGGTCATCGATGGGCTTGCGGCCGGCGAACCCTTCTTCGGTTCCATGCCAGTGGGTGATCGAGGCTTCGCCGAGCTTCCAGCAGAGGAGCACGATCTCGCCGTCGACGCTGCAGGGGAAGTCGAGGAGGCCGATGTCGAGATCTTTCACCTGGACTCCGATGGCATCGATTTCGGCGAGGGCATCGCGCACGCGCTGGACGGCTTTGTCACGCTCGGCACGGCGAAGCGCAACTTTCTTGACCTCGATGAATGCGCCGCCGGAGAGGAAGATGCGCTCGTTGATGGCAGAGAGTTCCTGCTCGACTTCTTCGATGACCTGCTTGCCCTCGATGGAGGTGCGGAGAAGTCCCTCGAGAATGGGAACAAGCGATTGAGCTTCCTGGAGGCTGAAGGTACGCATGGCTTGATGCAATTCTACATCGGTGGAGAAAAGCGGGCGGGCGAGGCGCCCGCCCCTACTGAAGCAGGGTGGGGATGGCCACCCAGGTTTTTACTGTTTCTCTGCGGGATTTTTGCCGGGGAAGTACTTGGGACGCGTGTCGGTGTTGATGAGCCACTCGAGACCGGGAAGAACGGACTGAATGGACTGCGCCATGAAGCTGAAGTTGAGTTTCTGGACTTCGTCGCCTGGTCGATGGTAGTCGGCGAATTCGGCAGCGCCGCTCATGGTGTGCGCCACGACTCCCTTTGCGGCGAGGCTGTAATTATCCGACTGGCGGAAGAATGGGCTGCCCGGAAACGGATCGTCGGCGAGTTTGCTGCCGTGTTGCGTGAGCAGTGAGCCGAGATCGGAGAACGACGAACCGGTCATCCAGAAGCCATTGCCTCCGACCTTCGATTCGGGAAGTCCGGTCTGTTCGAACTCGATGTCGGCGGCAATGTCGGTGAGGGGCACTGGTGGCTTGGCGGCGAATCCGCGAGAGCCGAGCAGGCCAAGCTCTTCACTGCCGTACGTGGTGAAGACCACGGAACGTTTGGGACGCGGACCGCTGCTGAAGATGCGCGCGAGTTCGAGGACGGTGGCGGTGCCGGAGGCGTCGTCGTCGGCGCCGTTACAGATGGTGTCGCCGGTTTTGCCACACACGCCGAGGTGATCCATGTGGGCGGAGAACATGACGTACTCATCCTTCAACTTGGGATCGGAGCCGCGGAGGATGCCGACAACGTTACGAGTCTGCTGGTTGGCGTCGGCGGTAGGTCCGCTGATGGAGATCTCGGTTCCGTCGGGAGCTTGCGCGAGGGCGGAAATGAGGTTGGCTTTCACGGCGATCATGGCGACGCGGTTGCGATCGGACGGCTCGCCCTCAACCTTGGCCGGCAACTCCGCAGGTTCGGAGGCAAAGCGATCCCAATTGTGATGGTATGGACCGGCGGCACGGAAGATGACCGCTACAGCTTTGCTGCTGAAGAACGGCATGAGGACTTTACGAGTTTCTTTGTCGGGGATCTCGTCGGCGATGACGACGACGGCGCCTTCCGGAATCGTGGTAGCCGCGGCAGGGTCAGCCTTCGCGTGCACAAGTTTGCCCTTCAACTCAGGACGGAAGAGGTGCGGCGAGAGCATTTCGTTGCCGTGGGTCCAGACGGTTTCTTTACCATTGGTGGTGAACTTGAGTTTCGGCGGCGCGGTGAACTTGCCGAGTTCGAGAGCCACCGGCAGGATGTAATTGCCGCCAGCGGGAGGTTCGAGGCCGAGCTTCTTGAAAACGCCGGCGATGTAGTTGGCGGCAGTAAGTTCATCGGGGGTAGCGCTGCCGCGGCCTCGGAGTTCGTCACTCGCAAGGTAAGTCACATCCTTTTGCAGACATTCCTTGCAGACCGTGGATGGTGCAGGAGCGGTCTGCGCCAGAGAAGTCACGCTACAGGACAGAAAGAGGATTGCGGCAACAAGACTGGCGAGGCGGCGGCTACGCTTGAAAAGGCTTGGTTCCAAGGAATTCTCCAATCGGGAGTTGAACTTTCTTTACGAGGCGTTGGCCCTTCATAGTAGCTGAGTTTGGTAGAATTCGCGTCATGAGGTGGAGCATGCAATCAGCTCGTCGCCCTTTCGTCAGCCGTGGCCTTCTTATACTTGTAATGGCTTTATCACTCGCGTGGAGCAGTTGTGACGGTTTCTTTGTTGGCGGGAGCGCATTGAACAGCATCACGGTGACGCCGACCTCGATTTTCCTGAAAGTCGGAGAGTCCAAGCAGTTCAGCGCGAACGGTACAACGGTGGATGGAAATAGTAAGGACGTTACGAACTCCGCAAAATGGACATCATCGTCAGGTTCGGCAACCGTGGATGCTGCCGGAATGGTAGCCGCGGTTTCAGACGGGAATGCCACGATCACAGCGTCACAGGACGGGGTGAACTCGACGGGCAGCGTAATCGTCAACGCACAGGGGCTGACTTCGCTGGCAATCACACCGAATTCTCCTACGGTTGCAACCGGATCGACCACGCAGTTGACAGCCACTGGAACATTTGAAGACAACTCGACGAAAGATCTGTCCAGCCAGGTTGGCTGGAGCTCAGGGAGCACCAGTGTTGCGACCGTGAACAGTACCGGGCTGGTGACTGGGGTCTCAGCGGGAACGTCCGTGATAACTGTAACGGTCACTACCTCAACTGGATCTGTTACCGCAACCACAACGCTGACCGTGCAGTAGGCTGATTTGCACATCGGCCCTCGGCCTGATGTCGGCATTGCGGTATAGTTCCTAAGAACCGTGAATCCATCGGAAATCTTTCGTTCGCCCTATAAATGTGCTCGGCAGCGCATTGTCTTTGCCATCCTGTTTTTCATTATCCTGGGAAGTATGGCTTGCAGGCGCGGTGCGTCTGGGTCGGGCGAATACGTTTACGTGGCCGTGCCCCAGGCCAACCTTCGTGATCGTGTAGCTGCGGTCTACAACAAGGTTGGGACGGTCAAGAGCGGTGAGCGGTTGGAGGTACTCGATCGCCAGAAGAGATTTGTGCGAGTGCGTACCGAGCGGAAAGAAGAAGGCTGGCTGGAACAGCGCTACCTGATCACCGAGGATATTTTTAAGGCGTTCCAGAAACTCGACAACGAGAGCAAGGCGCTTCCCACGCAAGGTCGTGGTGTGACCCGCGCTCAACTGAACATGCACATCACTCCGTCGCGAGACGCAGATACGCTTTATCAGCTGGCGGAAGCCGAGAAGGTGGATGTGCTGAAGCGCGCCACTTCGGAGCGCCCGCAAAAACCAGGTCCCGCCCCGACGGCAAAGACCAAGGGCAAAACGGCCCCGCCCGAGCCGGTGAAGTCGTATGACGACTGGTGGCTGGTAAAGAGCCAGAGCGGCCATTACGGCTGGGTTCTGTCGCGGATGATCGACCTGGAGATCCCGCTGGACATCGCGCAGTATGCGGAAGGTCAACGAGTCCAGGGAGCGTACATCCTCAACGAAGTGCAGGACGGGGAGAAGCAAGTTCCGCAGTACCTGGTGGTTTTGAGCGAGACGAAAGACGGGATGCCGTTCGACTACAACCAGGCCCGCGTGTTTACCTGGAACACCCGGAAGCATCGTTACGAGACCGCTTACAGAGAGCGTAACTTTCTCGGTTTTTTCCCTGTCAAGGTGGGGACGGAGAGCTTTGACAAGGAAGGCGTGCTGCCGATGTTCTTATTACGAGTACAGGCCGAAAATGGGCAGATCATCGACCGCAAGTACAAGCTGAACAGCACTACCGTTCGCAGAGTTGCCGGCGCCGGAGAAGAGCAAAAAGCCGCAACAATCAAGAAAGAGCCGAAAAAGGCGTCAGGTCGGCGGCGGTAACATTTTCGGCCTCCGTTATTCGCCTCCTCGTAAATCATTCATTCCAAAGTATTTATTGCATCTCAAACAAAGGCCATCTCATAGTGGGGGAAGGTCTCGGCCAACAGCCCCATCCCAAGTGGAATCCAACGGGTTTGGCAAGGGGGCAAAGATGGCTGAAAAAGTGAAGAAGCTGGATTTAAAGAGGGATTACAAGACATACCTGTACTTCATTGATGGCGGTGGCAACGTCTGCCAGAAGCCGAAGACCGGGGACGGTGAATCCGAGATTCTGGTGAAAAACGCTGTCGATCGGGATAACCAGTTCTTGTACTTTATCGACAAAGACGGCGATGTAGCGCGCTCTCCGCGCGGCGGGAAACGCAAAGCCGCGTAGACCCATCCTAGGTAGCACGATTTGTCCGGCCCGCGTTCATTCGACTGGAGCCGGACAATTCCACATAAGCAGAGAAGATGGAAAACTCAGGCTGGAACATGTACGTCTTTCGGGATGGAAGAAAGACGGTGCCAGGGGAAACTGTTCGTAAGACCTTGGTGGACGCACTGCAGGAGTTCCGCGTCCGTCCGACGGAAGACGCCTGTGTCGCGGCCTTGATTGCGAGCGGCGAGCTGGAATGCACACTCATCGACGCGGGCGCCGAATCTGCGCAGGCTTGCGCAATCACCTCCGCACTCGCAGAGGCGTTGGTTTCAGGGAGCGAATGCGATCCGGCGCTGGTCGAGCGGGTAAATGCGATCAGCGTTCCCGAGGAATTGCGGATCTCGGTTGCGGAGGGCTTCGCTTATTACGCACTTCATCCTCGAAAGTTCATCGACTTGATCGAAACATTGCGGGTGTCCGAGTCAGCGCGAGTCGTGGGACTACGGAGCATTGGGACCACCTTGAGTGCCGTGGTAGTCGCCGCCCTGAGGGCCAGGGGCGTAGCCGCGGAACGAATCACGGTCAGGCCGGTCGGCCATCCCTATGAGCGGCAGTTGGAGTTGAGCCAGAGTGACCGAGAATGGCTGTTGAGTGCGGGAGAGCACTCGCAGGTAATTCTCGTGGATGAGGGGCCGGGAATTAGCGGATCGTCGTTTCTGGCGACGGCCGAGGCGGTGGAGTCGATTGGAATCGACGTAGAGCGGATCGTGATGCTGGGCAGTCGCGAGCCAGATGTCGAGCAGTTACGCGCGCCCCGGGGTTCGGAGCGCTGGCGACGTCTCCGGTTTCTTGCCGTCGACAACAAGCCACTTCTTCCAGAGGATGCACAGGAGGAGATTGGCGGTGGATATTGGCGGCGGTTGGTGCTGAAGGATTTCGATAACCAGCCGGCGTGCTGGCCACAATTGGAGTCTTCCAAATACCTGAGTGCGGATCGCAGCTCGATGTTCAAGTTTCATGGTTACGGGCATTACGGACAGAGGATCGAAGAACGCGGGCACAAGCTGGCAGATGCCGGATTTAGCCCGAAGGCGCTCGGACGGTTACGCGGATACGGAAACTACGAGTTTCTGAGCGGACGCGTATTGACGCAGGCAGACCTGTCCGCGACGCAGTTGCAACGCATGGCCGAGTACTGTGCGTTTCGGAGAGCCGAGTTCCGGACCGAAGAGCCTCCGCACGAAATAGAGGCGATGGCGAACTGGAACTGGGAATGTGAGTTTGGCGAGAAACCTCAGCCACAAATCGAACTCCGGACCGAGTACTCGATCATCGCTGATGGGCGGATGATGCCGCACGAGTGGCTGCTGACTGAGGATGGAAGGGTTTTGAAAGTCGATGCTGTTAGTCATGGAGACGATCACTTCTTCCCGGGGCCATGCGACGTGGCATGGGATGTCGCGGGTGCGATCGTCGAGTGGAAGATGGATGAGAACCAGGTACACGATTTCGTCGAGCGTTATCAGAGTCTATCGGGAGACGAAGTTCGGGTGCGGCTCCCAGAGTACGTGCTCGCCTATGCGATCTTTCGAATGGCTTGGTCGAAGATGGCGGCCCAGGCTTCGGCGGGAGAATTCGATGAGGGTCTGCTGATGCGGGACTTCCAGAGGTATCGGGAAAGGGCTATCGAGGCGGCAAAGAGTCGGATAGCGAAGCAGAGTTCGGCGAAGGTTGCGTGATAGACGGCTGGTGAGAACTGACCCAGGTTAACGCTGCGCGTGAACCTGGGGCACCAGATCCGAAAAGGGTACCAATCCGAAAAGTTATGAGAAGAAGTCGGAGATCGAGTCGACGACTCGTTGCTGTTCCTCGGTGGTGAGTTCGGGAAAGATGGGTAGCGCGAGTACGTCCTTCGCGGCGCGCTCCGATTCCGGCAGGTCCCCTTCGAGATATCCAAGATAAGTAAAGCTCTTCTGCAGGTGGAGCGGGACGGGATAGTAGATTTCGGACCCGATATTCCGATCTGCCAGGAACTTCCGCAGATCATCGCGTCGATCGACTCGAATCACATACTGATGGAAGATATGACCGGCTTCGGGCAATGTAGCCAGCATGCGAACTGGCTTCCTGGAAGTCGCGTCGAGAGTAAGTGGGCGTTTATCCGCAAGGCCGGCTTTCTCGAATAGCTGGTCGTAATGAGCGGCGATCTCCCGGCGCTTCGCATTCCAGTCCGGCAGGCGCTTCAACTTCACGCGTAAGACAACGGCTTGGATGGCGTCCATGCGGGCGTTCCAGCCGATCTCGTCGTGATAATAACGTTGCGTGCTGCCATGATTTCGCAAGCTGCGCACGCGCGCTGCAATCTCGGCATTGTTGGTGGTGACACATCCGGCGTCGCCAAAGGCGCTCAGATTCTTGGTGGGATAAAAGCTAAATCCTGCGGCGACGGAGAGGCTGCCGGCACGTTTGCCGCGCCAGGTTCCGCCAAAAGCCTGGGCGGCATCTTCAAAGAGCTTCAACTTATGTTGTGTGGCGATTTCTTCGAAACGCTCCATGCGAACGCACTGTCCATACAGATGGACCGGCATGATTGCTTTGATACGCACGGATGGGTTGCGTTCGAGGAGTTGCTCTACCGCGGCGGGATCGAGGTTCAGCGTCGCGGGTTCGACGTCCGCAAACACAGGCCGAGCTCCGCAGCGGACAATGGCGCTCGCGGATGCGAAGAAACTGAAGGGTGTAGTGATGACGTGATCGTTCGGGCCGATTCCGGCGGCTTGCATCGCCAGCCAGAGAGCGTCGGTGCCGGAGGCGCAGGCGATGGTTTCGGCGACGCCGAGGTACTCGGAAATTTCGCGCTCGAGGGCGGCGGCTTCGTCGCCAAGAATAAGCTGTTGCGATTCGCAGACCCGCGCGATGGCGGCTTCCACCTCGGCGCGAATGGTCGCGTACTGCCGCTTGAGGTCGAGGACAGGGATGGCAGTTTCGGTGACGCTCTTGGAGGAAGAATTACTCAATTGATCGTCCGGATCGAAAAACCGATTCTAGCATTCAGGTGGAGTGTAGCGGACGTGGACGGGTGGCGGGTATGGCCCGCTACTGGCCATGGCAGATTGCCAGCTTTCCAGTTGAGCCTGAAGCTCCTGGAGGTCGACTCCGCAGAACGAAGCGGGGAACTCGGACAGGTTGGTGCGACACTTTTTCAGCACCGACTGGGCGCCGACGAGGTTTCCGGTTGAAAAATGGTGGAGTGAGATAGCGACCTGGACCATTCCCTGGTAGAAGGGCTTGGTCCACCCGTGAACGCCGCGCCAGACCTCTTCTAAAGCGTCATGGGCGGCAAAGTAGCTGCCCTGATTGATGAGGTCGATACCGTGTTGGAATTCGGAGGGCAAGGAGTAATTGTCACATAAGAGGGCAGGAGAGTCGCCCGCAGGGCTGCAGGTAACCAAATGCTGCAAGGCCCAACTAAGGTGTTGGAGCGAACTGGAAGGGTGGGGCATCCAATTTGTTAAGCCTCGGATTTTCGGGATTCTTGGTTCCGGATTGCCGAGTTAACTGTCTAGGCAGGTTGAATTTAGCGCTTCCACGCCGTATCGTAATGTAAGTTCGGGGGCCGAGTTGCGCGGTCGAGTTCCGGACTGTAGAAAAGGTTCGCAACCAACAGGCTGTGCGCTGGTGTTTTTACCAAGGAGAGAGTGACCGATGGACAACAAACCGGCACAAAACATTCAGGATTCCTTTCTTAATACTGCGCGTAAAGAGAAAAGCCTGATCACGATTTATCTCTTGAGTGGGGTAAAGCTGTCAGGCCGCATTCGTTCTTTCGACAAATATTCTGTCGTGCTGGAGACGAACAACCAGGAGCAATTAATTTTCAAGCACGCAATCTCTACCGTGGTTCTGCCACGGCATACCATGGATGCAAGACCGGCCGTCTCCGCGGCGCCGGTAGCGGCTGCGCCACCGGCCGAGGGGCAAGGCTCGTAGCCGTTCGATGAAAGGCCGGCGGGAGCATACAAAAGAGCCTCGCGGTCGCGGTGAGATCCGCGCCGAACGTGCGTTCCTAGTCGGTATCGATTACCGCCATCGTAATCGCCCGAAGGGCGAACAATCCAAGAAGAAAGAAGTGGATGCAGCCGGGAATTCAGTTCCCGGCCGCATTGCTTTGGGTAAGGTTCCGACGTCGGCACGCATGGCCCGGGATATTGCCGGACTGCGAAAAGAAGAGCTGGAAGAGCACGCGATTCCGTTCGATGCGGAAGAGTCGCTAAGCGAGCTGCGCGAACTTACGGAGAGTGCGGGTGCGGAGATCGTTGGACAGGTGTTGCAGAATCGCGACCGGCCGGATCCTGCCACTCTGATAGGCAAAGGCAAGCTGGAGGAGATTTCCGGGGCGGCGAAGATGGTCGAGTCGGATGTGGTCATCTTTGATCACGACCTGTCACCGTCGCAGTTGCGGAACCTGGAACGAGAGATCGATTGCCGGGTACTCGATCGGACGCAGCTGATCCTCGACATTTTTGCCAGGCATGCGAGGACGCGGGAAGGTCAGCTGCAAGTCGAACTGGCGCAACTGGATTACATGTTGCCGCGATTGGCCGGCCGAGGCGTCGAGATGTCACAGCTTGGAGGCGGCATTGGGACAAGAGGGCCGGGTGAAACGCAGCTTGAAACCGATCGCCGGAAGATTTATCGACGCATTCGGCACGTCAAAGAGCAATTGGAAGACGTGCGGCGGATTCGTTCGCAGCAGCGCCAGCGCAGGGAGAGCGCGCCGGTAGCGACCATCGCGCTGGTGGGATATACGAACGCGGGAAAATCTACCCTGTTCAATGCGATGACCAAGGCCGGAGTACTGGAGTCGTCGCGAATGTTTGCGACCCTCGATCCGACACTGCGCGGAGTGAACCTGCCTTCGAAGCGACAGGTGCTGCTTTCGGACACAGTCGGATTCATCCGCAACCTGCCGCACACGCTGGTGACGGCTTTTCGCGCGACCCTGGAAGAGGTGCAGAAGGCATCTCTGCTATTGCATGTGACGGATGCGACTTCGCCGGTGGCCTACGAACAGATGGCGCAGGTGGAGGCGGTGCTGCGTGAACTGGAGGTCGGCGAGAAACCACGCATACATGTGATGAACAAGATCGACCTGCTGCCGAAGGAGAAGCGCGAATCACTGATCGACGACGAGAATACGATTCACGTGTCGGCGGCGAAGGGGCTCGGATTGAACGAGCTGCTGACGGCGATCGATCACGCGGTTCAGGAAGACCCGGTGCAACATGTATTGCTGCGAATCCCCGTGTCGGATGGGAAGGCACTTTCTATCGTGGACTCAAAAGGGCGGGTGCAATCGCGCGACTACCAGGATGAGTATGTCGACATCGATGTTCACGCGCCGGCGTCGGTAGTCAGACGAGTGTCGAAGTATGTCACTTGGCGAGAAGAAGACTAGAACTACTCACCACAGAGACACAGAGGCACCGAGATTACGAGCTGAAAAACCCAAGCCAACAGCTAGATTCCAATCCAGCCGAGGCGAATTGCCACAAGGCTCACCACCGCTACGACAATCCACAATAGGACGCCTTGCAGTAGAGGTCGATGACCCACGCGCTTGATTTGCGCGGGGGAGAGGCTTGCACCAATGAGGAACAAGGTCACGGTGAGGCCAATCTTTCCAGCCGTGGCGAGCCTTGGGAAGACGCTTGCGCCCGCCACGATGTAGGTGTTGGCGACGGCGGCGAGGACGAACAGGAAGATGAACCACGGAACCTGGATCTTCGTTTTCGAATGTTTCCAGGCAGCGGTTCCGAGTGAGACGGGGATGATCCAAAGGGCGCGCGCGAGCTTGACGGTGGTGCCGACGGCAAGCGCGGCGACCCCATACTTAGCGGTGGCGCCGACGACGGAACTGGTGTCGTGGATGGCGAGAGCGGCCCACAAGCCAAACTGTTGCTGCGAAAGATGAAGGGCCCAGCCGATCGTCGGGAATGTCAGCAGCGCAATTGAATTCAGGATGAAGACGGTGCCGAGGGAGACGGACATTTCGTCGTCAGTAGCGCCGATGATGGGACCGACCGCGGCGATGGCGCTTCCGCCGCAGATTGCCGTGCCCGTTGAAATGAGAAATGAGGACGTCGGCTGCACGTTGAGCATGCGTCCCAACAGGTGCCCGATCGTCAGAGCGAAGAAGATGCCGAGGGCGGTGTAGAGGACACCGGTGCGGCCGGCACGGAGTATCTGCTGGAGATTCATGCCGAATCCCAACGCAACCACAGAGGCTTGCAGGAGAAAACGGCTCGCCCAACTGGACTGCTCTTTGTACGGATGCACGGAGATGAAAGCGAATATGAGCCCGGCCAAAAGAGCCAGCGGCGGTGAGGACCATGGAGAAAGCGCAAAAAGAATTCCGAGGAAGAATAAGAGGCGACTACGCATGGGCAAATTTCATTCTAGTGTACCCGGTGACGTCGGAGGTTTGCCTCAACTTTCCCTCTGCGAAGTCGCTGTCTCCGTTACCAAGTATGTGCCGAGGATCAACAGCACTGGCTCGATCGGTATTCGATATTCGTCGGTAGTGAAGGTCACGTAATAAACGAGAGGGTATAGCAATAGAAGCCCGGCGAACAGGCCCGCGTAGCGGCTTTGCTTGCGATATGCGAGGCACAGTCCAGCAAACGCGAGCAAGCTGCTGAGCAGGTAAAGCGAGTTGCGGAATTCGGACAGCATGGGGTAACGACCCGATGATGTGGGTGGGCCCGCCCAGAAATAAATTGCGCGGCGGATCGACAACGCTGTGAAGCGGCCGGGGTTGTGGCTGATGGAGTCGAGCGCTTTGCGGGTTTCGACATCGATGAAATTGCGCTCGCCGAGATGGACGAAGTTCTGCAGTTCGCGATGGCCGAGCGCGGGATAAGCGGCAGGAAACCATTGGCCCTCGCACCAATCGCAATTGCCGGCACGAAGTTCGGCGCCGAAGTTATCACGAATGAACGTCGGTCGATGAAACGTCGCGCTGTTGCGGATGATCCACGGGGCGATGACGACCGCGAATGCGACCGCTGCAAGTGCCATTCGCGATCCAGATGCGACGCGATGTCGAATGAGAAACCAGGCGGCTGCCGGCAAGAAGGCGAGCAGCGCGGGATTCGATAGCGCTGCGATTCCCCAGACGAATCCGTAGGTTATCCACACCAAGAGAGGTTGCGAATTTTCCAGCCGGAGCGTGAGGAAGAACAGCAGCGTCATCAAGAGACTGGAG
>Ga0163163_10001113_pt1 | contig 22847 bp, 17 predicted proteins | sample S65metaG_FD_119766 | JGI IMG/M metagenome (GOLD analysis project Ga0163163, IMG submission 119766) | Switchgrass rhizosphere microbial communities from Kellogg Biological Station, Michigan, USA - S6-5 metaG | ecosystem: Host-associated > Plants > Roots > Rhizosphere > Soil | place: USA...
CGCCGCCTTCAGCGCCGGCCCGCCGCATGCCGCCAGCGCCACGGCCGCGAACAGGAACGTGACAGCCGCGAACGTCGCCGGATCGGTCGGCGTCACCTCGTAGAGCAGGCTCGTGAGGACGCGCGTCAGCGCCAGCGCCGCGGCCATCCCCGCTAACACGCCGGTCAACGCCATCGCCATCCCCTGCCCCACGACCATGCGCACGACCTGACGCCGCTGCGCACCCAGTGCCATGCGCACGCCGATCTCGTGCGTCCGTTGCGCCACGGCGTACGCGATCACGCCGTAAATCCCGATCACCGCGAGCAGGAGCGCCGACGCAGCGAACGTGCCGAACAGGACCAGGTTGAACCGGCGTGGCGCAATCGAATCGGCCAGCGTGACGTCGAGCGGCTTCACGTCGAACAGCGGCTGCGTCCGGTCGACGCTCGAGAGCAGCGTCCGGATCGCCGGCGCCGCCGCCGCCGGATCGCCGGTGGTCCGGACCGCCAGCGTCATCGCGAACAGCCCGGCATCGCCGTAGTTCACGAATAATTCGGACACCGAGCCGGCGTCGAGGCTCGCGTATCGCAGGTCCGCGACAACGCCGACGACCGTTGCGGGGCGCCCATCCCTGACCCACGGCAGACAGCAGATCCTCCTGCCGACCGGGTCCTCGGCGCCGAACACTCGGCGCGCGAGGGTCTCGTTGACCACAAACACCGGCAGCGGCTCGGCATCCTCGAGCCAGCGCCCGCGCACGACGCGCAGGCCAATCGCTTTCGCGTAGCCCCCGGACGCGGCGCTGAGGATCGCCGTCGGCCGTTGCTCTCTCGGTAGATCGGGCGCGCCTTCCACCGTGAGCAGCATGCTCGCGTCGCCGTCTGAGTTGAGCCCGGCCGCTTCCACGCCCGGCGCCGACTGCGCACGCCGGAGGAGTTCGTCGAGGTGCGCGCGGCGAGCGGTCTGCTCGCGATACTGCAGGCCCGAGAACTGCACGCGCAACGTCAGCACGCGGTCCGGCGTGAAACCGGGCGGATACGAGGTGATCCGCCAGAAGCTCCGGACCATCAACCCGGCGCCGACGAGCAGCACGACGCTGATCGCGAGCTCGATCGCGACCAGCGCCTGACGTACGCGGAGGCCTCCGCCGGACGGGGAGACCGTGCGCGCGCTGTCCTTCAACAGGTCGTAGACGCTCGCCTTCCACAACACGATCGCAGGCGCGAAGCCAAACAGGAGCGCCGTCAGCACCGTCGCCGCGACGGTGAACGCAAGCACGCGCCCGTCGATCGATGTCTCCGCCAATCGCGGCACGGCGTTCGGGATCAGGCCGAGGGCGACAGCGATTGCGGTGCGCGCGAACAGCAGGCCCGCGGCGCCGCCGGCCGCGGCCAGGATCGCGCTCTCGACCAGGAACTGTCGCAGCACGCGCCCGCGTCCCGCGCCGACCGCGGTGCGGATGGCGATCTCGCGCTGCCGCGCCGATCCCCGCGCCATCAGCAGGTTCGCGATGTTGGCGCACGCGATCAGCAGCACCAGGACGACCGCCGCCAGGAGAATCAGCAAAGGCCGGCGCGCGGAACCGATCAGCTTGTCCGCGTACGGCTCGACGCGCAGGCGGGGCGGACCGTAGAAGGGGCCGTGCGCCTTCGTCTCACGATCGCGAATCGCGTCGATCTCCTCCCGGATGCGAGCCATCGACACGCCGGGCTTCGCCAGGCCGACGACGTTGAAGAGCCGTCCGGGGGCGCGGGGACCGGCCCGTCGCACGACCGTCGCGGTGTAGAAATCGATCGCTGCCGGCTGGAGACGCGTGAACCAGAGCGGCGGCGGCAACTGCACGGCGAAGCGGGGCTGCAGCACGCCGGTCACGATTGTCTGGGTGCCCTGGCGCACCACCGGCCGCCCGACGACCGCGGCGTCGCCATGAAACCAGCGCTCGAAGAAGGCATGCGACAGCACCACGCCCTCTTCACCGCGGCGCGGCGGGCCGCCGAGCGCGAAGCGCGCGCCGGACAGATCCCAGAAGTCTTCGGTCACACCCGCCATCCGCGCTTGCACGACCGCGCCGCCGGTATCGATCGGCTCGCTGTCGATGAAGAACCCGGCAAGCCGCTCGAACGACGTGGCCTGATCGCGCCATGCGGCGAACTCCGGCGAGACGACGACCTCCTCGCCGCCTTTCGCGCGCTCGTCGTACGTCGCAAGCCAGAACAAGCGCTCGGCGTGCGGATACGACAGCGGCCGCACGAGCACGGCGTTGACCACGCTGAACACGGCGGTCGTGAGACCGATGCCGACGGCGAGCGTGAGAATGACGACCGCGCTGAATATGGGATTGCGCCGCAGCATGCGCAGGCCGTAGCGCGCGTCCTGCAGCAGCTGGTCGAGCCAGACCGGCACCCAGACGGCGCGCGTGTCTTCCATCGCGAGCGTGACGTTGCCGAATGCGAGGAGCGCCGCGTCGCGCGCGTCGGCCGGCGTCATGCCGCGATCGATGTTGTCCTGCGTCTCACGTTCGATGTGATCGCGGATGTCCTCGTCGAGGCCGTAGAGGCTGCGGCGGCGCCCGGTCACGCCGGCCTCAGCACCCGCGTGATCGCGCGCGCGAGCTTTTCCCACTTCGACGTTTCGACGGCGAGCTGTTTTCGGCCGGCCGGCGTCAGCCGGTAGTACTTGGCGCGGCGGTTGTTCTCCGACGTGCCGTGATCGAACTCGATCCAGCCGCGCTTGAGCAGCCGGTGCAGCGCCGGGTAGAGCGAGCCCTGCTCGACCCGGAGGACATCGTCCGAGGTCTGGCTGATCGCCTTCATGATCGCGTGGCCGTGCGTCGGCCCCGGCAGGAGTGTCTGCAGAATGAGGAGATCGAGCGTGCCCTGCAGAAGTTCGACGCGGTCGTCGCCTTTGGTAGACATCCTAGGTGAGGGATGTTCGATCCACTCACCTAGGATGTCAAGGTGACACGCGCATTATTTGTGTGACAACTGTGTTTTTCGTGTTATAGTTCAAATAATTTTGACGAATCAAACTTCAACACCGGCTCGAGGTTGGCGATTACCGTCGAGCAATCTCAGCCTTCCTGAAGTCCACGGTTCCATCGCCATCCCCCACGGTGCGGGATTCTGGCGCAAATTGTTCGCGTTCGCTGGTCCCGGCTACCTGGTCGCGGTCGGCTACATGGACCCGGGAAATTGGGCAACCGACCTCGCCGGCGGTGCCAAGTACGGCTACACCCTGCTCAGCGTGATCATGATCTCCAACCTGATGGCGATTTTGCTGCAGGCGCTCTCGGCGCGCCTCGGCATCGCCAGCGGACGCGATCTGGCGCAGGCCTGCCGTGACAGCTATTCCCGGCCGGTCACGATCGTGTTGTGGCTGCTCTGCGAGGTGGCGATCGCCGCCTGCGACCTCGCCGAAGTGATCGGCGCCGCGATCGCGCTGAACCTCCTGTTCGGCCTGCCGCTGATCTGGGGCGTCTGCCTGACCGCGCTCGACGTGCTGATCGTGCTTTTCCTGCAGCACCGCGGATTCCGCTACGTCGAAGCGCTGGTCATCGCGCTGATCGCGCTGATCGCCGGCTCGTTCGCGGTGGAACTGTGGCTGGCGGGGCCGACGCTCGGCGGCGTCGCCTCCGGGTTCATCCCGCGCTCGGTGATCCTCAGCGATCCGAACATGCTCTACATCGCGATCGGCATCCTCGGCGCGACGGTGATGCCGCACAACCTCTACCTGCACTCGTCGATCGTGCAAACACGCAAGTACGGTGACCTCGCCGAGAACAAGCGCGAGGCGATCCGCTTTGCGTCCATCGACTCGGCGGTCGCGCTGATGTTCGCGCTCTTCATCAACGCCGCCATCCTGATCATGGCGGCCGCCACGTTCCACGGCACCGGCCATCAGGACGTCGCCGAGATCGGCGACGCGTATCAACTGCTGTCGCCGCTGCTGGGCACGACGATGGCGAGCATCCTGTTTGCGGTGGCGCTGCTCTGCTCGGGTCAGAACGCGACGCTGACGGGGACGCTGGCCGGCCAGATCGTGATGGAAGGCTTCATCAACCTCCGCCTCCGCCCCTGGCTTCGCCGCCTGATCACGCGGCTCATCGCCATCGTGCCGGCGATCATCGTGATCGCGCTCTACGGGGATCGCGGGACGGGCCCGCTGATCATCCTCAGTCAGGTCGTCCTCAGCCTGCAGCTGCCCTTCGCGGTATTCCCGCTGGTGATGTTCACGAGCGATCCGCACAAGATGGGCGAGTTCGCGAACGCGATGTGGGTCAAGCTGCTCGCCTACACCGTTGCGGTTATCATTGCGGCGCTGAACGTGTACATGCTGTATCAGATCTTCACGGGCATCTAGATGTACCGACGCATCCTCGTCGCCGTGGAAAACTCGAAAGCGGACAAGACGATCCTCGCGCACGTGTCCGAGCTGGCGCGGCTGACCGGCGCGGAGCTGCTGCTCGTGCACGTCGCCGACGGCTGGGCGGCGCGCAATTTCGATCAGCTCAAGCTGCGCGAGTCGGAAGAGATGAAAGCCGACCGTGCGTACCTCGAGGAGGTCCGCGCCGACCTCGTCACGCGCGGCCACAAAGTGGAAACGCGGCTTGCGATGGGCGATCCGGCCACCGAGCTCGTCAAGGCCTCCGAGGAGCTCGGTGTCGACCTGATCGCGATGTCGACGCACGGCCACCGCTTCATCAAGGACGTGCTCCTGGGCGCCACCGCCGACAAGGTCCGCCATCTCGTCAAGGTGCCGGTCCTCCTGCTGCGCGCGCAGTAACGGACCCGGCCCACCCGGCCCACCCGCCCTACCTGCCCTCTTCTCTCATCGCCTGCGCAGGCTGAAGCCCGTCAGCACGCTGACCCGCGTTCCGGATTTCGAAGGAACCACTGCGAAGTTGACCGGAACGTTCATCGTCCCCGCGCGGAATGTAATCCCTGCGGCGAGCGCCAGCGCCACGCCGGTGGGCGTGATGTTGGGACCGACGCCGAACTCGGCGCCCTCCCTCGTGCGCACGCCGACGAGCCAGCTCAGGCTGGGAATCGCGACGCCCTGATCGAGCCCGCCGAGCAGCAGCACGCATTCGGTCACCGCCGTCGGCCCGGTCTGCGTGCTGTAGAACTGCTTCTCGAACTGCCAGCCGAACTGGGAAATGAGCGGGGCGACGGTGATCTGGTTGTCCTTCTTGAGAGTGTCGACGATGCTCTGGCTGAGGACGGTAAAGCCGACGCGGGGGCCTGACAGGCTGACCACGTCGGCGGGGGGCGGCACGATCGGCTGGGACAACGCGGGGGTGGACAGGCCGAGGATCAGGAGCGCCGCAGCAGTCAATCGTTGGGAAATCTGCATCACTAACCTCCACCGGCCAATGTGAAAACCGGCAGGCGAGAAGCTCATGACGATTCAAGGATCCGACCGATCCGACCTGTCTGCCCCAGCGGCCCCACCTGCCCTCCCTGCCAGCTCTGTGCTATAAAGTTCTCGATGGGTGCGACGCCCGAACCGATCCATGCGCACGCGATCGACAACATCCGCTTCATCCGCGACGCGATGGCGCGCGCCACCGCGTTCACCGCCGTGCCCGGCTGGGGCGGCGTCGCGATGGGCGTGACCGCGATTGCGACAGCGTTCATCACGGGCCCGCCCGACGACTCGCTGCGCTGGCTCTTCATCTGGTTCGGAGATGCGGCGATCGCGATCGCCATCGCGCTGGTGACGATGACGGTCAAGGCGCGGCGGATCGGAACGCCGCTGTCGTCGACCGCACCGGCCCACCGCTTCGCGCTGGCGTTCGCGCCGCCGCTCGTGGCCGCGATGGTGCTGACGCCGGTATTCGTCACGCTCGGATTGATCACCCGGCTGCCGGGATGCTGGCTGCTGATGTACGGCACCGCCGCCGCGACCGGCGGCGCCACCGCCGTCCGCGTCGTGCCGCTGATGGGGATCTGCTTCATGGCGCTCGGCGCGGTCGCCTTCGTGGCGCCCGCGGCGTGGGGACACTGGCTGATGGCCGCCGGATTCGGCGGCCTGCACATTGGATTCGGGCTTGTGATCGCGAGGAGATATGGTGGCTAAGGCCTTACGGAAGTACGAAGTACGAAGTCAGAAGTCTGAAGGGGAAGTACAGAAAGTACAGAAGCGGAGCCCGCTTGAACTGGATCGTCTCATCCACGAGCGGCTGCGCCTCGGCATCGTCAGCGCGCTCGCGGTGAACGAGCGGCTGACCTTCAACGACCTGAAGCGCCTGCTGCAGACGACCGACGGCAATCTCAGCGTCCACGCGCGCAAGCTGGAAGACGCACAGTACATCGGGTGCGACAAGACGTTCGAAGGGCGCGTGCCCCGCACGGAATACCGTCTGACCGCCGCCGGCCGCCGCGCGTTCGAAAAGTATCTGTCGCACATGGAAGCGCTCATCAAGGCCGTTCGAGATTGAGGCCTCAGCCCTAGCCCTTAGCCCTCAGCCCTCCCGTTAGCCCCCAGCCCCAACCAGGCGCAGCCTCCTGGTGTCTACAGTCCGTGTGAGCGATGTCGACCTGGTCGCGCGGGCCCGGCAGGGGGATCCTGCCGCCTTCGGCGAGCTCGTGGATCGGCATCGGGCCGCGGTCTACCGCGCCGCGCTGGCGGCGCTGGGATCGCCGGCAGACGCGGAAGACGCCGCGCAGGACGCGTTTCTGCTGGCGTACCGCCGCCTCGACAGCTTTCGCGGCGACGCCAGCTTCAAGACATGGTTGCTGACCATCACGTGGCATCAGGCGATCAACCGGCGCCGGAGCCTCGCCAGCGTCTGGCGGCGGATGGTGACGCCGAAAACCGAGGAAGAGGCCGAAGCGGCGATGGCCGCCATCGCCGCGGCGGAGCCGACGCCGGAACAGGCCGCCGAGCGGGAGCAGTTGCGACGGGGAATCCGCCGGGCGATCCGGGCGCTGTCGCCGAAGCTGCGCGACGCGCTGCTGCTGGCGCAGGCGGGCGACTACAGCTATGAGGAGATCGGCGCGATGGTGCGCGCACCGACCGGCACCATCAAGTGGCGGGTGTCGGAAGCGCGGCGGGTCGTCAGGAAGCATCTGAAGGAGCACGGGCACGGCGATGTCGGATGAACGCGTGAACACAGCGATCGACGAGGTCGCGCGGCAGATGACGGAAGAAACGCGGACGACGAACGGTGCCGATTTCCGCCGCCGCGTGCTCGCGCGGATCGCCTCGAACGAGGCGCCGCGCGCATCGTGGCGCGCCGCGTTCGTGCTCTCGCCGGTTGCCCTCGCCGCCGCGCTCGTGATCGCCGTGGTGTTTGTTCGCGGGCCGGGTCGTGTTGGACGAGGCGGAGCGGCACGTCCGCAAGGACCCGCCCTGCAACCGGTGGCGACAACCGCGGCCAAGGTAGGGGCGGAGCTTGCTCCGCCCGTGACGAGGGAGCCCGAATCGACGCGTCGGTCGACCCAAGCAGTACGTGGGCCAGGTCCTTCTGGACCCGGCGTGTCGAGACCTTCGCCGCAACTCGACCCCATCGACGTGAACTCGATCGCTGTGGCGCCGCTCGCCATCAGCACGCTGTCGCCCGACCAGATTCAGATCGAGCGGCTTGACGCCGTCGCGCCGATTGACGTCGCACCGCTCGAGATCATCACGGACCTTCAAAGGAGACAGGAATGAAGACGCGCTCGCTGCTCCTCACCACGGCCCTCGTGGCCGCCATCGCCGGCCCGCTGCTGGCGCAAACTCCGCCGGCCGCGCCGCAGCCGGGAACCGCACCGCGTGCGAGAACGGCGCTCCCGCCGGGGGCACCGCAGCCGGGAACGACGCCGCGGCCCAGAACGGCGGTGACGCCTGACGCGACGCCGCCTCCGCCGCCGCCCGCACCACCGGTCGGCGCCGCGGCGCCGGGAAGAAGGGCCGGCCAGGCCGTGAACATCAAGATCGACTTCACGTTGACCGATCAGCGTGCCGGCGGCGCCCCCGTCAAGCGCACGCTCAGCGTCGTCGTCGCCGACGCCCACACCGGACAGATTCGATCGCAGGCCGATGTGTTCGGGATCAACGGCGGCGTGCCGTTGAACGTCGACACGACGCCGGAACTGTTGCCCGACAACAAGATCCGGCTGGGGTTCAACCTGCAGTACGACTGGGCCGCGCCGATCGAAGGCGGCGAGCGCGGGACGGCGCGCGGCACGGTGATCAAGACGGCAATGCACGACAGCGTGTCGCTGATCCTCGAGAGCGGCAAGGCGATGATCGCGGCGCAATCGGCCGATCCGATCGGCGATCGTCAGGTGACGGTAGAGGTGAAGGCGACGATCCTGAAATGACCGGCGGGCCTGAAGGCCTGCGCTACGTGAGCGGCCGTCCTTTTAACCGCTCGAGCACGCGAAGGGGCGAGCGCTCCGGCTCGCCCATCACGTCAACCGGCAGCAGAAACGTCTGCTCGAGCTGATACTGACCGTTGGTCGCCGCGTGGCTCACCTGATCGGTGAACGCCATCCAGGTCGAACCCGCCGGCAGATCGACTCGGCTCTGCGGCGATTCCTTCTGAAACGCCTCGTCGGCTTTCATCGCGTCGTGGAGCTGCAGCATCAGCGCGTCGTACGCCGATCGCGGCGTCTTCGTGACGCGCACCAGTGCGAGCAGGTGACCGACGCCCGGCAGCGGCACGCGCAGCTGCGGGGCGAAGCGGCGTGCGACCGCTTCGAAGTCGTCGCCGAGGCGCCACGCGCGGGGCCGACCCTCCGGGTTCACATTGCTGAACACACGCAGGATCCGGCGCCCGCCGGACGGGGTCGCCGGAAAGCTGTCCACGTGAAGGCGCGTGTCGTCCTTTCTCCACGTACTCGGCCTCCCTGCAATCTCGGCCGGCCGGAAGCTCGCGCGGCCCCGCACGATCTGATCGCGATAGGCCGGCAGCAACCGGGCGACCAGCGCCGCCGCCGACTCGCTGAAGCGGTGGATGAAGCCTTTCAGCGTCTCCGCATCGCGCCCCGCCGCGGTCGTCCCGCCCAGGCGTCCGGATGCCGGATCGTAGCTGGCGTTCTTCGAGCTACCGAGGATTGACGGCGTAAACAGGAGCGCTTCCGCCGGTTCGACGTCGAAGCGAAGATCCGGCAGAAACAGCACGTCGCCCGCCTCGAGTGCAGGAACCGCTGCGGCTACGGCTTCCGCCGACGCGGCGCCGGACCATCCGTGGTCGTTGATTTGCAGGACTTTCGTCATGACCGCATAAGTTTTCCGCAAAGAGACATCAAATGACGTCCCGGGGGTAAATGCCCCGACGCGCGTCCAAGTATCCTCGCTATATGTTCAGGCCTCTCCGTTTCCGGTCGCTCATCATCATCGCCGCCGGGGCCAGCGCCCTCGCGAGCGCGGCATGCGGCGGCAATACCTCAGCCGCGGGACCGGGCGGCGGCGGAGGGCGCGGCCGTGGACGCGGCGACGGCGGGGCGGCGCCGGTCGTGACCGCAAAGGTCGTCACCAAAGACGTTCCCGTGGATCTGGCCGCGATCGGCAACGTCGAGGCCTATGCCTCCATCTCCGTGAGATCGCAAGTCACCGGGCTGCTGACGGAACTGTCGTTCCACGAAGGCGATCTCGTCAAGCAGGGACAGGTGCTCTTCTCGCTCGATCGCCGGCCGTTCGAGGCGGCCCTTGCCTCGGCCGATGCGAACCTCGTGCGCGACCGGGCGCTGCTCGCACAGGCCGAGGCGCAGCTGGCGCGCGACGCGGCCAACGCCGAATACCAGCAGCTGTCCGCCGAGCGTCAGCAGCAGTTGAGCCAGCGCGGCATCATCTCGAAAGATCAGGCGGAGCAGATCCGATCGCAGGCCGACGCGACCGCGTCGGTGGTGAAGGCCGACCGCGCGTCGATCGACAGCGCGCGCGCGCAGCTGCTCGCCCAACAAGCGGCGGTCGACTCGGCGCGCGTGTCGCTCGGTTATACGACGATCAAGTCGCCGATCGACGGCCAGACCGGCAACCTGGGTGTGAAAGTCGGCAGCCTCGTCACCGCGAACCAGACCGAGCTGACGACGATCGCGCGCGTGCAGCCGGTGCTCGTCACCTTCACCGTGCCGGCCATTCACCTCGGGACGATCAAGGCGCACATGGCGATGGGCAAGCTGCCGGTGACGGCGACGCCGCAGGACACGGCGGCGCAGCCGGCGCCCGGCGTGCTGTCCTTCATCGACAACGCGGTCGACATGACGACCGACACGATCAAGCTGAAGGCGACCTTCGACAACCCGGACCGCCGGCTCTGGCCCGGTCAGTTCGCACGCGTCTCGCTGCGCCTGACCACGCTGGACAACGCGACCGTCGTGCCGTCGCAGGCGGTGCAGACCGGCCAGGACGGCCAGTACGTCTTCGTCGTGAAGGACGATCAGACGGTGGAGCAGCGCACGGTCACCGTCGGCCAGCGCGTGCAGGACGACACCGTCGTGCAGAAAGGGCTGAAGACCGGCGAGACGGTCGTGACCGAGGGTCAGCTGCGCCTCGAGCCCGGCTCACGCGTCACCACCGATCTGTCGGGCCGCGGCGCCGGCGCGGGCGGCGGCCGGGGCCGCGGCGGCCGCGGCGGCAACCGAGGAGGTGGCGGCGGCGAGGGCGGTGCTCGCGGCGGCGGGCAGGGCGCGGGGCGTCAGTAGTCGAACACGTCTCAAGTCTCAAGGCTCAACTCTCAGCGACGCAGAGTTGAGACTTGAGAGTTGAGAGTTCCAGTTGAGAGTTGAGACGTGAGAGTTGAGAGTTGAACAGTGAACGTCTCTGAAGTTTTCATCCGCCGCCCGATCGCCACCAGCCTGCTGATGGCCGGCATCGCGATGTTCGGCGTCATCGCCTACCGTGCGCTGCCGGTCAGCGACCTGCCGCAGGTGGACTATCCGACGCTGAACGTGAGCGCGAGTCTTCCCGGCGGCGACCCCGGCACGATGGCCTCGTCGGTGGCGAGCCCGCTCGAGCGGCAGTTCACCACGATCGCCGGCCTCGACTCGATGACGTCGCGCAGCGGTTCGGGCAGTACCAACATCACGCTGCAGTTCGATCTCAACCGCGACATCGACAGCGCGACGGTCGACGTGCAGACGGCCATCGCGGCGGTGATGCCGCTGCTGCCGTCCGGGATGCCGTCGCCGCCGTCGTTCCGCAAGAACAATCCGAACGACCAGCCGATCATGATGCTCAACCTGACGTCGAACACGCTGCCGCTCTCAGCGCTCGACGACTACGCCGAGACCATGATCGCGCCGCGCATCTCGATGGTCAGCGGCGTGTCGCAGGTGCAGGTGCAGGGCGCGTCGAAGTACGCCGTCCGCGTGCAGCTCGATCCCGACAAGCTGCACGCGCAGAAGATCGGCCTCAACGAGGTCGATCAGGCGCTGCAGAACTGGAACGTCAACCTGCCCACAGGACAGCTGTTCGGCTCGCAGTCGACCTACAACATCAAGGCTGCGGGTCAGCTGATGAACGCCGCCGCGTTCCGGCCGATCGTCGTCACCTACCGGCGCGGTGCGCCGGTCCGGCTCGATCAGGTCGCGAACGTCATCGACAGCATCGAGAACGTGATGAACGGCTCGTGGTTCTACACGAAGCCGGGCGGCCCGACGGCGCCGCCGCTGAAGCAGACGGCGATCACGCTGCAGGTGATGCGGCAGCCGGGCACCAACACCATCGAGGTGACCGACGCCGTCCGCGCGCTGCTGCCGTCGTTCGAGTCGCAGCTGCCGCCGTCGGTGCACCTGACGCCGCGGCAGGATCGGTCGCGCACCATCCGCGCCGCATTCAAGGACATCCAGATCACGATGCTGATCACCTTGTTCCTGGTGGTCGGCGTCATCTTCCTCTTCCTGCACAACGGTTCGGCGACGCTGATCCCGGCGCTGGCGCTGCCCTTCTCCATCCTCGGCACCTTTGCCGTGATGCAGATGCTGCATTTCAGCCTCAACAACCTGTCGATGATGGCGCTCATCCTCTCGATCGGCTTCGTCGTGGACGACGCGATCGTGATGCTCGAGAACATCGTGCGCCATATGGAGGCGGGCGAGCAGCCGCTGGAAGCGTCGCTGAAGGGCTCGAAGGAGATCGGCTTCACGATTCTGACGATGACGACGTCGCTGGCGGCGGTGTTCATCCCGATTCTCTTCATGAGCGGGATCCTCGGCCGCCTGTTCCGCGAGTTCGCGGTCACGATTACGACGGCCATCCTGATCTCGGGCATCGTCTCGATCACGCTGACGCCGATGCTCTGCAGCCGCTTCCTCCGCGTCGTCCACAGCAAGAAGGGGTTCGCGGGGCTGATGGATCGCGCGTTCGACGCGCTGCTGCACGGCTACGAGTGGAGCCTCGGCCACGTGCTGCGGCACCGCGTGGTGATGCTGGCTGTGTTCGTCGCGGTCGGGTTCGCCACCGTGCGCATGTACAACATCATCCCGACCGGGTTCATCCCGGATCAGGACAACGACTCGATGTTCGTCAACCTGCAGGCGGCGCAGGGCACGTCGTACTACGACATGGCGAAGTGGACGCAGCAGGTCGCCGACGTCGTCATCCGGAACCCGAACGTCGACTCGTTCCTGGCCAGCGTCGGCGGCGGCCCGGGTGGTCCTGGCGGCGGCGGCGCGAACAACGGCCGCGTCATGGTGCAGCTGCTTCCCCGCACGCAGCGCGACCGCACCGCGCAGCAGATCGCGCAGGAGATCCGGCCCCAGTTGCTCCGCTATCCCGGATTCCGTGGCTTCGTCGGCCTCCCTCCGTCGCTGCAGATCGGCGGGAGAATGGGCAACCAGAACTTCAGCATCATGCTGCAGAGCATGAACACCGACGACCTGTACGAATGGGCGCCGAAGCTGCAGGCAGCCGTCGAACAGCAGGTGGCCGAAGTGCAGGATCTCTCCACCGACATGGAGATGAAGAGCCCGCGCATCAACCTCGTCATCAATCGCGACAAGGCGGCGGCCACCGGCCTCAACGCGACCACGATGCAGAACGCGCTCTACGACGCGCTCGGGCCCAAGTGGGCGACGACGATCTACGGCGACACGGCGCAGTACCGCGTGCTGCTGGAACTGGATCCGAAATACCAGGGGCACATCGAGTCGCTGGAGAAGGTCGCGTTCAAGGCGCCGAGCGGCGCGCTGGTGCCGCTGCAGTCGGTCATCGACTTCAAGGAGACCGTCGGCCCACAGTCGATCAACCACTCCGGGCAGCTGCCGTCGGTGTCGGTCTCGTTCGGTCTGAAACCGGGCGTCTCGCTCGGCACCGCCACGACGCACGTCAAGCAGGTCGCCGATCGCCTGCTGCCGCCGAACATCACGACCAGCTTCGAGGGCCAGGCGAAGGTGTTCCAGCAGTCGATGAACAACCTCGGCCTGCTGCTCTTCGTCGCCATCGGTGTCGTCTACATCGTGCTCGGCGCGCTCTACGAGAGCTATATCCACCCGATCACGATTCTCTCCGGGCTGCCGTCGGCCGGGCTCGGCGCGCTGGTCACGCTCTACCTGTTCGGCAACGAGCTGAACATCTACTCGTTCGTCGGCCTGGTCATGCTGATTGGCATCGTCAAGAAGAACGCGATCATGCAGATCGACTTCGCGCTCGAAGCCGAACGGCAGCACGGCAAGACGCCGACGGAGGCAATCTACGAAGGATGCGTCATCCGATTCCGCCCGATCATGATGACGACGATGGCGGCACTGCTCGGGTCGCTGCCGATCGCGGCCGGATATGGCGCCGGCGGTGAAGCGCGCCGCCCGCTCGGCCTCGCCGTTGTCGGCGGCCTGGTCGTCTCGCAGCTGATCACGCTGTATCTGACGCCGGTCGTCTACACCTACATGGCCGGCATGTTCAAGACGCGCAAGATTCGTGAAGCGGTTGCAAAGCCGGTGACTGCATAGAAGTCTCAACTCTCAAGGCTCAACTCTCAGAGCAGAGAGGTTGAGAGTTGACAGTTGACTGAGACTTGAGAAGTGAGAGTTGAGAGTTGAACATATCCGAAGGATTCATTAAGCGGCCGATCGCCACCAGCCTCCTGATGGCGGCGATCGCGCTGTTCGGCCTTGTTGCCTACCGATCGCTGCCGGTCAGCGACCTGCCGAACGTCGACTTTCCCACGCTCCTCGTCACGGCGCAGCTGCCAGGTGCCAGCCCCGAGACGATGGGCGCGTCGGTGGCGACGCCGCTCGAGAACCAGTTCTCGATGATCGCGGGGCTCGAGTCGATGACCTCGGTCAACTCGCTCGGCTCCACGCAGATCACGCTCGAGTTCGACCTGAACCGGAGCCTCGACGGCGCCGCGGTCGACGTGCAGGGTGCGATCACGCAGGCGGCGCGTCTGCTGCCGCAGGGCATGCCGACGCCCCCCACCTTCACCAAGGTGAACCCGGCCGACCAGCCGATCCTCTACCTGGTGATCACCTCGACGACGGTACCGCCGTGGACCCTGGACGAGTACGCAGAAACGCGCATCGCGCAGCGCATCTCGATGGTCAGCGGCGTCGCGCAGGTGCAGGTGCTCGGCAGCCAGAAATTCGCCGTGCACGCCCAGCTCGATCCGCACGCGCTCGCCGCGCGCCAGATCGGGATCAACGAGGTCGAGGCGTCGCTGCGCGCATGGAACGTCAACACGCCGACCGGCTCCATCATCGGACCGCACAAGACCTATACCCTGCAGGCCACCGGCCAGCTGATGACGGCCGCCGAATACAAGGACATGATCGTCTCCTACCGCAACGGATCCCCGGTGCGGCTGGGCGAGCTCGGCAACATCAAGGATGGCGTCGAGGACGAGCGCACGGCGTCGTGGTTCTACACGAGCGAAGGTGCGCAGCGCGCGATCACGCTCGGCATCCAGCGTCAGCCGGGAACCAACACGATCGCCGTCGCCGACGCCGTCAAGGCACTGATGCCCCAGTGGAAGCTGGAACTGCCGTCCAGCATCCACATGGATGTGCTCTACGACCGCTCCGACACGATCCGCGAGTCGTACCGCGACGTGCAGTTCACCATGCTCCTGACGCTGGCGCTCGTCATCATGGTGATCTTCGTGTTCCTGCGGAACGTCTGGGCGACGGTCATTCCCAGCCTGGCGCTGCCCTTCTCGATCATCGGCACGTTCGCGCTGATGTACATGCTGGGCTACAGCCTCGACAACCTGTCGATGATGGCGCTCATCCTCTCGGTCGGCTTCGTCGTCGACGATGCGATCGTGATGCTGGAAAACATCTACCGTCACGTCGAGATGGGCGAGGACCCGCTGACGGCGTCGCTGGTCGGGTCGCGGGAGATCGGCTTCACGATCGTCTCGATGACGCTCTCGCTCGCCGCGGTCTTCATTCCGGTGCTGTTCATGGGCGGCGTCCTCGGCCGCCTGTTCCGTGAGTTCTCGGTCACGATCTGCGTCGCGATCCTGATCTCCGGCGTCGTCTCGGTCACGCTGACGCCGATGCTGTGCAGCCTGTTCCTCAAGAAGCCGGCCAAGCACGGCGACACGTCGAAGTTCGGCAAAGTCACCGAGCAGGGCTTCGACAGCATGCTGAGCGGCTACGACCGGGCGCTGCAGGTCGTCCTCCGCCACCGGCCGGCAACGATGGCGACGTTCGTGGCGGTGCTCATCCTGACCGGCGTGCTGTTCGTCCTCGTGCCCAAGGGCTTCATCCCCGAGCAGGACACCGATCAGATCGCGGTCACGACCGAAGCGGCGCAGGGCACGTCATACCAGAAGCTGGTCGAATACCAGGATACGGTCTCGAACATCATCCGGCAGGATCCCAACGTCGAGGGGCTCGTCTCGACCATCGGCGGCAGCGCGGCCGCGACGCTCGGCGGCCCGAACCTCGGGCAGATCGTCGTCCACCTCAAGCCACGCGGCGACCGGAAAGAGCTGGCGACAGCGATCATCGCGCGGCTGCGGCCCGAGATCGCCAAAGTCGTCGGGATGGACGTCTACATGCAGAACCCGCCGACCGTGCGCATCGGCGGACAGGTGAGCAAGAGCCTGTACCAGTTCTCGATGCAGTCGCCCAACCGCGAGGAGCTGTACGCGGCATCGCGCGCGCTGCGCAAGGCGCTGAACGGACTGGCCGGCATCGAGGACCTGACGAGCGACCTCGAAATCTCGAGCCCGCAGGTCAACGTCGAGATCGATCGCGACAAGGCGGCGGCGCTCGGCGTCACCGCGAACCAGATCGAGAGCGCGTTCTACGATGCGTACGGACCGCGCTGGGTCTCGACGATTTACGCGCCGGTGAACGAGTACAAGGTGCTCCTCGAGCTCGCGCCGGAGTTCCAGAACGATCCGTCGGCGCTCTCGCTGCTCTACTTCAAGGCGACGCCACAGGCAGGAGGGGCGGGACAGGCAGCAGGGGCAGGACAGGCGGGGCAAGCAGGAGCGGCGGCGACGACTGGGGCGGGCGGCGCGCTCGGCGCCGCCGGCGCCAACGCCACATCGGCGGGCACCGTGGTGCCGCTCGACACGCTCGCGAAGACGACGCAGGTCGTCGGGCCCCAGACGGTCAACCATCACGGTCAGTTGCCGGCGGTCACGATCTCGTTCGGTCTCGCTCCGGGCGCGTCGCTCGGCGACGTGTTGACGCGCGTCCAGAAGATCGCCGACCAGACGCTGCCCGAGACGGTGAGCGGCGCCTTCCAGGGCGCGGCGAAGGCGTTCGAGAGCTCGCTCGGTAATCTGGCCGTGCTGCTCGTGATCGCGATCATGGTCGTCTACATCGTGCTCGGTATCTTGTACGAGAGCTACATCCACCCGCTGACGATTCTGTCCGGCCTGCCGTCGGCCGCCTTCGGCGCGCTCGTCACGCTGATCGTGTTCCGGATGGATCTCAACATCTACGCGTTCGTCGGCATGATCATGCTGATCGGCATCGTCGAGAAGAACGCCATCATGCAGATCGACTTTGCACTCGAAGCCGAGCGCGGCGGAAAAACGCCCGAGGAGGCGATCTACGAGGGTTGCCTCGTCCGCTTCCGTCCGATCATGATGACGACGATGGCGGCGCTGCTGGGCGCGCTGCCGATCGCGGTCGGGTATGGCGCGGGCGGTGAAGCGAGACAGCCGCTCGGGCTTGTAGTCGTTGGTGGCCTGCTGTTCTCACAACTCGTCACATTGTTCCTGACGCCGGTCGTCTACACATACATGGCGCAGCTGCAGAGCTGGATGAAATCGCGCCAGACTACAAGCACACTGGCGCCAATTCCGGCCAAATAGCCGGCGACGATGCGCGGTACGGCTCCTGCAGCGTTGGCTGCAGATGTCCAAACGTACCGTCCAGCTGGTTGTCGCAATCACCGCCTGTTTCGTTCTTCGCGCTGACCTTGGAGCGCAGGCCAAAAAGCGCGGAGTCTCCGCGCATCGGCCGCCGGCCAAAGCGGCCACGGCGCCGAAACTGTCGTGCGGTGACTACACCGGCTTCCAGGTCCTGCTCGATCGCCAGGGCTTTTCGCCAGGCTCGATCGACGGAAAGACCGGCACGAACTTCACGCACGCCCTGAAGGCCTTCCAGGAGTCGAAAAAGCTCACGTCTTCCGGGCGGCCTGACTGCGACACGTGGAAGGCGCTGTCCGCCGATTCGGCGGAACCGACGATCATTGATTACACGCTGACGGACGCTGACGTGAAGGGGCCCTTCGAAAAGCGGATCCCGCCGAAGCTCGTGGATCAAGCGAAGCTGGAGTCGCTCGGCTACCAGTCGGCGACAGAGCTGATCGCCGAGCGCTTCCACATGTCGCCGGCGCTGCTGGCACAGTTGAATCGAGGCGTGGCCCTGACCGCGGGCAAGACGATCAAGGTACCGGCGGTCGAGCCGTTCGATCCGAACCGCAAACCGGCCTCCGACGCCGCGAACGCCGGCGTCGCGATCCAGGTGTCGCGCGACGAGTCGGCGCTGCGCGCAACGCGCCCGGACGGCACGCTCGTGTTCTTCGCGCCGGTGTCCAGCGGCAGCGTCCACGATCCCCTTCCGCCGGGCGACTGGAAAGTGACCGGCGTCGGCTGGCATCCGGTCTTCCACTACAATCCCGATCTCTTCTGGGACGCGAAGTCGACGGACGAAAAGGCGACGATCAAAGCCGGACCCAACAACCCGGTCGGCGTCGTCTGGATCGCGCTCAACCTCGAACATTATGGGCTGCACGGCACGCCGGAGCCGGGCAACATCGGCCGCACCGAGTCGCACGGCTGCGTGCGGCTGACGAATTGGGACGCGGCGCGTCTTGCGGCGTTGGTCAAGCCCGGCACGCCGGTCACGTTCAAATGACCAGACGGCGCTTTCGCGGCGGCGTCCCGGTTGCGCTGCTCGCAAGCTTCGCCGCCGGTGCGCTGATCGACGGCTGGTTCAGGACGTACGGCCCGCCGAAACCGGTACAGCCGCCTTCGTCCGACACCTTCATTGCCGCGCCGCCGAGCGTCACGGCGCCGGCCGTCCGTCCCGCCGCGACACCGTCTGTCGCGGCACCGCCGGCGGCGGTTGCCACGACCGGCGACATTCCGCACGGCCGTCTGCGGATGCCGATCGACGGCGAAACCATCGACGCGCTCAAGGGCGGCTTCGCCGAACGGCGCAACGGGACGCGCCCGCACGAAGCGGTCGACATGCTGGCGCCTCGCAACACACCAGTCCATGCCGTCGAGAACGGCACCATCGCCAAGCTGTTCACGAGCAAGGCGGGCGGCCTCACCGTCTATCAGTTCGATCCGACCGGACGCCTCTGCTACTACTATGCGCACCTCGATCGCTACGCCGACGGTCTCAAAGATGGCCAAGCCGTCTCGCAGGGTGAGGTCATCGGCTATGTCGGCACGACCGGCAACGCGCCGGCGAATACGCCGCATCTGCATTTCGCAGTCTTCGAACTGAACACCGACAAACGCTGGTGGCAGGGGAAAGCTGTCGATCCTTACGAAGTGTTTAAGAACAGAGGCTAGGGCTGGGGGCAGGCTGACAGCTGACGGCCGAGAGCTGAAAGCTGACCTAGAATTGCCCTCGTGCTCGCCGTTGCGCGCTGTCTGTTGCTCGCGTTGGACGTTCAGCTTCTCTTGTCGCCAGGCCTGCTCGAACCGTTGCTCGGCTCGTCTCGCGCGTTTCTCGCCGCCACCATCCTTCTCACGATCCTCAACGTTACGATCGCCCTGTTCTGGGAGCGCCTCGCGCCGCCAGAGGCCGCCGCTGACGGACGTGCCAAGGCACCGGCGATCGTGGCCGGGATCGCCGGAGCGATCCTCCTTGCGGCGGGCGCCGCAGCCTGGCTGCGCGAGATCACGATCTACCCGCACGATCCCTATCGCGCCGACATGCTCGTCGTCATTCAGCTCGCCATCAAGCGGCTGCTGCAGGGTGGCGATCCCTACTCGATATACCACGTGCCTTGGGGAGTGCCGCTGCCGTACGGGCCGGTGATGTGGGCGCCGATGATCGTGCCCGTCCTGTTGCACGCCGACGTCCGGTTCGTGACTCTGGCGGGCCTGTTGTTCACACCGCTCGCCGGCGTCGTCGCGGCCGTGGCGGCCGCGGCACGCGGGCAGCGTGCGCTCGCATGCGGCTGCTTGATTGTCGCCGGCGCGATCATGGCGAGCGCCGATCTCCGGCATTTCGTGCCGGTCGGGCACACACCCGTCTACTGGCCGCTGCTCGGGTTGCTCGCGTGGCTCGTGACGCGCGAGCAGTGGTACGGCGCCGCCGTCACGCTTGGACTGCTGATCGTGGCGCGGACGACGCTGGTGTCGATCGCACCGGTGCTGTTGATCGCCGTCTGGTTGCGGGCGCGCCCGCGGTTCGCCGGTGCGCTCGCTCTGCTGACGGCCGCCGTCGTGCTCCCCTTTCTGCCCTTCGCCATCTGGGATGCGCGCGCGCTCCAGTACGGACTGTACGGCAGCTATCAGAGTGTGATGAAGACGTTCGTGTGGGTGTCGACCACCTGGGTGCAGCACACAATCGGCACGACAGGAATCATGCTCGCGCACGGCTGGGGACGCGCCGTGGAGATCGTGCAAGTCGCCGTCCTGCTGGCGCTGTACGCGGGCATCGCCGCCGCTATCCGGCGGGGACGGCGGCCGCTGCCCTGGATGGCGCTCGCGTTGTTCGTGTTCAGCATGACGACGCTGTGGCCGGTGATCTATTTGTATTTCGACGTGTGGGTGCTGCTCGTCTGCGGCGCGCTGGCCGAGATCCCCGCGGCGCGGACGCCGCGCCTCGCGATCGCGTGGACCGCGCTGGTGGCCGCCTCCGCAGCGGCGGTCGCCATCGCGGCGCTGGCCATGTTGCCGGTGAACCCCGCAATTGACGTCGGCACCGACGCGGACCGGCCGTACTTGTACTCCGGCTTCTCGAACAGTGAACGTGACGGAGCGGCGACGTTCGCATGGGTCAACGGCACCCGGGCCGAGATCCTCGTCCCCCGCCGATCGAGACGCGATGCCATGCTCGACATTGTCTGTCAGCCGAACCTGCCGACGCCCGATGCGGTGCAGCAGCTCAGCGCCTCGCTCAACGGCACAGTGATCGGGACGGTGACCCTGGTGGCCGGCTGGCAGCATGTCGAGCTGCCGGCGCCCGGACGCGCCTGGCAGATCGGAGTCAACGAGTTGACGCTGTTCCTCTCCACGGCGGTGTCGCCGAAAGAGTCGGGGTTCAGTGCAGACGCGCGCCGGCTCTCGATCGCCGTGGATCGTCTGACCGTCAGGACACCCTGATGCGGCTGACCGGTTGCCTGTGCGGCGCGGCGATGATGCTTGGGACAGCGCTCCAGGCCCAGGACCAACCCGCGCCGCGGCGCGATCCAGCGATCGAGCTCGTGGTCGCGGATGCCGCGAGCCTCGCGCCGGAATTCAACGCCGACGTGCTGATTCGGGTGTCGGCGCTGCCCAGGGTCGACAAGACCTGGCGGCGCGAGCTGCTGGACGACGCTTACATGCGCGCGTACGGAGCGCCCGAACAGTACCGCCGCGCCACGACGCAGCAGATTCCACCCGACAGCCGTCAGGGCGCACAAGTCTTCGCCTATGCGACCGCACTCACACGGTTGACCCTGCAGGTCCGCGCCGTGGAGCTCATGACGTTCGTCGATCCGCGTCACGCCCGTGAGCTCTTCGAGTGGATCGAGCTGAACCTGGCGCCGGGAGCCTGCGCCGATCCGCTGGTCCCCTCGGTGGACGAGTATTACGGCGCGCTCGGACTGATTGCGCGCACCAGCTACGCTGTCAATTCCGGCGACGCACTCAACTTTTTCCAGCTCTACCTCTGGCGAGCGTATCTGCCGTCGGAGATGCCGGCGGTCGCACGCGCGATTCAACGCTTTCCGCGCGGCATGATCCAGGCCACGTATCTCGAGGAGCTGTTTCGTCAGATTCTCATCGGCAGTTCGACCGACGCGCCCGGATTCTCGTCCGCCGCGCCCGACATCATCTCGAGGCTGGCGGATCTGCAAATCGCCGACACAGCGCTCGGCGTCATCGGCTCGAACGTGATGGACGCGCTCCGGACCTATCTCCTCGCGCAGCTCAGGGCGCCGCGCTGCGCCGACAACGTCACGGCGGCGACGGCGCCCACCACCTTCAATGCGGCGCTGCGCCGGGCGAAGGCCGACGTCGACGTCAACCCGATCAATCCGGACGCCGCACGGCTGCCGTCCACGCTCGGCGCGGCGCGCATCGACATGTACTGGCAAACAGGCGATGCCGCCCGTCTGCACGACGCGGCGGTGCGGCTGCGAGGACCCGGCGCGGTGGCGGTGCCGCTGCGCGTGCGGCGCACGCAGGAGTGGCGCAACGAGGCGGGCCGGCTGCTCAACGACGTCGAGCAATGGAGCGGCAAGAGCGAGCGGGACGAGGGCGATTACTTCTATGAGAAGTCCGTGCTGTTCACGTGGCTGCTCGACCTGATGCCCGCGAGCTCGGTGCGCACGCAGGCGCTGCGATCCTTCGTCGAGTTCCTGCGCCGCAGCGAAACCGACGTCAACCGCCGGATGCTGTGGTTCGCCTTCGTCAATCGCCTCCTCGAGATGGCGCGAGGGCCGTATCGGGCGGAGGTGCTCACCGCGATGGAGTACTCGCATCAGCCGGTGATCGCGCTGTACGCGAGGCTCGAGCGGCTGGCGCCGGAGCGGCGGCCGTAGGGGCAGGAATAAAGGGCTGAGGGCTACAGCGCTTGCCGGGCGAACAGACAGACGGCCGACCACGGACGGCTGCCCTGCGCGCCGTCTGATTCGGGCAGCATCGCGAACATGCGCAGCGCCAGCGGCAGGCGTCCCAGCTTGCCCGCCGTCTTGAGCAGCGACCGGATTTCAATCGGCTGCCAGCCGCAGGCCGAAAAGAACGGCGGCCCTTCCGCAGGCGCGAAGAGAAACGGCGCACCCGCTTCGTTCATCGCGTTGCCCGTCGACTGCTTCATCATCTCGACGAGCCCCGGCGACGCGAGGTCGAGCACCCAGTGCTGAAACACCGGTGGACCGGCGAGATCGCGCGCGAGTGCGGCGACCGCGTCCGGCATGAGATAGATCACCAGGCCTTCGGAGAACACCGCGACCTGCCTCGCGCGCCGGCCCAGATCGGCGAACAGGCCGCGCCGGCCGTCTTCGTTCGACAGGTCGAGGCGCACGCGCTCCAGCACACACGCCGGCGTCGCATCTCCGAGAATCTCCTCCTTGTAGTCGAGGATATCGGGGAGGTCGACTTCCACCCAGCGCAGCGCCGGCGGCAGCGCCATCCGGTACGGCCGCGTGTCGAGGCCCGCTGCCAGGTTCACGACCATATCGGCGCCGTGCTGCACCAGCCGCGTCACGAAGCGATCGAACAGATACGTCCGCGCGGTGAACGACCACGCATTTTCTTCCGTGAACGTCAGCCCGCTGGCGATCCGCTCTCCCCGCTCGCCCGC
>Ga0163163_10001114_pt1 | contig 22843 bp, 14 predicted proteins | sample S65metaG_FD_119766 | JGI IMG/M metagenome (GOLD analysis project Ga0163163, IMG submission 119766) | Switchgrass rhizosphere microbial communities from Kellogg Biological Station, Michigan, USA - S6-5 metaG | ecosystem: Host-associated > Plants > Roots > Rhizosphere > Soil | place: USA...
AAGGCTGCAGTAGACATGTCGGGGCGTAGCGCAGCCTGGTAGCGCACCTGCCTTGGGCGCAGGGGGTCGGGCGTTCGAATCGCCCCGCCCCGACCAAATCTGCTTTGTTTTCAGGGCTATTTTTGCCAAGCGCGCACCTGCCTCAAGGGCAGAGGCCCGGATGTCCCTTCATTGAAAATATTGAAGTTACTGGGTATCAAGCGTGCAAAAGTGGCTTACTAGTACCTACAATTTTGACTACAGTTGGCTGGTGTGGACCCTCCGCTGAGACAATATACCGTAGCTACACCTGGCGTTGAATGACTTCAGCATCTCTCTTCGTAGCCAGTGATTTGATCTTCAGTTACAATCGGCTGTATTTCATATTTGATAGCACGGTACTCTTTCAACCGCTTGTCATACATCCGTGCAAGCCTTGGAACCAGTGCATCCACGTAATCAAACACACTAAACAACCCTGTTCCCAACGTGGATCGTTGGGCGAACCCCTCGATTGAGGAGATGACGCACGGCTTGTCCCAGGTCGGAAGGCGAATCGCCTGCGCTTGCAGAACGCCGGGTTCTGAAACGCTGCGATGCGGATGATCTGTTTGAAGCATGGGCTCCGGGGAAAAACCCTAGGATAGACTTGTCGGTCTTTCTTCTCGAAGGCGTCAGCGTCCAGGGCACATCTTCCAAGTCATCAGTTGGCATGGACAGCCCAACACGCATGACCCTTGCCTCATTTACGATCCGTTCCACTTGGTCGGCACCGACTCGCCGGATGGAGATCAGCAGTTGCCATTGATCCGGATAGGGGCGAAAATCGTCGTCCACAAACAGGCTTTGCCGTTCTGGCGAGGCATCCACTGGGGTGACCATCGCTTGTGTTAATTCCACGCCAGCAAATTCACTGCACTTGTTTTGCAGCTATTAATGCGGCGCGTGCCTCCACTTCAGTCGCTTCCGCGCCACGCTGCATTTTGCGCAAGAGAGCAGCGTAATTCCTCAACGCGCGCACAACGGTTCGATGTTCGGGCCCGAATACCTTCTCCACAATGACCAGCGACCGTCGGTACAGCGGCTCCGCCTCGGCGACTCTTCCTTGGGCAACATAAACTTCTGCTAGCCTGTCCAGGTCCTCGGCCACTTCCGAATCTTCTTTCCCGAGAAGGTTCTCGTCGATCGCCAAAATCCTCAGATAGAGCGGCTCGGCCTCCACGTACCTATTTAAATCGCGATAGATTTGAGCTAAGCCTTTGAGCACGATGGCGACTTCCGAATGCTCTGGGCCCCACGCGTTTTCCTGAAGCATAAGTAACCGGCGGTAGTCGGGTATTGCCTCGACAAACTTCCTCTGAGCTAAGTAGGACTGCGTCAGATGCTTGAGAGTAACGATTACGTAGGGATGCTCCGGCCCGAAAAGATTCTCCACGATTACAAGCGCCCGGCGGTAAAGCGGTATCGCTTCGGCGTCTCTGCCGAGATCGTGATAGGCCATCGCGAGGTTATTTAGATCCCCGGCAATATTACGATGGTCTTTGCCCAGAGCCTTCTCATCAATCGCCAGCGACTGACGGTAGAGAAGCGCAGCCTCCGCGTAATTCCCTTCGGCATGGTAGACCTTGGCCAGATCATTGAGAATGGTAGCCATCCGCGGATCGTAAGGGCCAAATTTCTTCGCCTCTTCGCGAGCTTTTAAAAACTGTTGCCTCGCCTCCGGAAAATTGTCCTGCTCGTAGGACTGCCGTCCCGCCCGATAATATATTTCCCACTCCTGGAGGACCCGGCCAAATCGTGGATTGATGAACTGGGAGTCTGCCGCTGCGGAGACGAATATTGCGCACCCACAAATTGCGATGAGCCGCGTGAGATTCGTCATGTGAGCTGCATCATGAGTCGACTAAGGCGCGTGAGCCGCAGTTGCCGGAACTAGGGCGACAACGAGTATATTTACGGACTGAGTTGATGTCAATCCGCCGACTGGCTAATTGTCGTTTTCACGAGGGGCTTTGAAGTTGCGTGCTTCCAACCGGCTTATGCGTTAGCCAATCGGCTATTGACGGTGGGGGTCAAGTATGTGATCTTATGTACCGCCTGTGGGTGGTTGCGACTAAGAGAAGTGGCAAAAACTGGGGATCGCCGCTAGTTTGTGTACCTGCGCCTGAGTGGGTCGCCCTGCTTCGCCGAAGCTGGACAATTCGAATCAAGCTGGCTTGATGTTAGGCATCAATTTGTAGCGGGAGTGATTTCATGAACAAGCGCGTAATCGTGGTTCTTGCCACTGTCGTCATCGTAGTCTTGATGTTTGTCAATCGACAAAAAACTGTTGAGGCACAGGCAAAGCCTGGGATGGGGTTCGCGGCGGTTCCGGGCGCCGTGGGCGGTCAGGATATTTTCGGCGCCTATGATGTGGCGAAGGAATGGCCGAAAGATATCAGCACCGTCCCGGGAAACGAAAAATGGACCTATGGCGCCGGGCAGGGTGTCTACGCGGAGAACCCAAACCGGGTCTTCATGCTTTTCCGCGGCGAACTGCCCAAAATTCCTCGGCCTCCCACGAAATTGCTTCCGGAGTTTGGGCCGAGCATTCAATTTCCCATTGGCCGTTTGCCTTGGCGTGACGCCACAGTCTCCGCGCTACCCGGCGCCGGCGGCACCGGCCAAGACCCTGACGACGGACCGAAACTCTGGAAGGGTACGGTGGGCATCGATGCGAAGTGGGAAAATTGCATCGTCGTCGCCGACGCGAACGGCAATATCGTGGAGCGCTGGACGCAGTGGGACAAGATCCTGAAGCGGCCGCATTTCGTCGCAATCAGCCCCTATGATCCGGGAAAATACGTATGGATCGTCGACGATCACATGCACGCCATTTATCGCTTCTCGCACGACGGCAAACAACTCCTCCAGACTATTGGCACGCCCACAGTGAAGAGTGCGGACGGGACCCATTTCAATCGGCCGACGTTCCTCAACTGGCTGCCGGACGGGACGTTGTTCGTCGCTGACGGCTACAACGGAACGCGCGTCGCCAAGTTCGACAAAAATGGAAAATTCCTGATGGATTGGGGCATGAAGGGAACGCCGCCCCATGACAAGCGTCCGGGTTATTTTAACAACGTTCACGGCATGGCGGTCGACCCGCAGAGCAAGCACGTATTTGTCAACGATCGCGGGAATCATCGCATTCAGGTGTTCGATGAAAACGGAAAATATCTCTACGAATGGAGTATGGGCGAAGAGCCTTCCGATATTCACCTGATCTACATCGGCGCGGATCGTAACCTGTGGGCTTTCGATCGCGGGACGTCGCGCATGATTAAGTACGATCTGCAAGGGCATCTGCTTTATTCTTGGGGCATCTGGGGCGACTTCCCGGGTGGTTTCTGGGGGGTGCATGGATTCAGCGTGGACCAGGAAGGTAACTTTTACGTCGCCGAAGTGGACAGCGGACGCGCACAGAAGTTCAAGCCGCGTCCCGGCGCAAATTCGGCATTTTTCGTGGGAAAACCGGTGTATGCCGCCTGGAAATAACTTTGAAAGCTAAATAGTGATGAAATTAATCCTTAACTGGCCCGCTGTCGGTCTGGTGGCGGTTTTCGGGTTCTTCCCCGCAATTGGTCTTGGGCAGGCGCATCCAACCACCGTGGTGATCGAAGGCGGTACGCTGATCGACGGTAACGGTGGAGCTCCGATTCGTGATTCTTTAATCGTGATACAGGGGAACAAGATCGCGAACGTCTCTCGGAAAGGGCAAGCAACCTACCCAGCGAACGCCAGGGTTATCAAGGCGGATGGACAGTTTATCCTTCCTGGCTTATGGGACTCGCAAGTTTCCAATAGTTGGCATTTTGGAGAAGCGCAGCTCAACCACGGGGTCACATCAACTATTGACGTCGGGACCGACGGAGAAACTTCGGTTCCTTATCGCGATGCCGTTATGCACGGAAAAATTATCGCCCCGCGGGGGTTCACTGGAATCTCCAGGCTTGCTGTCGCTCCCGGGGGAGTCTGGGCAGCGTCCACCGGTTTTGAGAGTCCTTTGACACCTTCCAGGGCACCCAGATCAGTTGAAGAAACCAGGCAGATGGTGAGAACCCGAATCGCGGCCGGGGCTGACTACATTATTTTCTACGATGGCGCGCTCCCGCTGGATTACTATCGGGCTGGCTTTGAAGAGGCCCGCAAGACGGGCACCCCCGTGTTCACGCGGGCATACGGTCCCAATCTTCTTCCGAAGGATGCTGCCTTGTTGGGCTCCGCCAACCTGCCACATTCTGCTGGGATCGGGATTGCCGTTGCGAAAGATCCTTCTAAGTGGAATGGCGGAGGACGAGATGACAGGAATGAACTTGACCGCTATGTGGAGATGGATGACGCAAAGGCCAAGGAGTTAATCCAAATCCTAGTCGAACACAACGTCTCTCTCGTTCCTACGTTCATGATCAATTTTCCCGGTTACCCGAAGGACTGGGCGCAATTCGAATCTGAAAGCCGGAAACTGTTTTCCGACCCGAATCTTCGGGCGTACTACCCAGCGAGCTCTATCCAATCTGCACTGGCCAGTTTTACGAGGGTTGATAAGGGAGCCTTGCGGGATCGCCGCATGAGGGGTTATCAGAATGCCATGCGCTTCCACAAAATGTTCGTTGACGCGGGGGGACACTTAGTAGTCTCGGGTAACACCAACGATAACTGGGTGCCGGGACTCGACCTGCATCATGAAATGCAGATCATGGCGGAAGCAGGGCTCAGCCCAATGCAAATCATCGTCGGAACCACCAAATGGGCAGCCGAGATGATCAAGAAGCAGAACGTATTAGGGACGGTGGAGACTGGCAAGCTGGCCGATATTGTTATTGTCACCGCGGACCCGCTGCAAGACATCAGAAACCTGGACAAGGTGGACACGGTGATCCTTGACGGCAAAGTCCTCGAGCTAGGCTATCATCCGTGGTACAGCAGCCCTTTTTCAAATGTGGGTTCCTACAGTCCAACGGTGGAAGGATTGCCGTGGGTTTCGGCCTTGAAAGGAATCAGTCGTGGCGGGGTACAGGCGGACGACGGCGAGGGCCGGAGAGTAGTTGCGAGAACGCTGCCTGACCCGATTAACTCCCCACAGCCTGCGATCGAAACGATCGAGCCGTACATAGTGACTCAAGGAAGTCCCACACTTACTATCGCTGTTAAGGGTTTCAATTTCGTACGCCGATCAACCGTCTACTTTGACGGACATCCTGTGCCATTCAAAGCGGTAAATGCCGCCCAGCTTGAAATTACGCTGGATGCGAATCTCCTGCAAACCGCCGGCAGGTTTGATCTGGTCGTCAAGAATCCGGAACCGTTGGACCCGTTTTTTAGAAACGGCGTTTGGGGAAACGGGACCTCGAACCAAGCCCACTTGATTATTAACTATAAGTACGAGTGAGGCCGGGCAACGTGGCCTGCCATACGGCTAGGTCGCCCCAAAAGGTGTGCGTCCGGTGTGTCAGTCGACGGTTTCACCAGCGCGACCACCCCAGGACTTTCCATCCGTGGTCCGAGTGATCTTAATCAAACGTCCCCGGTAACTGCTCTCATTGCGGGCCGGGTTCGCAATGATTTCGATCGGATCGCCGACCTTAAATGTATCTTTCGTCACGCCTTGCTTTGCGAACTGACCGGCAGCCCCTCCTTCGATCGACCACATTTGCGCGACCCCTTGATTATCCTCCGCCTCGACAAGAAAGATCGAGTGTGGAGAGCGGAGCGAGACTTCAACAATTTTTCCTTTCAGCGTGATTTGTTTCGACACATCGTAGGTAGCTGTTAAGGAATGATGGGCCCAAACTGGAAGCCCGGTTAAAAGCATCATCAACCCGGCACCGATAGAAACGATAAGCATTAGATTTTTCATCGTGAATGCTTCAAATCTCACGGATCAAGGTGAATAATCCCACGACGGATCGAAATTGCGAGAGCGTGGGTGCGGTCGGAAGCTCCCAGCTTTGAATAAACGTTTTGCAGATGCATTTTCGCGTTGCTGGGCGTCGTCCCCAGTTGATCGCCAATTTCCTTATTTCCGAGACCCTGGGCAGCGAGCTGCAATACCTCAATTTCCCGTTTCGTGAGCGTCACCGGCGGGAAATGCTCGTTTAGACGATTGGTGATCTCTGCGGGCACAAGCAGCTTACCTGCGTGGACAGTGCGAATCGCGCGAACCACCTCGCTATGCACGGTCTCTTTCAGGATGTATCCACGGACCCCGGCTTTGAGGGCTCTGTAGATTTCATTGTCGCCGTAATAGCTGGTCAGAGCGATAATTCTTGCTGCGGGATTTTGACGGATGATCAATTTAGTCGTCTCGATACCGTCGGCCCCGGGCATATGGAGGTCCATCAGGGTAACGTCGGGGTGGACTAAACCGTACGCTTCGATGGCTTCGCGGCTATTGCCTGCCTCACCCACCAGACTTATATCCGACTGGTTTTCGAGGATAGCCGCAATCCCTTTGCGAACGAGCGGGTGGTCGTCCACGCAGAGCACCCGAATTACTGTGCTTTGGGAACTCATGAGCTGGTCTCCATCTTCTCGCGCTGCATTGCAGGACGGATTCCCCCGGTGCTCGAAATCCTGACGATAACGCTGGTGCCGAGCGAGGGAGTGCTCGTCAATTCGAATTCCGCACCTATGTGTTCCGCGCGCTCCTTCATCCCGATGATTCCAAAATGGCCCGAATTGACATCACCAGTCGGAGCGTCCTTCATCCCGTGGCCGTGATCGGAAATAGAAAGCCGCAATTCGTTTCCAATGTGAGCCAGCGATACCTCAATTACGGCGGCTCCGGAATGCTTCGCCGCGTTCAAGACAGCCTCTTGCACAATACGAACCAGATTGTATTTTATGCCCGCTGAGATCTTATGTGGCGTTTCGTCCAGATTCAGCGCGAGACCTATATTGTGTTCTTGCGTAATTTCTTTAGCAGTGTCGGCGATTGCCTCCGCTAGTTCAGGACTCGCCTCTTCGCCGTCGCGAAGTCGCGCGACAGACTGGCGAGTCTCCTGGAGGCAATCTCCCGCGTCGCGGATTAAATCCTCTAGGTAGCGCCGATCTCTCGACGGCAACAAACGCTCCGCCAGCGCCTGCATCTGCATTGTAATCCCGGAGAAGCCTTGAATGAGCGTATCGTGGAGCTCACGCGCGATGCGGGTTCGTTCAGCCACCACGATAGAAAGCTCCGATTCTAAGCGGACCACTCGAAGTCGATGGGCAAGCCAGACGAGCAGACTGAGCACGGCGACAGTCGACGGCCAGAACCAACTGCGCTGGTGTAGATAGGGAATGACCTTGAAATTGACAGCACTTCCAATCTCGTTGCACGGAACAAAAGGCGCGCATGCCGTTACGCGAAATCGAAAGTTTCCGACGGGGAGATTCATATAGAAAGCCTCCCGGCGTGTCCCCGCATCCGTCCAGTCGCGATCATAGCCCTCAAGCAGGTATCGAAACTTCATGCTCTGTGGGGCTATAAAGGACAAACCCGTATATCGAAAAGCGACATTTTCCTTTCCCGGCCCTAACCGGCTAATGGCACGCGGGCTGGTTCGTTGGCCGCCAATCGTAATTTCCTCAATTAGAACGGGGGGCGATGGGTTATTTCCAGCTCCCAGGTTCGGCGAATATTGGATCAATCCTTCGAGAGTAGTAAACCACAACTTCCCGTCGTCTCCAGCGACAGCGCCTGGCTGAACGCCTTGTCTTCCTTGAATCGCACGGAGGCCCTCAAGGGGCACGTACGGCGAACTCTTTATCTTCTTGATCTTCCCTTCTGAGAATGCGAGAAGATCAGATTTAGCCACGGAGTAAAAACCTTTACTGCATACCATCCAAAGACGCCCGCCCGAATCAGAAGCGAAGCCATAGATTTCCCCGTCAAACAAGCCATCGGTCCTGAAGAAACGGTGGATTTTCCCATCGCGCAGGAGCCAGAGGCCATAGCCATTCGTTCCCATCCATACCAATCCGTCCTTGTCGCTGTAGATGGAAATGATACCGTTCACCGGCATCGAGGGATTTCCGCCATCTTTGAGGGCGCTCAGACTTCCATTTGCCAGTACATATACACTGCCCCGCTCGGCTGCAAAGAGAATCTGGTGGCTGCCAGTTTCACCAATGGCAACAATGGGAACTCGAAGGCTGGGAGTGAACGCCGGATGCGCCACGAACCGGCCCTCTCTATACATGGCGGCGCCTTTTTCTGTGCCTGCCCAGATGGTTCCTGAGTGATCGAGATACAGCGATAGGATTCGGCTTGACGGCAGGCCTTGCCTGGTATCGAAATGTTCCTTGACCACTCCGTCTTTCAGCCTGCTGAGGCCTTGGTCCGTACCTGCCCATAGCGAACCGTCCTCTGTCTCGATCAAGGCGGTAACCTTTTGGGACGCCAAATCCCGGACCGGAGAAAAACGGCGGCCGTTCCATCGTGCAAGGCCCGCATCGAGGAAGCCGACCCAGACGTGACCGCGGTGATCGTTGAAGACGGGGCCCACATTGTTGCTCGGCAGTCCTTCATTTCGAGTGAAGCGAGTTGCCGGGCCATCTAGGAATTGGTTGAGACCATACTTTGTGGCTACCCACAAACTGCCTTCACGATCTTCGTAAATCGAATTTACGTCTTTCTGGGATAAGCCATCACTGTAGCTGAAGGTGTCAAATGTGTCGTTCACGAAGCGGCTCAATCCATTTCGTGTACCGATCCAGAGCTCGCCCCGGCTGCCCCTTGTCAGCGAAAAAATCACGGAGTCAGGCAATCCATTCTTTTCTGTATAGAGGGTCTCTTTGCCTCCGGAAAAGTGAACCAAGCCGCGCATGGTTGCCAGCCATACGCCATCTTCGCGGCAGACCAACGCTCGCACACCCGCGCCCGCTGGAACCGATTTTAGTGGGAATTGTGTAAATTGGGAGCCCGTCCACGAGCTTACCCAACCATCGCCTGCGATCCAAATGGTCCGATCCGGAGCTTCACATCCTACGAGCGGGCGTCCCTTCACGCCTTTGCTGAAGGACCGCAGTTCGTTGTCTTTGATTCGCACCATGCCGTTAGACGTACACATCCAAATCTCACCAATTTGGTTGGCGAACACACAACTAATTTCTCCCGGGGGCAAACCGTCTTTTGCCGTGAACACCTTTACTGCTCCATCGCCAAGACGCACGACTCCCAAATTGCTTGAGGTTATCCAGAGCCGGCCATTGGAATCTTCGGCAAAACCACGAGCGCGAATATCGCCGAGCGACGCCTGCTCCAATTCTGGCACTTGGGTAAATCGGACGCCGTCGAAACGCACGATTCCGCTTTCGGTACCCAGCCACAAATATCCGTCGCGAGTCTGGCTTACTGTAAAAATTGTTGTCTGCGGCAGGCCCGGTTCAGTTTGCCAGATTCGATGGACGTATTGCGTGAGTTTGTGCTCGGGATCGAGTCCGAACGCGGCCGCTGCAACCCAAAATAATAGAGCGAGGCGCAGGCCCCACCGGTGTGTTGGGTCGCAGTGCCCGTTGTTGTGTTTGTGCGAAGAATCCATTGTTACGCACTCGACTACGCGGCCCTACTGGGCGTCTACAAGTGCCGTCACGTTTCGTAACTGCAATAGATGCTCACGGCCAAGTAGGTTGCCCCGTGCCGGTAATCATTGTACGGCGCAAGTGCATTCATGTAAATGCTTGCGCGGTCCGAGCAGCTTTGTCGCTCGAAGAGCCGCAGACCGAAACCTCTAAAAACTTAGCCGAATGGATATGGTCATTCCCGACGACGCGAAGTACAATAACTCGGGTTTCTGAAGGTTGTCGCCGCTAAAGCAATGACAAAACAAGGATTGTGCTTCGGCTCGCAAACCGAGGATCGTTCCGTGGCTTGGGTTACGTGCGGGGCGAAATGAAAACGATGTCCCACAAGAAAACGCGATTTCTGGCGGGCATCCTGGTCTATACGAGTTTCAGTCTTTCGGCCGCCGCGCAAACATCCAGACCCGCGGAACAAGCGTTCAAAAATATCAAGGTATTGACCGGAGTGCCTGAAAGCCAAATACAGCCGACGATGTGGTTTTTTTCCGCGGCGCTTGGCGTACGATGCCGCTTTTGTCATGAGGATGAAAATGACAAGCGCGAGATGGACACGAAGCCACAGAAGGCCGTCGCCCGAAAGATGATTGAAATGACCATGGCGATCAACAAAAATTCCTTCGGCGGCCGGACTGTGGTGACCTGCAACTCTTGTCACCGTGGAAATGCGAAGCCGGTCGGGTCGCCTGCGATTGGTATCGACACATCTCTCGCGACTCGAGCCGAGGCAGTGGGCAAGCCGATTGCAGCGGATCCGATGCCCACCCTGGATCAGCTTATTGGCAAGTATGAGACCGCAAGCGGCGGAGCGGCCACCGCTCGGCAGATTTCCAGTTTGGCTATGAAGGGCACGGTCGTGGATACCAATTTCAATGGAGAACGAAAGACGATGCCGGTTGACATCGTTGCAAAAGGTCCCGCATTCACGATGGTCACTGCTCACGACCATGATGGCGACTCTATTTCCACAATCAACGGGAGCTCCGGCTGGATCGTGACTGAAAACCGGCCCGCGCGCGACATGAGACCGACCGAATTCGAAGCAGCCAAGCTGGAGGACCCCAACTACGTTACCGGACGTGTCAAGCAGGTTTTCACCGAGTTGCGATTCCAGTCGCGACTGGAAAAGATCGATGGGCGTGACGCGTACATTGTCTCGGGGCGTTCGCCAGGTTCGACCGCCGTCCGGCTCTACTTTGACAAGGAATCTGGGATGCTGATGCGCTTGGTTTACGACACGGAAACGGTCTTTGGTCCGTACTACACCAGGATCGATTATGCCGATTATCGGAATTCCGATGGCTTACAGGTACCCTACCACTGGAAGATTTCAAGGGTCAGGGGTGAGGTCTCGGAGTATCAGGTCAGCGAATTGAAATTGAACGTGCCAGTTAACGAAGCGAGTTTCGCCAAGCCGAGCGCGCCGCCGGCGGCGAAATAGAAGGGCGATCTGTGAAGAGACTTTGTTTGATCGCGGGTGTAGTTGCATTGTGGCCGGCTGCGGCGTCGTTTGCCCAGGTACTCGCGCCGAATGCTGCGGGCGTGGCGATGGGCCAGTGGCACACCATGGTGCGGAATGTCGATGCCACCAAGAAGTTCTGGGTCCTTGTGGGAGGCACTCCAATTAAAGTGGATGGAATCGATGTCATAAAGTTCCCCGGCGTTCTTATCTTCATGCAACCAGGTTCACCTTCCGGAGGCGATAACGGGAACAAAGGATCTGTGGTCGACCACCCGGGTTTCAATATGAAAAACGGGGAGGAGTTCCTAGGGAGACTGAAGGCCGGGGGGCTGAAAGTGGATGTCATCGAAGGACGAGGTCCTGACTCCGGTTATATATATACCCCCGACGGTCTGCGAATCGAAATGCAAGGCAATGCCAACGATATCGCAAAGCGCCCTTTGATCGGTTTCTCCGGGAAGGATCTGGATGTCCCGATCGCAGCAGATCATCTTCACTATTTTTTGCCTGAATCGGCTGTCGACGAAGCCCAAACCTGGTACGTGAAGCTTCTGGGCGCGAATCCGCTTAAGGAGAATAATCGTGGTAAGACGCCCGCCGGCGATCTTGCGGGCATCCGGCTGAGGTTCGGAACTTCCCGCGATGGATCTGTGATGCCCAGCAAGGGACGGGCGCTCGATCTCATAGGCTTCGAAGTTACGAACCTGGAAGCGTTTTGTAAGAAGTTGGAAGCTAACGGATTCAAGCTGGACCAACCTTATAGCAAATCGCGTCACAAGAGTTTTGCCAGTGCGGAACTCACCGATCCGTGGGGGACTTCGATCGAGTTGACGGAGGGTTTGAACTCGTATTAAGCACTCTTTTAACGTTGTAGGGTTTTGCAAAGGGGATAGCAGTTACATCCTAGAGGGGCACGATCCAAAAAGGGGAGGATGCAAAATGATTAGCTTTAGCCCATGGGCCAGGACATGCGCACTGCTCGTTTTGATGGTTCTGTCCAGTGCGGGAACAATCTTCGGTCAAGCAGTTACGGGGACCATTTTGGGGCGGGTTAGCGACTCAACGGGAGCCGTGGTGGCTAATGCCACCGTCCAGATACAAAACACAGAAACAGGATCCTCTCAGACGTTGCAAACAGATTCCGAAGGCCGTTATCTGGTCCGGAACCTGGCGCCGGGAACTTACGATGCCACCGTTAGTCAGCCGGGGTTCCAAACGCAGGTGCGCCATGGAATTGTTTTGTCGGTAGCCAGTGAAATCACGGTCAATGCCGAATTGGCGGTCGGCAACACCCAGGAACGGATTGAAGTCACAGCCACGGCTGCAGCGATCGAGACGACAAACGCGGTGATTTCAGGTCTGGTAAGCCAGGACCAAATGCGGGATCTTCCGTTGAACGGCAGGAGCCTCGACCAATTGGCATTGTTGAGTCCAGGCGTGTTTGTGAGCCGCTACACCCAGAATGTTTCCACTCTGGGCCGGGGAATGCGCATCTCCGTGAATGGCGGCCGCCAGGACGCCAACGTGTACTTGATCGATGGCACGGTGGTCAACGACCACGCCGCTAACGGTCCCAATAGTGCCGGCGGAAATGCTTTAGGCGTAGAAGGCATTCTCGAATATCGCGTGCTAACGCATAATTTCGGCGCGGAATACGGACGCAATTCCGGCGCTGTCGTCAGCATGGTAACGCGCTCGGGGACCAACCAATTTCATGGCAGCGCTTACGAATTTCTCCGCAACAATGTCTTCGACGCGCGAAACTTTTTCAATACGGGCGATCTGCCGCCGTTCCGGCGCAATCAGTTTGGAGCTGCTGCCGGTGGGCCGATTAAGAAGGATAAGATCTTCTTTTTTCTCAACTACGAGGCGCTCCGCCAACGACAAGGAAAACCGTTTATAGCCACAGTGCCGGATCTGAATGCTCGCAAGGGACTATTGCCTTGCGCCGCCGTTCCAACCCTAGTCTGCAATCCGACTACTAAACTTGCGCAGGTGCCCACGAACCCGCTCTCCCTTCCTTACCTAAATATGTATCCGCTCCCGAACGGCCGCATCTTCGGGGACGGCACAGCACAATCCATCGCGACGATCGGCGTGCCCACCAATGAAGACTATGGGATGGCGCGAATGGATTTCCGGCTTACCGATAAAGACAATTTCTATTGGCGCTACATGGTAGACACGGGAACATCCGTGTTCCCTCGACCCGGCAATATTACGGCCGATTTTGAAGGTGGCGGCTACCACTTTGTCACGATGAGCGAGTCCCATATCTTCTCCGCGCACGCGTTGAACGAGTTTCGCGTTGCATTTAACCGCAATGATCCGTTTGTCACTAGCGCGGGCATCGATCCACGAGTTGATTTTAACGCTCTGGGATTTGTCACCGGATATGGTTTCGGCGGGATTACTTACAGCACCGGAAACCAAGGCGGCGGCGGCGGATCGGGTGCATCGCAGCAACTTAGCGGTGTGGAAATCCGCGCTCCCGACCGTCATTTCACTCAAAATATTTTCCAGGAAAATGATTCATTCAGCCTGGTGCGCGGCGCCCATGCTTTGAAATTTGGCGCCGACTTCGAGCGCATTCAGTTGAACTTCCCGTCCGGTGTTGCGGGCGGCGCCTATCAGTTTAACGGAGGACTTTTGGGGCTGCTGGCTGGCACGCCCACACGGTTTACTTTTACCCCGCCCACGTTTGAAACCGCGTGGCGACGGAATCTCTTCGCATGGTTTGTTCAGGACGATTTTCGGGTGAACTCCAGGCTGACACTCAATATCGGGGTACGGCACGAATTTTTCACTACCCCCAATGAGATCGGAGGCCGGTCCGGCAACTTGATCAACCCAACCGATCCGCAGATCACTGTCGGTCCTGCGTTTACATCTACCAAGAAGACCTTCTCGCCTCGCTTCGGATTGGCGTGGGATCCGATCGGAGATGGGAAGACGTCCATCCGGCTCGGAGCGGGAATGTTTTACAACTTCTTTGATGGAAGGACCTGGTATATGGGTGCCGGCGTCACCAGCGCTTCCCAGTTTTCGGGCAGCATCACAGCGTCGAATCCGCCTTGGCCGCACATCGACCCGAACCAGTTTGCTTTGGCCGCGAGGTCCGTTTACTCGATCGGTTCAAACGGGGTTCTGAAGGAGCCCACCGTAATCCACTACAACGTAGAAGTGCAGCGGCAACTCACGCAAACGCTCAGTCTTCGGGTGGGGTATATCGGATCAAAGGGGTATCATATGGGCCGTTTGGTTGCGGAGAACATCCGAATTCCGAGCGTACAAGCGGATGGAAGTCTGCTGTTCCCGGCGAGCGGCCCGGTTGTCAATTCCAAATTCGCCGATATATCGGGGCTGTACACTGATGCTCACTATCTATACAACGGTCTGCAGACGGTGATCCAGAAGTCTACTTCCCATGGTCTAACGGTGACGGGCAACTATACGTGGAGTAAGGCGCTCTCCGATTCTGACGAAGTCGGTCCCGCACAATCGAATGGAGTCGCTCCGACAACCTATGACAGGACCAACCTGCGCCGGGACTGGGGGCTCTCTACGTTCGACCAGCGGCAGACGATTGTCATCAATGGCAGATACCAAATGCCGTGGGACAAATATCTAAAGGCCGGTGTCCAGAAAGCTCTGTTGGGTGGATGGGCTGTCAATGGAATATTCAACGGTAGCTCGGGCCAGCCTTTCAACATCAACACGGGATTCAACAACTCGCAAAATAACGATTCCCAGCAAACGGACCGTCCCAACCTGGCTGCCGGCTTCAGCAATAACCCCATTAGTGGCGTCACCGCTGGCTGCGCGGGTGTTGCAGCAGGACAAAAGTTGGGAACCCCAGACTTGTGGTTTGATCCGTGCGCATTTACGTTGCAGAAGGCGGGAACGTTCGGCAATTTGGGACGCAATACTGTGATTGCACCGGGATTCCGGGAATTTAACACTACCCTGCAGAAGACCACCACAATAAGGGAAGGAAAGACTCTGGAGTTCCGTGCGGAGTTCTTCAATGTTCTCAATCACGCAAACTTCACGTTGCCCGCGCGAACTGTTTTTAATTCAAAAGACAGCCGTACCGGAGCCGCTGGCGTGATCTCGACGACTCAGGGTAACAACCGGCAGATTCAGTTGGGACTGAAACTGAATTTCTGATGGCAGGGCGATTTCGACAGCTCAGTTAGCGGACCTCGGCAATTGACCGTCGGGCGCAATGGCTCACGTCCCGGCTTATTTGCCCCGGGCCAGATAGCCGTGGGGAATGGTGCGTATCCTCAAAACAATGCCTCGGCCGACGATGTATAAATACTGTTTGTTAGGGCCACCAAAGCCGCAGTTCTGTGGCGGCTCATCGTAGGGGACTTCAATGTTGGCCAAGTGCTCGCCCTTCGCATTGAATACCTGGACACCGGCGGGAGTGGTGGCGTAAGTGTTGCTCCGGCTGTCGATGCAAAGACCGTCCGCTCCGCTTACCAATCCCTTATCCGATTCCTGCTTGAGATCGTACTTGCCAAAGTTTCGGCGACTCTTCAACGTTCCGTCGGGCTGGACGTCGTAGGTTAGTAAATACGAGCCTGCCCAGTCGTTGACGTAGAGAATCTTCTCGTCCGGGCTCAGCGTAATACCGTTCGGCCTGGCAACGTCGTCCGCGACCCGGATTACCTTTCCCTCAGGGGTGATGTAATAGACGGCTTGCGGCAAGTCTCCCGCTGCTGCTTTGGCCCCCACTTGATAGCAGTCCGTGAAGTAGATTCCGCCCTTTTTGTCGACTACCAGGTCGTTAGGCCGGATATAGGGCTTACTGTCGAACTTGTCTGTGAGCAGAGCTTCGCTTCCCTTGGGATACACCGCGCTAACCTTCCGGGTATACTGGGCCGCGATCACACGCCCTTTTGAGTCAACGGCCAAGCCCGCCGCGTTCTCAGAGTTCTCCACCAACGTGGACATGTTCCCTTCCGCGTCGATTTTGAGTACGCTGCCGTTTCCCGTCAGGATGACACTACCGTCGGGCATGCCAACCAGACCGTCACTCCCACGCAAGCCGTACTTGATAACCTCAATCGGTGTCCCGGCCTTGACTATGCCCGGAATTTCCGGCGTGACTTTATCCGTGGGAGGCGGCGGTTGCTGTTTACCTTTCCCCTGGCCAAATACAGTCCAGGAACTAACTAAAGATAGACACAGGACTGCACACCATACATTGGGTTTCATAACGCCTCTCACTGGATTGTAGGACCGACATGGAAACCCGTCAATTCGCCAAATGGAACCTCGATTGGCCCAGGGAAGTCTGATAAGCAACTGATTTTGAGATGTTTACAGAACAAACCCGGCTCGGCACTTAGCCGATTGGCGATTGTTCCAAAACAGGATTATCTTGAATACTCTATAGAGGATGAGGTTCGCCCCGTTCCAGCGGATTGGGCGCGGGCGGCCAATATCTACGTTTGGCCCTGGTAGCGATGCCGATATTTGAACACATTTCTCAAGTTTGCAATTGTTGTATTGAGTCCCTCCTTCGACCTGTTCCAGCTCGGCGGTCGCGCGCCTGCCAATTGTCGGGCGGGCGGATTGCGGCGATGCTTGCTGTGGCTATCCTCCTGACCAGCGATCGGCCACTTCAAGGCCAGACCACGCGAATCGGAGGGGTCATCAAAGACGCATCCGGACAGCCAGTGGCCGGTGCGCTAGTCAAAATCAGGAATGAAGAGTTGGGCCTTGGTTTCCTGGTGGTCAGTCAACAGGAAGGCCGGTATAATACCCCCAATCTCCTCCCGGGAAAGTATGCGATTCAGGCCTTTGGAGGCACGAATCAGAGCGCTCTGTCCAATCCGATCGATATCCGCGACGGAAAAACCGGAAATATGGATTTGGCCCTTAGCTATCCCCTGGTAATCGCTCCGCGTGAGAAGCGTAGCACCGATGAGGAATTGGAGAAATTGCTGCCGGAAGGACCTGGAAAGAAGTTCGCAGCGGATCAATGCACCAACTGTCACAGTCTGCTGCCGGTTGTCTCCGCTCGAAAGTCCCGTGCGCAATGGCAGGAATCCTATGATCGAATGCTTGACGACATGTATGACATGCGCAAGCTGATGATCTATCACCAGCCAACTGAGAACAGCGATTTGGTCTTGGGTTATCTCGCCAAGAATTTCGGGCCGGATACGCCTCCCGACCCCCGCGTGATGAAGGAGTGGCTACTTCGTCCGGGCGGTCCTGCGCATCCGAACCGTAACCTGCCGTCAAAGCTGCTAAAGGGTGCAGCCGCTAAGTACGTCGCAATGGAGTTTTCGTTGCCAGCCGGCGCAACGGCCCACGACATCGCAGTGGATTCTCAGGGGATCGCCTGGGTTAGCGAACGGAACACGGGCATGTTGGGCAGGTTCGACCCGGCATCGCTGACGTACACACGCGTTGCAGTTCCTCCCGGAAAGAATTCAAGTGTTCAATTGGATGCGATTACGATCGACTCGCAGGACCAAATCTGGTTCGCCGATGACGGTCCGAATGGCCGCATCCTTCGATATGAACCGAAGAGCAAGGAATTCACCAGTTACCTTATGCCCGAATATCGCTTCCTGGTTCCTCCCGATATTGGATGGGCGCGCATCCGGACGCTGCGGGTATCGAATGGGAACGTTTGGGCGGCTGGAATTACTTCCAGCCGGATCTTGAAGCTGGATATCGCATCACGCAAAATTATCGATTATTCGGTGCCTAAGGGCTCATTGCCGTTTGGGTTGGCTGTGGGAAACAACGCGGTCTGGTATTCGTCTCTGAACTCAAGCCAGGTGGTAAAAGTAGATACCCGCAGCGGACTGCTTACAAAGTACTACGTTCCCAACATTCAAGAGAAAGAAAGAACTGATCTGCGAGGATTGGTGGCGGACGCGGACGGGAGCCTGTGGGTAGTCGCAACAGAAAAAGGTAAATTGCTGAAGCTGGACCCTGGCAATGGGCACTTCACCGAATTTAGTCCGCCCACGGAGGATTCCGGACCGTATGCCATTGTTGTCGACACGAAAAAGAATGTGGTTTGGTTCAGTCAGGCATACACCGATAGGATTGCCCGATTTGATCCGCGTACCAGCAGTTTCGTTGAATATTCGCACCCTAGTGCAGATTCGGACGTGCGACGGATCGAAGTAGATCGCAGCCATCCCAATCGAGTATGGTGGTCCGGGAATCGCACCGGTAAAATCGGTTACATCGAGACGGTTGAATAACAGGGACGTTCCCAGGAGATACCGCAATGAATCTCAACATCATAATTCTGATTTGGCGCATCCTGCCTCTGGTAGCAATCGCCGGTGCCACGGCCACTGCAGGCGAATTCCGATTGGCGGATGCGGTCGAGAGCCGAAATCAGGCCGCCGTCAGTTCCCTGCTGAAGGAGCGGGTTGACGTGAACGCGCCTCAAGCAGATGGCACAACGGCGCTGATCTGGGCAGCTCACTGGAATGACGCGACAACGACGGATCTACTGATTGCAGCGGGCGCAAACGTGAATGCGTCGAGTGAGTACGGCTCGACTGCTCTATGGGAGGCTTGCAATAACGGGAGCGCAGCCATGGTTGAGAAACTGGTGAAGGCCGGTGCGAATCCAAACACAACGTTGCCCGGGACCGGGGAGTCCGTGCTCATGCGGTGCGCGCGCACTGGCAACGCAGACGCAGTAAGAGCACTGCTAGCTAAAGGTAGCGACCCGAACGCAAAAGAGTCGTCACGAGGCCAGACGGCGCTGATGTGGGCATTAGAGGAAGTCCACCCAGATGTCGCGCGGGAGCTGATCAAACATAAAGCCGATATTCATGCTAAGTCGAAGGGCGGTTTTACGCCGTTGTTGTTTGCCGCTCGTCAAGGCGATTTGGAGTCCGCGCGCCTTCTAGTCGAAGCAGGAGCGGACGTAAATGAGGCGGCGCCAGGCGGTCTCAATGTGTTGTTGGTCGCGATCGATAGCATCCACGAGGATTTCGCAATTTATCTGGTGGAGCATGGAGCGAATCCTAACTCAGCGGACCGTGACGGATTGACACCCTTGCACTATGCATTGCGAAAAGGCTACACGTTCCTCAAGTCGGGCCAGCGCGACGATCATTACGGACAAGTCGGATTACCCTATCTGTTTCGCGACGACATGACGAAATTGGTTAGCGTCTTGCTTGATCATGGAGCAAATCCGAACACGCGGGTTGCGCGGGGAGGCAGAAGGAATCAACTGCATCAGAGCGATTTCGTGAAGGTGACAGTTGCCGGGGCCACCCCTCTATTGCTCGCAGCGGCGAGCGGCAACGTCGAAATCATGCGAGTCTTGCTGGCAAAAGGCGCGGATCCAAAGCTGACCACGAATGACGGCGTGACGGCTTTGATGGCAGCGGCCGGCGTGGGTTTAGCCGATGACCGCATGCCACGGGAGGCGGAGGGTGCGATGGCGGCAGTCAAAATGATGGTGGAGGAGTTCGATGCCGATGTCAACGCGGTTAGTAAGGACCTGGCTTGGACCGCCCTACATGGCGCAGCCTACATCGGAGCAGACGACATTATTCAATATCTAGTGAGTAAGGGCGCAAATCCCGCAGTGAAAGACGAAATGGGCCAGACGCCTTTGACGATTGCGGAAGGCGACCCCAATTGGCTGTCAGACGATCACGACCGGAAGCACCATCCAAGTACCGCCGCATTGCTCCGAAAATTGGGGGGTGACCCCTTGGAAGGTTCGGACGTTGGATCCATTGGTGGCGTGGTTGTCCTCCCTCTGGTAACTGTAACTCATTCAAACAACGCCAAAAACTAAATTGCTATCCGAATGGCGAATGTGGCGAAATGTCCATATGTGTCATTAATTGACTGATGCAGTGACTTTCGATTGAGGAGACTCAAAGAGCAGTGTTGCGAAGGACCCTAAGTTTAGCTGGAAGCGCACTGGTTGCAGTCGTGTTTGGTTCACTCCAAACTGCCCAGCCACAGTCTTCGAATCCCGCCGTACCTTCCCGTGGAACGCCCGCAACATCTCTAGCGGTGCCGGCTGCGCAGTACCGGACGACGCTCAATCACTACTGTGTGACCTGCCACAACGAAAAACTGAAAACTGCCGGCCTGATGCTGGACAAAATGGACCTTCAGGACGTTACGGCGAACGCTGAGACGTGGGAAAAGGTAATCCGAAAACTGCGCGCTAATGCCATGCCACCGCCCGGTCTTCCGCAGCCGGATAAGGCCTTCTACGAAGCGTTTCCGGCGTACCTGGAAACAGCGATTGATCGCGCGGCTTTCGCCAAGCTCAATCCGGGCAGGCCCGCCATTCATCGGCTGAATCGCGCGGAATATGCCAACGCGGTCCACGATTTCCTGGCTGTCGATATCGATGGCGAAGCGCTGCTTCCCGCTGACGATTCCGGCTACGGCTTTGACAATATCGGCGACGTGCTGTCGGTGTCACCGACGTTGCTCGAAAGATATCTGTCGGCGGCGCGCACCGTCAGCAAACTCGCTGTCGGCGACCCGGCGATGCGTCCCGTGGAAGAAACGTACACGGTCGCGAAAGGCTTGATCCAAAGCGATCGCATGAGTGAAGATCTCCCTCTCCGGTCGCGTGGAGGGTTGGCAGTGCGGCACAACTTCCCGGCCGACGGAGAATACACCATAAGAATTCGCCTGCTCCGAGACGGCGATCCGGTGAATGGAGACGGCGGCGCAATCCGGGGTGTCGGTTTGAAGCGCCAGTTGGATGTCCGCATGGACAAGGAAAGACTGAAGCTGTTCGCGGTCGGCGGCGAGAACTATGGAGAATCGGGCGGCGAGGAGAGTCTCGGAGATCCGCGGCAGGTAGAATACGAAACCCATGGCGCCGATGCGAATTTGGAAATACGTTTCCCGGCGAAGGCTGGGCCCCATGTGGTCGGGGCCGCTTTTTTCGTGGCGGAAGACACAGAACCGGAAGGCGTTATTCGAGGCCGCTCGCGTATTGAAGGATTGGGAAGACGCGGCGGGAAAACCTCTGAGCCCGGGGTTGCCAGCATTACGATCAGTGGACCTTACAACGCAAAATCGATGGGCGAAACGCCCAGCCGCCAAAAGATTTTCATATGCCGCCCCACCAGCAGCGCCGGCAACGATGAAGAGAGTTGCGCCCGAAAAATTCTTTCCACCCTAGCTCATCGCGCCTATCGGCGGCCGGTCACCGAGGAAGATCTCCGGCATCTGCTGAAATTTTACAAAGAAGGCCGCGGCAAGGGATTCGAAGTGGGTATCCAGATGGCATTGGAACGACTACTCGTCGGCCCGGAGTTCTTATTCCGAAATGAACAGGAGCCGGCAAACCTGCAGCCTGGCACGTCCTATCGCATTAGCGACCTGGATCTCGCTTCTCGTTTATCTTTCTTTTTGTGGAGCACGATACCAGATGACGAGCTGCTAACCCTGGCGGAGGCCGGCAAGCTGAAGGATCCCGCCGTGCTGGAGCAGCAAGCGCGCCGTATGCTCGGCGATCCCCGCTCGAAAGCTTTTACTAACAACTTCTTTGGACAATGGTTTCAACTGCGTCTGCTTGCGGATCTGGCGCCGGACGTATCGGAGTTCCCGGAATACGACGAGAACCTGCGAAGAGCATTCCTGCGGGAGACCGAGTTGTTTCTCGACAGCATGGTGCGTGAGGATCACCCGCTCATGGAGTTGTTGAGCGCGGACTATACCTTCCTTAACGAACGCCTGGCGCGGCACTATCACATCCCTAACGTTTACGGAAGTACCTTCCGGCGCGTCGCTTTGACGGACGATAACCGCAAAGGATTGCTGGGCCAAGGAAGCATCCTGAGTCTGACGTCGTATCCAAACAGGACATCGGTTGTACTGCGGGGCGTGTGGTTACTCACAAATATTCTGGCAGCCGTACCGCCGCCGCCGCCGCCCGGAGTTCCCCCGCTAAAGGATCGCGGCGAAGATGGCAAGATCAAGTCGGTGAGGGAGTCCATGGAACAGCACCGCGCCGATCCGGGGTGCGCGAGTTGCCACCTGCGCATGGACCCGCTGGGCTTCGCCATGGAGAACTACAACGCGATTGGCCAATGGCGAACTACCGAGGGAGCCGCGAATACGCTGATCGACAACTCCGGAATGCTACCGGACGGGACTAAGTTTCAGGGACCCGGTGAGCTTCGAAGGATCTTGCTCTCCCAGCCCGACCAATTTGCCACTGCCGTGAGTGAGAAGTTGTTGACCTACGCCACAGGGCGCGGCGTTGAGTATTATGATCAACCGTTTGTGCGCAAGATCAAGCGGCAGGCCGCTCCCGATTACCGCTGGTCGTCGCTGGTGTTGAATGTAATCAAGAGCGAGCCGTTTCAGATGAGGAGGACCCGACAGCCATGATGATCTTCAAGAAAAAAATTCCACGCCGTACTTTTCTCCGCGGCGCTGGTGCGGCAGTAGCATTGCCGCTGCTGGACGCTATGGTTCCGGCGTTCGCGGGTCCTACAGACACGGCGGCCAAGCCGGCGCTACGCATGGGATTCGTGTATGTTCCGAACGGAATTCTCATGCGTTACTGGACGCCGACGATTGAGGGTCCTAATTGGGAAACGACTCGATTGTTGGAGCCACTCACTCCGTTTCGGGATCGGATGCTTGTATTAAGCGGACTTGACAATCTGACCTCGATGGCACTCCCCGGCGAAGGGGGGGCTCATCATACCCGTGCCAGCGCGACCTTTCTGACTGGCGTCCACCCCAAGGCCACGGATGGCATCGACATTCGCGCGGGAGTTTCGGTGGACCAGATCGCCGCTC
>Ga0163163_10001117_pt1 | contig 22819 bp, 18 predicted proteins | sample S65metaG_FD_119766 | JGI IMG/M metagenome (GOLD analysis project Ga0163163, IMG submission 119766) | Switchgrass rhizosphere microbial communities from Kellogg Biological Station, Michigan, USA - S6-5 metaG | ecosystem: Host-associated > Plants > Roots > Rhizosphere > Soil | place: USA...
AACGGATGCTGACTGCGAAGAGCCAGGGGCAAAGCGCGAAGGCAACAATACTTTCAGGCATTTTGGATCTGCCGATTGTCTGTTCGTTCATCCTGGTCGGAATTCTCGTGTCGGCGTTTTACAAGTCGACCGGCGCTTCGCTCCCAGCAGACATTGCGCCAAGAGAAGTATTCCCGTACTTTATCCTTACCCGAATGCCGGCCGGATTGCGTGGCCTCGTCATTGCAGGAATCCTGGCGACGGCGATGGGTTCACTGAGCACGGCGCTCAATGCACTGGCCACCAGCTTCGCGAGAGACTTTGTACTGCCGCGCCGGGAGACTCACGGTGCCGTGAGTGAATCCGAGCGCGTTCGCGTGCTGCGGTGGAGCACCGTGGTTTTTGCCGCATTGATCATCGTCGTGGGGCTGGCCACCGCGTTTTATATGGCAAATGATCCAGGCGCCGCGATAATTCCGCTGGTGCTGGGGATACTGGGTTACACCTTCGGATCGCTTCTGGCGGTATTTTTTGTCGCCGTCTTTACTAAGACGCGAGGCAATGACCTTGGAAACGTTATTGCCATGATCTGCGGATTCGTTTCGGTTGTCTTTTTCAGCAGCGCGGACATTCAGCGGCTTGCTGGATTTCCGGTACTGGTGCTCGCGTTTCCATGGAGGATCACGCTTGGAGCGGGCGTCACGTTTCTTATTTCGATTTGCTTTCCAACATATGAATCTGGTGCACTGAGGTCCAAATGACTCTAAAGAAGAAGCTTTTATTTTCCGGAATTCTCGTCGTCGCCGCGGCGGCCGGTGCCGGCTATTACTTCAAGTTTGTGAAAGACAAGGGAGTGATCACGGTGGAGTCCGGGAAAGTGATTCGCCAGGATCTGACTCAGTCGGTGTCGTCCAACGGTGAAATCAAGCCGAAGAAGTCCGTCAACATCAGCTCGAATGCCATGGGGCGCATAGTAAGCATGCCTGTCAGGGAAGGGGATCATGTTAAAGAAGGCGCTCTGTTGATCCGTCTGGAATCCATTCAGACCGAAGCCGACGTGAAGTCCGCTGAAGCCATGCTGGACGCGGCCCAAAGCGAAACCGAGGGAATGGCCGCGCAGCTGCGCGCATCCGAGGCCGCCGTGAATTCCGCGAAGGCCGATATCAGGAGGGCAGAAGCCGATGTCGCCCGGACAAAACAAATCTTCGACCGCAATGAGAAGTTGTTAAAGGATGGGCTGATTTCCCCCGATTCATTCGAAAAAGTCAAAACGGACTACGACATCTCCGCCATTACGCTGAACGCGGCCAATGCGCGGCTGGCGCAGTCCGAGGCTCAGGTCGCCCAGGTGAAAAACCAGGGCGAGCAATCCACGATCCGGATTGCCCAGCAGCGTGCGTCCCTGATTCGCGCAAAGGATTCGTTTTCCAAGACGACGATCATGTCGCCCCTGGACGGAATCATCACGTACCTGCCCGTGAACGAAGGTGAAATTGCCATCGTTGGAATTCAGAACCAGCCGGGAACCGTCCTGATGACGATTGCGGATCTTTCTGTGATCACCGCTGAAGTCCGTGTGGATGAAACCGACATTGTGAATGTACGGATCGGTCAGGAAGCAAAGATCAAGGTCGATGCGCTTGGCGATAAATTTCTCATGGGTCACGTTTCGGAAGTGGGGAACAGTGCATTGAACAAGTCCGGCACGGCGACTGGCAACAACAACGGAGGCACACAGGAAGCGAAAGACTTTAAAGTGGTGATCATTCTGGACGACCCGCCCAAAGAGTTGCGCCCCGGGCTTTCCTGCACGGCGACAATTATTACGGCAACTGCCAAACAGGTTCTGTCGATTCCAATTCAGGCCCTGACGATCCGCGAGTTTGATAATCCCGACAAATCGATCAAGAAGAAGATCGAGAAGGAAGGAGTCTTTACGATCAAGAACGGCGTTGCGTTATTCCGTCCTGTCAAAACCGGTATTACCGGAACAACGGACATCGAGATTCTGGAGGGACTCACAACGGAAGACGAAATCGTGTCCGGTCCCTATCAGGTGCTCCGCACCATTCAGGACAACGCCAAGGTCAAGATCGAGAAACCGGCCGACAACGCGGAGAAGAAGCCGTAATGTCGACGAATAATCCCGGTGGAGTTGTAATTCGTACGGCCAATCTGTGGAAGACCTACCAGATGGGAGCCACCCAGGTGAATGCGCTTCAGGACGTCACCTTTGAGATTCGACGCAACGAATACGTTGCGATTATGGGCCCTTCCGGATCCGGAAAATCCACGTTGATGAACCTGATCGGCTGCCTGGACACGCCAACCAGCGGGGAGTACTGGCTGAACGAAAAGCTGGTCAGTGAGATGAAAGACGATGAACTGGCACATATCCGAAACAAGGAAATCGGGTTTGTCTTCCAGACTTTCAACCTGCTGGCTCGATCCACGGCACTGCACAACGTGGAACTTCCCCTGATCTACAGCGGTGTCCCCGCGAAAGAGCGTACAACGCGGGCGGAGGATGCTCTCCGGATGGTCGAACTGAAGGACCGAATGCATCACAAACCCAATGAACTGTCCGGCGGTCAGCGGCAGCGGGTCGCTATTGCGAGAGCGCTGGTCAATCATCCATCGATCATTCTGGCAGATGAACCGACGGGAAATCTGGATTCGGCGACCGGAGATGAAATCCTGAAGCTGTTCGATAAGCTTCACCGTGAGGGCAATACCATTATTCTGGTGACGCATGAACGCGATGTTGCCGCGTTCACGCATCGGATCATCAGCATCCGCGATGGCAGGATTGCATCCGATGAAGTTAATATTCCACGCGTCTTCGAATCACCTGGCGCCGCTCCGGCTACCGAAACCATCGCATGACTCAAACTGAGACATTACCTGGCGGCAAAGCCGGCCTGTAATCCTTGACGACAAACTTGAATCATTACGGCTGAGTCACAACCGGCCGCACAAAAGATATCGCCACAATCAGCATTCCGACGACAGGTTTACCCGATTCCATTGCCGGCATGAATTTCCAGGATTGGACGGCAGCTCGTGCCACATCGGTAAATTGCGGGACGTCCTGTATTGTTAGCATCGTCAACGGATTGCCGTTCTTGTCGATCGGAACGTCGATGATGACGACACCCTCTGTCGTGGCGCTTTGAGGATAGCCAGGGTCTGTGATTGCCAGTGGCATCGGAGGGTGGTTGTTTTTTGGAGGTGTGGGTTGCTTGTAGCCCAAAGATGGACCACCGAATCCGACGTTACTCAAGCCGGGTGGCCGAAATACCACCAGGACTCCCACCCGCGACGCCTTGGATTGGCCATTGAGGCTCGCCGGACTGAACTGCCATTGTTTGATTGCACGCGTCGCGGAATCATTGAATGGACCCAATCCTTGCAGAATCTTTATTTCTCCAATTCTTCCCCGCGCATCTACGGGCACGTCCGCCAGGACCGAGGTTCCTGCGACAGCGTTATAAGGAGGAAGGGGAGAGATAGCCTTCAAAAGCTTGGCCGGAATAAGTCCAGCACCAGCGGACTGCTCGAGAAGCAGGGCAAGAATTATTGGAAGCATGGCGCATTGTACAACTCGTCGGACCTTGTCCCAAGGTTTAGTGGGTACCTGTCGGCTTTCTGTAGGGGCGGTCTATGACCGCCCACGATGTCACTTGCAGGATTGTGGGCGGTCATAGACCGCCCACGATGTCGCACTTGCAGGATTGTGGGCGGTCATAGACCGCCCCTACAAGGGAACAACTGGCACCAATCTTTCTGCTATCGATCACTAGTAGAGATGAAAATTAATCACGATCTGAATTTGTACCGCCACAGCTTTCCCATCCAGTTTCCCGGGATTGCATTTCCAATTTTTCAATGCTTCTTTTGCCGCGTCGTCCAATCCATAACCGAGGCTCCGTGACACTCCGTTCACGTTGATACTGCCATCTTTCTGGATAATCGAGTCCAGAACCACCGTGCCCTGAATGTGGGCTTTGCGCGCGTCATCGGAATATGTGGGTTCGGGGCGTACCGGGCAGGTTGGTGCAGAGAGTCCGCCCACTCCTCCCATTTGATAAGGACCTTCGGTTCCCCCACCGGGCCGATAGGGGCCGCCGCCGAATCCACCTCCACTTCCAGGGCCGACTCCCGGACCTGTTCCCGGACCCACGCCATGTCCGATGCCGTCACCAATGCCGCCGCCGGTACCGGGCCCGGCGGATGGCGGGCCGATCACACCATTTGGATCTCCAATCGGCAGAAGACTGGAAGCGTTCGACGGAAGATTCGCCAGTACTGGCGCGATGATTGTAGGTTCCATGACCAGCTCCGGTGCCATGTTCACAACAACGGGAGTTGGAGGAACAAATTGCTTGTCGGATGCTCTTGGAAGAACCCCCTTCGACGCCGGCGTGAGAGCCCTCGTGCCGCCGCCTCCGCCTCCACCCGGTTTGATAGGTGAAGGTGGGAGCGGTGCTGAAGATGGAAGCGAAAAAGTAATCGGTTCGATGAGAGCGGAACCGTCGACAAAGACTTTCGGTTTGATGTAGCTGCCAACAGAAATTGTGAGCAGCATTGCGACGACTCCAACATGCACCATTACCGAAAGAAACTCGGGAATTCGGTTTTGTCTTTTCTGCCACAGCTCCTTCACGGCAACCGGCGACGCAGTCGTTTCGATGTGATGCGGATGAAACCTCTCGTGGATGACTTCTTTCACTTCCGATATCAGGGAGGCAATTTGATTCGGTCGATTCACGAGCCGATCCAGTGCAGCCGGGTCCGGCACCGCTGTGATTTCCACGCGGGGCGGCGGATTTCTGCGTTCGGCGCGGTACTGACGAATCTGCCTTACCAGCGAAATGAACCACGCATTTGGATCGGAGAGACTTGTTGCAGTCCGGAAGATGGGGTCCTTCTCGGTTTCGTTGTGTTTGGATTTCATTTCCGGACTCCTTGGACCGCCCCACCTGCGTTTGGTTAGTGCATGTCGCATTCCGATTCCCACAAACGTCGCCTCTCAAGGAATGAATGACCGGATTGCGCGCGAGGGCTGAGATTCCACAAGCTTTATCCAGCGGAGTCCCGCCGGCGAAAGCGCTCCTCAACTTCGAAAAAGGTGCAGAGTTCGCGGTGACTATCGGATCGAAGGATCGGATGGTTTGCCATTTGGTCACAGCCGAGAAATCGCAGTTCGATATTTCGGACAGTTTGGGATGGACGGAGATGGAATTTGGATGCTGGCGGACAACTTCAGCAAAAGCACCCATCACGAATCTGCGAGGCGCAGTGTTTTCAGGGGCAGTGTGTGGCATTCGAAATGCATTGCGATAGGCATGAAGCAGGCAATATGCCGGACCGTTCTTTTCCTGATCCTGACCAGCGCCTCCCAAATCCATGCTCAGGGGATGCAGTTCCTGTCCTTGGATCGGACGGCTCAACTGCGAAGCGAGATTTCGTTGCAGCCCTTCGACGATCCCAATTATTCCGGGAAGCCTCTGAGTTACTGGCTCAAGTCCATTCGGAACCGCGATGATCAGATGGGAATGGCTTTCGATGCAATCCGACACCTGGGTCCTGCGGCGCACTCCGCAGTTCCGGATCTGATCCTCGTTGTTTCAGAGCCTTTCACTCCGATTGAAGTCGGAGTCGACGGATACGTTGCAGTGACTCAGAAACTTCGCGCCATTCTGATCCACTCGAGCGCAGTGGATTGTCTGGGTGCGATTGGCCAGGCCGCAGCGCCTTCGGCCCCGGCATTGGCGGAATGGGCATTAACCCCCAAAATGATACTTCGGGGCATACGCAATCGTCAGGAGCAGGATGCATTCGTTAATCTTGTGGGGATTGATGTTGCCGAACGGATGAGGGTGGTCGGAGCCATCTCGCAATTCACAGCGGAGGCTTCGCCATTTATTGCCGGACTTTTGAAATCGTCCAATCCAGAGGCCAGGAAGCTCGGAGTCGCAATACTCCATGAGACTGCGCTGCCCCTCGCGGTCACGCTTCTTCAGTCGGAAGCCTGTGGCGATCAGGAACTGGGCTTTACTATCCTCTTCGATATGTGGAATGTCGTTTCGCGAAGTCATCTGAACGATCTGATCGATGTGCTTCCGTGTGTCCTGCCTGAAGACCACGATCAATAGCGATGCTGGCAAGGCCCAAGGCCTCTGGATCGGACCGAATTCAGCGAATATCTGCACGCCAGCTACAACAATGCGGAACAGCTTGCAGCATTGATTTCAGACTTTCTCGGAGCAGGTGTGACGAGCGTAAGCCCTCGTCGACGGATTACGCTCAAATGCCGGGAAAGGGCAGCATGATTCGAGTCCTGCTACAAGTTACAGTTACGTTCCCCCATCCGGGAATTTGATAATCGCGGGTAGTCCAGCAACTCCGAGCCTGCGAAGAAGTACGAACTCAAAACCATTGCGTGAACTGCGAGGTGTCGTTTGAATCCTGAACAGAACCGACTTGAAGAAGCGCGGGAGAAGAAAGTTGCCTGGAAAAAATGGGGACCTTATCTCAGTGAACGGCAATGGGGAACGGTACGTGAGGACTATAGCGAAGGCGGTGACGCCTGGAACTACTTCACACACGATCAGGCGCGCTCCCGTGCGTATCGGTGGGGTGAAGACGGTCTGGCCGGCATTTCCGATGACCAACAGCGCCTCTGCTTCGCTCTGGCGCTGTGGAACGGGAAGGACGCGATTCTGAAGGAACGTCTCTTTGGCTTGACCAACAGCGAAGGTAACCACGGTGAGGATGTAAAGGAATACTACTTCTACCTGGATAGCACGCCGACGCATTCCTACATGAAGTACCTCTATAAATACCCCCAGGCGGCGTTTCCCTATGACGATCTCGTCGCGACGAACCGCAGCCGTTCGAAGGAAGACATGGAGTATGAACTTCTCGACACGGGCGTTTTCAATGACGACCGGTACTTTGATGTCTTCGTGGAATATGCCAAAGACGGCGCGGAGGACGTTCTGGCGAAGATCACGGTAGTCAATCGAGGGCAGGACGCAGCCGAACTTCATCTCCTGCCGACACTCTGGTTTCGGAACGACTGGAGGACGTGGATTCGTGAAGCCGATAGAGTTGTGGAGAAGCCCGACCTCCGGCAAATCAAGTCTGCAGCGGGCGCGAGTGCAGTCGCGGTGAAGGATCCGCAGCTGGGCGAATTTCTTTTTTCCTGCGAAGGCGACGTTCCATTGCTCTTTACCGATAACGCAACAAACTTTGATCGTCTGCTTCCGGGCTTTCCAAATGAGAGCCCGTACGTCAAGGACGGAATCAATAACTTTGTGGTTGCGGGAAATCAGAGTGCCGTAAACCCGGAAAAGCAAGGGACCAAAGTTGCGGCTCACTATCGCCTGATGGTGGGGGCCGGTCAATCCGCCACCGTGAGAGTGCGTCTGACCGCTCAAACAGAAGTCGTCAAACGTGGGAAGAACAAATCCGTTGAAACCATCTTCGGTACCGGGTTTGACAAGATCATGGCCGCGGCAAAAGGAGGCTGACGAGTTCTACGCTTCCGTGATTCCGCCATCCATCTCGCCGGACGCTGCCAGCGTGATGCGCCAGGCTATTGCCGGCATGCTGTGGAGCAAGCAGTTCTATTTCTTCGACGGGGACCTGTGGTTGAGCGAACATGACGCCAACCCCCTTTACGCGGGTAACCGCGATTGCCGTAATCGGGATTGGTTCCACATGGTGAACAAGGACATTATTTCCATGCCCGACAAATGGGAGTATCCCTGGTACGCGGCCTGGGATCTTGCCTTCCACACGCTGGCACTTTCCATCGTGGATCCGGATTTCGCAAAGAGTCAGATGGAATTGATGCTCCGTGGCTATTACCTGCATCCCAACGGACAGATGCCCGCCTACGAGTGGAACTTCAGTGACGTGAATCCCCCGGTGCATGCGTTTGCGACGCTTTTCCTTCACCGCACAGATGAGACTTTGCGTGGAGAGGCAGATGTGGATTTTCTCAAGTCCGCATTCAACAAGCTGCTGCTCAACTTCACCTGGTGGGTGAATCGTAAGGACCGGTTCGGGAAGAATGTCTTCGAAGGGGGCTTCCTCGGTCTTGACAATATTGGAATCTTCGATCGGAGCGCCCCGCTTCCTACCGGCGGCCACCTGGAGCAGGCAGACGGTACGGCCTGGATGGCACTGTTCAGCCAGAACATGATGGAGCTCGCGCTGGAGCTCACTGTCCACGACCGTAGTTACGAAGACATGGTCGGAAAGTTCGTTGGGCATTTCGCCTATATCGCCTCCGCGATGAATCGGCCCGGAGATGGCGGCATGTGGGACGAGGAGGACGGCTTCTACTACGATCTTCTGAGGCGTCCCGACGGCAGTTCCACCCGGCTTAAGGTGCGATCGATGGTCGGGCTTCTCCCACTTTGTGCAACCACCGTCATCGAGAAGTGGCAGCGGGATCGCATGCCGCATGTGATGGAACAGATCTGGCAACGGCTGGATCGGATGCCGGAGATTCAGGGGGTCGCGCACGCTACCGGCCCGGGTCATTATGGTGAGTCCGAGAGAGGGATTGTCGCTCTGGTCAACGAAGAAAGGCTGCGCCGGATACTTTCCAAAATGCTCGATGAGAACGAATTTCTCAGTCCGTGCGGAATCCGTTCTCTCTCCAGGTTTCACAAGGACCACCCGTACACCATGCAGGTGGAAGGCCAGGAGTTCCGAGTGGACTACCTTCCGGCCGAGTCGAATACCGGAATGTTCGGCGGCAATTCCAACTGGAGGGGACCGGTATGGATGCCGGTGAACATCATGCTCATTCGAGCACTCCAGAACTACTACCTTTATTACGGAGACAACTTCAAGATCGAATGCCCCACGGGCTCCGGCAAAATGATGAACCTTTTCGAGGTGAGCAAAGAGATCGCGGATCGGCTCAGCCGGATCTTTCTGCGCAATGAGGAAGGAAAACGGCCCGTCTACGGTGGCACGGACAAATTTCAAAACGATCCGAATTGGCGAGACCACATTCTCTTTTTTGAGTACTTCCATGGCGACAACGGCGCCGGACTGGGCGCCAACCATCAGACCGGCTGGACCGGACTCGTGGCGAAAACCATTCAACTTTACGGAATGCTGGATGCCAGGCGGATGCTGGAGGGCGGCAAATTGACCGCCTTCAAGAAGGGCGCATAGCGAAAGCACACATGGCAGCGTGGCCGAAGTATCCCGTCATTTACGAAATCAACACGTGGGTGTGGCTGGGTGAACTGAGCCGCAAATACCGGAAGCCGATATGTCTCGCCACGGTTCCGGAAGCGGAGTGGGATGAACTCGAATGCTTTGGCGTCGACGCCGTGTGGTTCATGGGGGTGTGGGAGCGCAGCCCTGCCGGCATTGAGATTTCGACGCGCAACGAGGGTCTCCTTAAGGATTTCAAGCGTGCCCTTCCCGATTTTACGCCGGCAGACAACGTGGGATCACCCTATTGCGTCCGGCGATATATCGTTGATGAACACCTCGGCGGCCCGGCCGGACTTGCCTCTGCACGCAGCATGCTGCGCCAGCGCGGCATTCGGCTCATACTCGACTTCGTGCCGAACCATGTTGCGCCGGACCATCCCTGGGCCGTCGAACATCCCGAATACTTCGTTCAGGGGACAGCTGATGCTGCCAGGAACGATCCGGCGTCCTTCGTCCAAGTTGGAGAAAAGATATTTGCCCTTGGCCGGGATCCGTATTTCCCGGCGTGGCCGGATGTGCTCCAACTCAATGCCTTCCAGCCTGGACTCCGACAGGCTGTCATTGCGACGCTCTCGGACATAGCCGGACAGTGTGACGGGATCCGTTGCGATATGGCGATGCTGATGCTGAATAGTATCTTCCATCGGACGTGGGGAGCATTCGCCGGAGTCCAGCCGTTTGGCGACTACTGGTCAACGACGATTCCGATTATCAAGAGAAAGTACCCCGACTTCCGATTCATCGCCGAGGCCTACTGGGATCTGGAATGGGAACTCCAGCAACAGGGATTTGATCACTGTTACGACAAGAAACTCTACGACAGAATCGAACAGGGAGATGTTGAGAATGTGCGCCTGCACCTTCTTGCAGATTCGACCTATCAGCAAAAGATGGTTCGATTCATCGAGAACCACGACGAGCCAAGGGCCGCCGCCACCTTTCCATCTGGAAAAGCACGCGCCGCTGCCGTTGCGATCCTGACATTGACCGGTGCCCGGCTGTTGCATGGGGGGCAGTTCGAAGGCAGGAAAGTGAGATTGCCTGTCTTTCTGGGGCGACGGCCGGACGAGCCGGCTGATCCTGATCTGGCGGCCTTCTATGGCCGCCTGCTGGATGCGACAAATTCGGATGTTTTCCGGAATGGCAACTGGAGCCTCTGTGAGCGAAGCGGCTGGCCCGACAACCAAAGTGGGTTGAACCTGCTTTGCTGGTGCTGGATCAAAGAGGATGACCGTTACCTGGTTGTCATCAATTTTCGGCAGGACCCTGCTCAGGCGGTGGTACATCTGATGTGGGATGATCTGAGGGAAAAACAATGGCGGCTTGAAGATGTTCTTTCCGGCGCAAATTACGACCGCGACGGAAGCAAGATGCGAGACGCCGGTTTGTACGTCGACCTGAAGCCGTGGGAATGCCAGTTCTTCAGGATGTTTGTCCTGTGACGGATGCCGTGTTCTTTATTCGCCCGAAATAAAAACGCAAGTTTGAGCCAAAGACAGCCTTTTCAGCGGCCGGGTACGCGAACGCGCAGACTGAACTCCCCGAATTCATCGATATCGTAGGACAGTTGCGAGCATACGGGTTGCCTATCCTTCAATTGCCCGATGCGGATCGACATCTGATAATCCTGAAGTTCAACGCGGGCCACCAGCCAGTAGTAACCTTTGGACAATCCCTTAAACTCGAAATTTCCCGATTTGTCCGTTCGGGTTTCTCCGGCAACGGGAGCGGATGCACAGCATTCAGAATTGCTGTGCCTTTCGTAGGCCACCAGCTTCACATCCTTAAGCGGATGATATTTAAGCGAGGATCTCCCGGGAAGAGTCTTGTCCGGAATGCTGTCGGCCTGCTCCAGTCTCCCACAAAGCTTTGCCACTAATTCGGCATCATCGATCTGCGGGTGGGCCGGTGTCGCAACCGTCAATGAAGAGGCGGCGAGAACGGTGATCAGTGCGGTTCGGATTGTGAACATAGCAATTGAGAATGTAGCGCTCTCTCTTCATCCGATCAACTGGTGTCAGTCCTGCCCTCCTTAAGCGTATCCCGCGAGGGCAGAGCTGTAGGGGCGGTCTATGACCGCCCAAGTATGTTCAAGACGAGGTATCGTGGGCGGTCATAGATCGTCCCTACAACAAAATGGTGCCAGAATAGTGCTACGGACTTACACTCTCGCGAAACAGACGTCCATGACGGGTGCCATCATGAATTCCAGTATTTCCCGTACTCTCGGTTTTTTCGCCATGGCGCTGCTACCGACAGTGCCGTTCGCAGCGCATCACAGTTCTGACTTTTACGATCTCAGGAATCCGATCACGCTCAAGGGTGAGATTCAGCAAGTCGAGTGGATGAACCCTCACGTCTATTTGTATCTCGATGTTCGAGGCAGCGACGGCAAAGTTGAAAACTGGGCTGTCGAGATGGGCGCTCCGAATCGCATTACAGGTGTCGGCTGGACAAAGGAAACCCTGAAACCGGGAATCACCATCGAAGTTCGCGGCGCACCTGCAAAGTCCAGGGCACCCGCAGGTTCCGCTCTTTCGGCGGAACGTGCGGAGTCGAATCGGTACGTACTCGGCGGATGCATTACCCTGCCGAATGGCGAAAGGCGCGCGCCTTCATACGGACCTCCATGCTCCTGACGGCGATAACCTTTTCGTGGATTCTGAACCTTTTGTCAGAACGGGTTGTTCACTCCCGTGTTGTGATATCTATCGGTAGCGCATTTATTGAAAGGCAATCACAAATGAAAAGAATCGCAGTCTTGTTTCTTTGCGTTGCTCCGCTCGTCGTGATGACTCAATGCAAATCGTCGACGCCGGATTCCCGGGAATCAAAGTCCGCTGATTCCGCAAAACAAACGAATGTGACCGATATTCCTTCGCCTGCCGGTGCCGGAAGTGCCGAACCGAATTTGAGCACCGGACCGGACGGCCGCGTTTATTTGAGCTGGATCGATGCCGCCGACACCATGAGCAGTCTCAAATTCTCGGTTCTTGGTGAAAACCAGACCTGGTCCCCTGCGGGATTAATTGCCCAGGGCGAGCACTGGTTTGTGAATTCGGCAGACTTTCCTTCGTTGATTGCCCTCCCCGATGGAACAATGGCCGCCCACTGGCTTGCCGACAATCCGGAAGGCTCCGAGGCTTATAACATCCACCTTTCGATGTCCCATGACGGCGGCAAGACATGGTCAAAGCCCATCATTCCTCATCGCGATCGAAGCGAAAACGAACACGGTTTTGCTTCTCTGATTGCGGCCGGGTCCGGTGAACTTGGAGTCCTGTGGCTGGATGGAAACAAAATCAAAGATGAAGTCGGCGATATGGCGCTGAATTACACGACCGTCGGTGTCGATGGGAAAGTTGGAAAGGAAACCGTTCTGGACACTCGCGTTTGTGAGTGTTGCCAGACTTCCGCAGCCCCGACCCCGGATGGAATCATCGCGGTTTATCGGGATCGATCGGAAAAGGAAATTCGCGACATTTCGTTCGCACTTCACACGAAGGACGGCTGGTCGAAACCGGAAGCATTGTCGAAGGACAACTGGCAGATCAACGGGTGTCCCGTGAATGGACCTTCGGTTTCCACGTCGGGATCTCACGCGGCGGCGGCGTGGTTCACTGCACCGAATGACGTTTCTCAGGTGAACGTTGCCCTGTCGAACGATGGTGGCAAGACCTTTGGTTCTCCCATCCGCATCGACGGCGGAAAACCCGTTGGGAGAGTGGACGTCGTTGCATTGTCTTCCGGGGATGCGCTGGTCAGCTGGCTGGAACAGGCGGCAGAGGGAACTCAGGTCCGTATCCGTCAGGTTCGACCGGGCGGAACCTTGGGCGACCCGATCATTGCGTCCGCCAACAGCAAGGTGAAATTTGCCGGCGTTCCTCAAATAACCTTGAGCGGCAAGCAGGTCGTCGTGGCGTGGACGGATGGAGATACTCCCAGCAAGGTCCGGACCGCCGCTCTCAAAATTGATTGAGCGGGATACCGTTGAACGCTCCCGTTTTTCCGCTGTAGGCGCGGTCTATGACCGCGCACGCTCTGTCATCCACAGGAAATCCGACTGAAGTATTGTGCGCGGTCACAGACCGCGCCTACAGCGCACCAAATGTCAGATTTTCGGGATCAGCTGGATCTGCTGGTAAAGCGACATGAAATCGAAGGTGTTCCATCCTTCTTTAATCGTGTCGTTCTCCACTCGAACGATCGTCATTCCCGAAAAATCAATTGGACCGTCTGTTGGAGCCGGACCAAACCCTGGTCCGCTGTGCGTCCCGGTTACCCTGCAATGGGCGCAAACATATTGTCCTTCGGTGAGCGTACGGAGAACTTCGATCTGCATATTCGGGAATGCCGTTCGGAAATGTTTGACGAACGGCTTGAATGCCGCAGGACCTGTCAACGGGTTACCATCGGGCGCCGGCAATCCGTGAGCAATGCCATCCTTCGCAAAATAACGGTCGATTGCGCTTTCGTCTCCGTCAGTCCAGACCTCTTTGAACCACGCGCGAACCACAGCGTCAGGCGTCATTCCGGTTTCCTCCAATTTCTCCCCTTCTATCTCGGGTTTTCTCGAATAAAGTCTCGGATGTAATTCATGACGTCCACGGTTGTGCGCCACCCGAGTTCGTCGCAGGTTCGTGACGGAGCATCGCCGGACGCGGCCCTGCCGGGATCACCGTCTATCATTTCAATCCTTCCGCCAAATGCCTCGGCGATTTCCAGGATCGAATAGCTCTTCTTGTTGGGAAGCGTGTATCCGTCGCCGAGGCCTTTCTCGCCCGCCAGAATGATGCCTTTTGCGAGATCCTTGACGTATGTGAAGTTGCGCTTTTGTGTTCCAGGTTTCACTACAGTCAACGGCTCCTTCTTCAGGTAAGCCTGTTCGAACTTTGCAATGACAGTCGCGTATTCGCTGTCTCCGCGCTCACGTGGACCATACGCGTTGTAGAAGTAGCAAATGGCATGCGGCAGATCGTACCAGCGGCCGTAATTACGGAATAGATCGACATTGGTCGCCTTCGTGAATGCGTATGGACTCTGATTTCTCCCGTCCCCTTCGATTGCGAATTTTGTGCTCGACGCAGCGTATACCAATTTGGGGACCTTCCGTTGTCGACAGAACTCCGCCACTGCAAAAGTCCCGACAACGTTCATATCGAATACCTGGGCGACTTCCTTGATTGATGGTGCGATCCGGGCATACTCCCCAAGGTGGTAGAGGATATCTGGCGTTTCCGGTACCAGGGTATAGATGTCTTTTGTATGTCCGCGTCGATACTCCGCTCCCGAAATATGGTTCTTTTCGGAGCCGTTGAAATAGTTATCCAGTGAGATGACATGATTCTGCTTGTCGGCCAGAAGTTCCTCGATGACGTGCGACCCGACGTGTCCCGCACCTCCAGTAACAAGAATTTGCCTTTTCATGATTGCGATGATTCCTCGACCCTTCCATTCTGCATTTCAATAATTCGATCGTAGTTTCCCAGCGACTCCTGACGATGCGCGATCGTCAGCACGGTTTTATCCTTCAGCGTTGTCCGAAGTATCTCACTGATCCGGGCATCGGTTTCCGGATCCAGGCCGCTGGTCGGTTCATCCATCAAAACAATACTACGTCCCGCCGCGATCACGCGTGCGAGACAAATCAACTGGCGCTCACCGACGGAAAAGTTGGCTCCGCCTTCAGTCACAGCCTGGTTCAGTGGAAAATAAAGTCTGACGGACTTCATGGATTTCTCGAGAACTTCGGTGGAGATCGTTCCGATTCGATCCAGATTGGAGAGAATGGTTCCAGCAAAAAGGTAGGGAGACTGCGGGACGACACCAAAAAGTTTTCGAAGCTCTCGGACATCCATTTCAAATATCGAACGGTTTCCGATGCGGATGTCGCCTTCGCGAACATAAACCATGCGCATGAGCGCCTGCATCAGACTGGTCTTCCCGGACCCCGTGCGGCCGATGAGCGCGGTCTTGCTTCCTGCCGGCAGCGTCAGGTTCAGGTTGCAAAGGATTACCGGCGTGTCCCTGCGATAAGACATCGTGTAGTTCGCAAATTGAATGTCGCCATTCTGCGGATTGGGAAGCGTTGGGAATCCCGTGTCTCGACCTTCTTCAGTTTCTTCGGAGGGCAGGTCGACGAATTCGAATACGCGGCGTACGTGTGGGCTGGACTTGGAAACCAGACTGGTTGCGAAGTCCAGCCATGCCACGCTCCCGGTGATACCAAACAGGGAAGAGATGATGACTCCGGCCATCGTTGCTCCAATTCTGCCCTGGGAAATTGCCAGCGTCATCAGGAGCAGGACGCCGAATGAAAATGTTTCTGAAGAAACGCGAACCCAGAAACTGGCCCAGATTTCAATCTGGGCGGTCAGCGCCGAAGCCTGGAGATAATTTCGAAAACTTTCCGCGATCCGGTGAAGCAGATGTTCGGCTCTGTCGTAGAGCAGAAAGATTTCACGGCCTTCGATCAAATCGTTCTTTCGGCCCATCACGTGGCTGGTTGCGATAGCGGTAAGACTGCGGGAGTGATCGATCATTGCCGAGCGGTTCCACTGAACCCAGGCAAAAATCAAAAGCAGCGGCGCCATCAACAGCCCGGCCCATGGGCTGGCCAGTGCGGCGATGACGGAGACGCTGAGGACTTCCACCAGCGAATTGAAGAAATCGCCAACGAAGACAATCGCGTTGGATCGCAGTTCATCGTAGTCGCGTACCAATCGATTGATGAGACGCCCGGATGGATTCTCGTCAAAGAATGTCGTCCGGGTGCGCGACATGCCCCGCACCATTTCGGCATGGATGCGCTGGCTGGACCACATGCCGCTGACTTCAAACAGCGCCCATGCTGCAATTCGCAGCGTCGTCGCAAGTGCAGTAATCAATACCAGCCCGTTCAGCGTGAATTCGGCCGCGCCGCTGGAGAGTTGTCCGGAATACCATCGGAAGATCAGCGGAGCCGCAGACGAGGCGACAATTGTCGCCATGCTCAGCGGAAGAAGCATCAGGAATACTGGAAATGATCGGAACATCCGCCAGTTGAGCGCCAGCAGTCCGGATGGCCGAAGCAGCGATTCTTCTTTTACAAAACGGCGTTTCTGTGAGATGTCAGCCACGCAACGCCTCGCTTTCGTATGCTCGAAGAACCCGTGTCAATTGGGAATCCGGGTCCTTCGAGAGAACTTTCGGATCTCCTCGCTCCACAATCCTTCCGCCTTTCATCACAATGACATCTTCGACCTGAAGCAGTTCGCCGGTTCGATGGGTCACGAGAAGAAAACCGCCTTCGCGCGCGATGAGACGATCCATGAGTACGGTCTCGGTTTTCGAATCGACAGCGCTCATGGTGTCATCGAGCACCATGAACGAACGACGCGAATAAAATGCTCTCGCGAGGTTGAGGCGCTGGCGCTGTCCACCGCTGAGGTTGACACCGCTTTCGCCGATTTCCTGGCAGAGGCCGTCAGGCAGTTCCGATAAATCTGACTCGAGTTCCGCCCAATATGCGGCTGCGGCAACATCTTCGTCGCGATTGTCCACGTCAGTGGAGAGCGTGATGTTCATGTGAAACAGATCGCTGGAAACGAAGGCTTCCTGTGGGACATAGGCCAGATGTTTTCGGAGTTGCGGATACGCCGGACGGGTCCAGAAATTTCGAATATCGCCGTTGTCGAAGTGAACGAGAATACTCCCGGTATTCGGAGGGAACTCTCCGCAGAGCAATTTCAGCAACGTCGTCTTTCCGCTCCCGATTTCTCCGATGATCGCCGTCCGCCGAAGGAGATCCAGTTCAAATGAGAGGTGCTGGAGGGCTGGCTTGTCTTCAGAATATTGAAAGCGGATATTTTCAAACGTCAACTTCAATGGTAGCGCATCCGAGGACAATGTCTTATCCGGCTTCAGATAATCGGATTGCTCCGCTTCCGAAACAAGCCGGACGATTCTGCGAATGGATGGAGCCGCCAGTCCGTATAGCCGGACGGTGTTGGGTAGGTGCGTGAAGTATCCGGCCATAAATGTCAGCAGCCAAAGCGATCCGAAGAAGCCGGCAAGGTCCAGCGGATAGTTCATCCATCGGGCGATCACAACGACACCGGTCGCCGATACCATCCACCAGGAAATACTCAGTCCGTAGATCAGGCAATTCAGTACGTGCTGAATGACAGAGACCGTCATGAATTGCCGCAGTCTTGCAGAGACGTCCCGCTGAAATGCGTCATCCCACGACAAGTAGCGAATCAGTCGAATGTTTTTCACCCACTCTCCGGCAAGCGCCGTCAATTTGTCGAGTTCGGACTGACTCTTCATCTGATAATGGGAACAAATCGCATTCAGGCCAACAGAAACGGGAATAACCAGCGTCATCACGAACAGGCCGAAAAGTCCTGGCCGTCCGGAAAAATGAATCAGCAACGGACCGATGACCGTAAGCGAGGCCAGGGCCGGGATCAGATTGCGCACGGCATTGTCCAGAAATTGACCGACGTTGCGTACATCGGACGTGATCAGTATTTTCAAGTTGCCTGAAGACTGACGAGTTGCAGCAGCCGAGCTCAGTCGAAGCAGCTTTTGAGAGATCCTCGCCACGAGGTGGGACTCGGTGCCCAGGCCGACCCAGCACCGCAATCGGCCACTGTTGTAAACGCCGATCTGCGCCGCCAGGTTCATCACAAAGAAAATCAGGGAGAACGTCCACATGGAACCAAGATCCTGACCGGTTTTCAGAATCTGCATTGCGGCGAGTGTCGATCCGGCGGCACAGCCGGACGAAAGCAGGGAAATGACGGCCGCCTTGAAAAGCAGAGGCCGCACGACGCGTATGGTTTCCATCCATAGCATCCAGGGCCCAGGTCTTCCAGATGCTTCCAATTGGTGGAATCCAGCCAGACATTCCTCGACTCTCTGAGGAATTGCCATGTGCGGAACAGCGGTTTCCGCAAGCAGTGCCTCCCGCTGACGTGAGAAAGTGGGCGCAAATTTCAGCCGGAACATGAGCCGCAATTCTAGCGAAGGCGAGGACTAATGTGGGGATACCGACTGTTGAAATTCTTCTGTAGGGGCGGTCTATGACCGCCCACGATGTCTCACCATAGTGTTCCTGGGCGGTCATAGACCGCCACTACAACAGGAAATGTGGTACGAAGCGCCGGGGCGGTTTCAAAGCGAAAACAATCTGGATTGTGCCCTCTTGACTTTCGGTCGCCTTACCTCTGAAATCACTGCCAGAGTACGAAATAGCGATTTGCCGACAAATTTGAACGAATTTCCTTCAAGATTTTCGTGGCCTCAGCCGATAAACATTTGTAGATGTCTGTCGAAACCGATAATAACCTGCAGAAAATCCTGGACACCACATTGGGATCATTTCTGGACCTGGTCCAGTGCGATGCGGGATCCGTGTACACCGTACGCAAAGATTCCGATGGTGAGCCGATTCTCAAGTTCGAAGCGATGATCACGCGCAGCATCAATGTGCATCATGTTCCGAAATACCTTAGCAGTTTGAAATTCAGCATCGATGATTCCAGTATCGTCGGCAAGACCGCAGTTTTCCGGCGGCCGATACTTTTGGATCTGGGGTCCGCAGAAAACAAGGTTTCGCCTAGCGTAGGCGAAACGTTGAACTACCCCACGCGAAACCTGTTTTCCGGTCCCCTGATCACGCCTCGCGGCGATCTGGTCGGAGTCGTTCAACTTTTAAATAAGCTTCCCCAGGATGGCTCGGTTTTTGACCCTCACGATTCAACACCATTACCTTCATTCGATGAGAAGGACGAGCGGCTCTTCTCAATCATTTCAGGGCAGGCGGCGCTTGCTATCGAAAACAGCCTTTTGCTCGACGAGCAGGAAAGGCTCGTGGAAGGCATTGTCAACGCGTGCGTCACCGCGATAGAAGCGCGAGATCCCGTCACGTCCGGTCACAGTCTGCGCGTATCCAATTATTCGGTCGGACTTGCCGTCGCCGTCAATCGTACGGATTCGGGGCCATTGAGAACCGTGGAATTCACTCCGTCGCAACTTCGTGAACTGCGATACGCGTCGCTGCTTCATGACGTCGGCAAGATCGGCGTGCGGGAAGAAGTGCTTCAAAAGAAAAAGAAACTTCATTCCCGCGAACTCGAGACGATCGCGCTGCGACTTCGCCTCATGCGCACTCAGCTACTTTTTCTCCAGGAGACCGAAAGGAAGGACTACGGTGCGGCCATCCGCCGAATCGATGGGGCATGGCTGCGCGTGGTGGAAGCCAACGAACCCTCGGTGATGAATAGTGCGACGACCGATCTTGTGAAGGATTTGCAGTCGCTGAAAGTTCCGTTCGATAGCGGCGAGTTCCTTGCCGCTTTGACAGAGGAAGAAAGCCGAAAGCTCTGCATTTCAAAAGGCTCTCTTTCCGAGACCGAGCGTCTCGAGATTGAAAGCCATGTGAACAAGACTTTCGATATTCTGAAAATGATTCCCTGGAGCAGAGGCCTCGAACTCGTCCCGGAAATTGCATACAAGCATCATGAAAGCCTGGACGGTTCAGGTTATCCCAACCGCATCACCGCCAAAGAAATTCCTCCACAAACCCGAATCATGACGATCTGCGATATCTACGACGCACTTGTGGCCAATGACAGACCATACAAACCGTCCATGTCGGCCGCCATGGCCCTGGACATCATTGAGGAGCAGGTGAAAGACGGCAAACTCGATCGGGCGTACTTTGATATCTTCGCTGCCGCGAAGATTTACAATCTGGGTCGAGAAGCAGAGTTCACCGAAGTTGGTGTAGGTATTTAATCCGTCTGTAAAAGTCCGCCTTCCAATACAACCTTCCGATCGATTCGCGAATCTGTCTTCGTTCTGCGCTCGTTCGTTGCGCCCCACGTTTTGCCATTTGAAGGTCCGCGACGCATCGTTCCGGGGGGCATTTTCGACTATGCTTCGGACTCGATAATGACGATCATCCGGTCCTGTTTCATGTCCGATAGTGCTCGTACAAGTCCAGAAGCACTCGCATTGATGGAGTAAGCTCCGAGTTCAACTTCCGCAATAACAAATGGCCACTCTTGTCGGATGTGGTGCGGAACAGTGGGTTCCTCAGTGCCGGATGGCCAATTCGCGAGGTGAGTACGATCTCTGCCCCGGTGGTGGAATCGCTTTTTCGGACAGCACCACGACGAAAGCGGAATCGATAGCCGGCCATCAATGGACATTTTCTATTCAACAACCAGTGGTAAACTGCGCCGACTATGGCGAATAAAAAGAAAAATACCAGGCAGTCGTCGAAATTGAAGAAGTCCTCCCGCCGGAAATCGGCTTCAAAGAAAGTGGTGCGGAAGACGGTCGCAACGGAAAAGAAGAACGCGCTGAAGAAGTCGGTTCCTAAAAAGGCCGTTCCCAAAAAGAAGAGCATGGTGGCGAAACCAGCTCTGAAAAAAGCAGCGGCAATTGGGAAATCAACCGCATCATCAAGGGCAGCAAAGAAGGTCGCATCCAGGAAACCAGCATCAAAGAAAGTCCGCGGACCGGAAAAGGCACAGCGTCTCGATGCCGCAGAGATCGAACGGAACCTGCTTCGCGCACGCGCCAGCATTCAGTCGGGGGACCTGCAGGGATTATCCCGACGGATTGGATCAACGTCGGAGAGCGTGGACGAATTGGTTGAGGAAGGCAACGCATTCGAAGCCGGAATCGTGCAGGGCATCGAAGCGGCTGACGATTCCGACGAAGACGAAGTGCTCTCCCACGAGGTGCTCGTCGATGACGTCCCTGGCGAGTATCTCGACGAAGACTGAAACCTGCAGGCGCGACTTTGCGTTCGCCTTATTTTCGTGACGGTATGGCCAGCAATGATATCGGCGGAGTCTGGATTTGCGACAAAATGCCAGACTCGGATATCCACCTGCCTGCAACGTGCTGTACCGGTCTGTAACTCGGCCTACAGTCTTCGGGCGAGCACCATGGTCGCATCGTCCCGGCTGTCCAAATCGAATGCCCATTTCCGGAACGCGATATTTGCGGTCTGAATGATGCTGTCGAGGGGCTGTCCCGCATTTTCGGTCAGCAGCTGTGCCAGGCGTTCCGCCCCGAACTGTTCACCATCTTCATTCTCAGATTCCGTAAATCCATCGGTGAATGCGGCGAACAGATCTCCGGGCTGAAGGTCAAGAATGTCCTGGCCATATGGTGTTTCCGGAAAGAACCCCATGACCATGCCGTTGACTTCGAGTCGGGTTGCCACTCCATGTCGCACGAGGATCGGAGGGAGATGTCCCGCGTTGGTGTAGGAAAGCCGTCCGTTAAAGTCGTCATATATTGCACAGAAAAACGAGGCAAACGTTTCCGAAGATGTGCTTTCATACAGCTGCCGGTTCAGCCGTGACACCATGACGGCCGTGGACGGCACTTCGTCGCCTTTCATTCCAGGCCGTCCGGCATCCATGGCCGCGATCTGTGCGCGCAATGCGGATTGCATGCTTGCCATCAGAAGCGCGGCCGAGATTCCCTTTCCGGAGATGTCTCCAATCACCAGCGCTGTCCATTGTTCATTTACAGGAACGAAATCGTAATAGTCTCCGCTGACGATGCGCGCGGGGTTGCACATTCCCGCCAGGTCCAGCGTCTTCAGCAACGGGATGCTTTTCGGAAAGAGGAGCGACTGTACGTTGTGCGCGATCTCGAGGTCGGCCTGAAGCTTCTCCTTCTCCTTGACTTCACCGATGAGCCGTTGAATGTGGCTGGTCATGTTGTTGAAAGAACCGCCCAGTTCGCTGAGCTGATCCCTGGTGCGAATCGGTATCTGGTGGGTGAAGTCGCCGGCCTCAAGGCGTTTCGTTCCAATGTGGAGATCAGAAACCGTCCCCGTGATCGTTCTGGCGAGCCGCAAACTCCAGAGGAGCGAGACGACCTCCAGCAGAAGAAAAATCACTCCTATCACTATCAGCGCCGTTCCCAATAGCGGAGCCCGGGTTCCAAGACTTCGGAACACGCGTCCAAGAATCAGAGACGGACGTGACGTAACGGTCATAAAGAGGTCTCGGGTTCCGCCATCTACTTGTCTGGCGTGAAGGATGGAGGCCCACGGCAGCGGCTGATCCCATATGCCCTGGGCTTTCGACGGAGCACGAGCCGAGGAGTTCGTCCGGGGGATCGTCACGGACCCTACGTCAGAGGCGAACGAAGCCAGCATCGCGCCATCCATGGGGACATATGCGAGCGCGTCAATGGCTCCGTTTGCCGATGAAACGCTCGCGTAGGCGGCAATCATGTACAGGCCATCCTTCTCGAGCAGCCCCTGGAAGCCCGCCGTCATCCACGTAGGAATGTCTTGAATCTCCGCTTCGGAAGGAATGCGAGTCACTCCACCGGCGGATCGTACAAGAGTGCGTAATTCGGGTATTCGCGTCCGCAAGTCGCGCTCAAATTCGGCAATGTTGGCCGGTGCGCGCGACCGCATCCCGTAAAATGTGGTCAAAGCGAGATCGTGAGCCGCCGAGTGCAGCAAACTGGTTCGGCCACTGATTTCTTCCTGCACCATGTTCGCCGCGATCTGGCCGCAAAGAACCCAGAATGCCAGCGCAATCATGACGAAAATGAGCGA
>Ga0163163_10001118_pt1 | contig 22803 bp, 20 predicted proteins | sample S65metaG_FD_119766 | JGI IMG/M metagenome (GOLD analysis project Ga0163163, IMG submission 119766) | Switchgrass rhizosphere microbial communities from Kellogg Biological Station, Michigan, USA - S6-5 metaG | ecosystem: Host-associated > Plants > Roots > Rhizosphere > Soil | place: USA...
CATCGCGTCCTGCACGACGTCTTCGGCGAGCACGGAGTCGCGCGTGAGCCAGCGCGCGAGGCTGTACGCGGCGTCGAGATGAGTCGTCGCGATGACCTCGAAGGACGTCACGCCGGACAGGGTCTTCTCCTCGATGTGGCGCTCAAGTAACGGCGCCGATTCGAGCAATAGATCGTTCGCGCCCCGATTTTATTCCCAAGCGGGGATTTCGGAATAAACGGCCGTCGGCCGCGGTCTCCGCCAGTATCTTTCACGGAGGATCGCGCTATGAGCTCTACGGTCGATGACGATGGGTTTGAAGGAAAGCTGAATCGCCGCACGCTCCTGCGATGCGCAGCCTGGGGCGGAGCCGGGGTCGTCTGGGCTTTGAGGGGCGGCGTGCCGACATCGTTCAGCTTGATCGATTCCGCCGCCGCGGCCGAGGCGCGCAACCTCGCGTTCGTCCAGATCAGCGATAGCCACATCGGCTTCAACAAGGACGCGAACCCCGACCCGAACGCGACGCTCGGCGCGGCGATCGAGAAGGTTCGTGCCCTTCCGAACCGAGGCGGCCTGTTCATGCTGCATACCGGCGACGTGTCGCACCTGTCGAAGCCCGAAGAATTCGACACCGCGAGAGAGATCATCGGCACCGCCGGCCTCGACGTTCACTACGTGCCCGGCGAGCACGACGTGCTCGGCGACAACGGCAGCGACTTCTTTGCGCGCTTCAACGGAACCGCCGATCGCAAGTGGTACAGCTTCGACGCGCTCGGCGCGCATTTCATCGCGCTCACGAACGTGCTCGACTTACGCGCGGGCGGCCTTGGCCGCTTGGGCGACGAGCAAATCGACTGGCTCGAGAAGGACTTGCGGGGTCGTTCCGCGAGCACGCCGCTGATCGTCTTCACGCACATGCCGCTCTGGGACCTGTATCCGGAATGGGGCTGGGGAACCGACGACTCCGCTCGCGCTTTGAGTTACGTGAAGCGCTTCGGCTCGGTGACCGTGCTGAACGGACACGTGCATCAAGTGCTGCAAAAGGTCGAAGGGCACGTGAGCTTTCACACCGCGATGTCGACCGCGTTTCCGCAGCCGGCTCCCGGAACCGCGCCAGCGCCGGGTCCGATGAAGGTGCCCGCCGAGATGCTGCGCTCGGTGCTCGGCGTGCGCGAGATCACCGAGACGCGAGGCCACGGCTCGCTTGCAGTCGTCGATCGGACGCTCGCGTGAGGCCGCGCATGACGCAGACACGAAGCATGGTCCTGTCGGCGATGGCGATCGGAGCGTTGCTGAGATTCGGCGTGGCAGCCGATCCGGCCGCGGTGCCGCAATCGCTGGAGAACGGTCACGCCGGCCAGGTCGTCATCGGCGACTTCGCGTTCGAGCCGAGCACGCTGACCGTCTCGGCCGGAACCGTCGTCACCTGGGTCAACAAGGACGATGACCCGCACACGGTGATCGGCACGGATCTCGAGTCGCCGATCAAATCGCGGCCGCTCGATACGGGCGATCGCTACTCGATCACGCTGATGAAGCCCGGAACGTACCGCTACTTCTGCTCGCTGCATCCGCACATGACGGGCACGGTGATCGTGCGGTAGCGGCGAGTCGCGCGGAAAAGCGGGGTCACGTCACGGCATCCGAAACGGCGCGCCGTCACTTGGCGCGAAACTTGCTCTCGTCTCCCACGAACCGGAAACGAGTGGAAGGAAATCATGCCGAGCGCCCTATGGACCGGGACGTTGGCGATCACGGTCGCCGCGTGCATCTTGCTCGATCTCTTTTCGTCGGGCTCCGGCGGCGTGGCCGCCGTGGCCGGCCTAGGCCTTGTCTGCTGCGGCACGCTGCTGATGGCGCGGCTCAGCCACGCGAGCTCCGCGCTGCGCTCGCTGCGCCAGTCGCTGCGTGAAGTGCGGCGTGCGCGCGACCCCGTCGCGGCCGAGGAGCAGCCGCTGCATTGGTTCCTGACGGCGGCAAACTTGTTCCGCTACGGCAAGATTCGGCCGGCCGAGGATGCCGCGCGCGAGATCTCGCGGCCGGTCTTGCGGCGCGGGACCCAGCTCGTGCTCGACGGGCTCGAGCGGCAGCAGCTCACGATCGCGCTGCAGCGCACGATTGCCGAGGAACGCGAGCGGCTCGTCGCACCGGTCGACGTGCTGCGCGCGATGGCCACCTACGCGCCGACGCTCGGCATGCTCGGCACGCTGCTGGGTCTCTCGCAGATGCTGTTCGGCGTCGGCACGGGCGACGTCGCGAGCATGGGCGCGGCGATGGGCTTCGCGATGACGACCACGGTCTACGGGCTCGTGTTCGCGAATCTCCTGTTCAAGCCGCTCGCCGCGAAGATCGAGAACCACAATCGGCACGAGCTCACGCGCTGCGTCGTCGATCTGCAAGCCGTGCTGCTGCTCTACGAGCGGCGGCACCCGGCCTATATCCGCGACATGATCCTCGGGCGCAGCGTGCGCGCGGCGTCGCCGATCTCGGAGCTCATGAGCGCCGCGGGTTGAGTCGATGTCGATGAACGACGCACGCCCGGCCGCTGCCGACGACGATATCGCTCGCGCGACGCTCGCCGCGGCCGAGTGGACCTCCGATGACCGCGAGGACAACTGGCTGATCTCGTACGCGGACCTGCTCAGCGTGATCTTCACGATGGTCGTGCTGCTGTTCGGGCGGATGACCGTCGTGGCAGAGCAACCGGCCGCGGAGCCCGCGCCAGCCGACCCCGTGGCCGAGGTCGCGGCCGCGCCGGATGCGACGCCCGTCGTGCGCATGGTTTCGGTGCCCGCGACCGCGCCAGAGCCGGTCGCCGACGCAACCGCCGAACAGAGCGCAGTCGCGCCGGAACTTGGCGCCCGCGCGCCCGTGCCGGACATCGAAGCGAGCGCAGATGCGCCGCCGCCGGATCTTGGGGCGAGCGATTCGGTGCCGCAGCCCGACCTTGCGCAAGATGAGTCTCTGCCGCTGCCGGACGGGCCGAGGCGCGAAGACCGCCTCGCGGATTTGATCGAGCAGCGCTTCCGCGGCCAGATCGCCGCGACGCGCCGCGAGCATGGGCTCGAGATCACCATCCCTGAGGTCGCTCTGTTCGCGTCGGCGCGTGCGGTGCTCCAAGAGTCGGCGCAACCGGTGCTCACGGAGCTCGCCGCGACGCTGCGCGAGGGCGGCGACACGCGGATCTCGGTCGAGGGCCATACCGACAACGTGCCGGTGCAGGGCGGGCAGTTTGCGTCGAATTGGGACCTCGCCTCCGCGCGCGCGAACGCGGTCGCGCGCTACCTGCTCGAGCACGGCTTCGAGCCGTCGCGCCTGCAATCGGTGAGCTATGCCGACACCCGGCCGGTCGCGAGCAACGACAACGAAGCCGGACGCGCCGCGAATCGGCGAGTGGAGCTTCAAATCAGCTTCATCGACGCGAACTGAGGCGGCAGGCGAAACGACGCGAGCGTCTGCTGGGCCCCTTAGGCCCTGCGCCCGTCCGTAGGACCGCGACACCCGCTGCGCTCGAACCGGCGCCGTGGCCAGCAAGAGGCCGGCCGCGACTAGGCTGACCCATTCCTTGACCCGTTCCCTCATCGTCCTTGATTCCTCGTGCTCGCTCGAGCTCCCCTTTACCGGGGGCGGTCGTTATTCGACGGCCTCTGGCGGTCCGAGATTCCTCGGAGCGGGTCGGCGAACCCCGAAATTTGAACCTTCCGGGGCGGCGCCGGGACAAGCACCCATACCTCGCCGAGTCTCCGGAGGGAGATCGCCTCTTGGCCTCAACCAGCCGCCTATTAGGGGATGCCCCGGATCGCTCCTACGCGACGAAGCTCGAGCTGTTCGGCCGCTTCGTGACGCCGGATCTGCGTCGGATCTTCGCGGATTTGAGAGTGCCCGCGGCCGCCACCGTGCTCGATCTCGGCTGCGGTCCTGCGCTCACGACCGCGTTGCTGGCCGAGCAGATCGGGGCCGGCGCGCAGGTCGTCGGGTTGGACCTGTCGCTGCCGCACCTGCGCTCGGCGCGTCGTCAGCAGACGCTGCGACTGGTTCAAGGCGACGCGATGAGCCTAGCATTCCGCGCGGACGCGTTCGACCTGATCTGGGCCTGCAATACGCTGAATCACCTCGGTGACGCGACGGCCGCTCTGCGTGCGCTGCGCCGGTGTCTGCGCGCCGACGGGCGCGTCGTGATTGCTCAGAGCGGGTTCTTGCCCGAGATGTTTTTCGCGTGGGACGCGCCGCTCGACGACGCCGTCCGAGCCGCGTGTCATCGTTACTATCGCGAGCGCTATGGCCTCGAGATCTCGGACACGGCCGCGATCCGCGGCATCGGTGCCGTGCTGCGGGCCGCCGGCTTCGGCCGCGTGGTAACGCGCACGTATGTGATCGAGCGCGTGCAACCGCTCTCTGACGCAGATCGCGACTACTTCCGCCGCGCGATCTTCGAGGGCACCTGGGGCGAGCGGCTCGACGCTTATCTCGGCGCCGACGACCGCGACCGCTTGCGCCGCAATTGCGATCCGAGCTCGGCGGAGTACTGCCTCGAGCGCCCGGATTTTCACCACCTCCAAACTCTCACCGTGTGCGAAGGCCGATGCTAGAGCGGAGCGCGCTCGTGGACATGCGCCGCTCGGAACCGCGCGCCGAGCTCGATTCGTTGCCGCTCGTCACGCTGTACCTCAGCGAGCGGTGCAACTCGCGCTGCGCCACTTGCGACTATTGGCGACACGGAGTCAAGGACATGACGCTCGAGCAGGTCGAACGCTTGCTGCCGGCACTCGAAGCGCGGCGAACGCGCACGGTCGTGCTCTCGGGCGGCGAGCCGCTGATCAATCCGCAATGGCCCGAGATCGCGGCGCTCTTGAAAAGCCGCGGGATCGGTCTTTGGCTCCTGACGTCGGGCCTCGCGCTCGCGAAGCACTCGCGCAGCGCAGCGGAGCTGTTCCATTCGGTCACGGTGTCCCTCGATGGCACGACTGCGCAGACCTACGCCGCGATCCGCGGCCTCGACGCGTTCGAAAAGGTTTGCCAGGGCATCGAGGCCGTGGCTGCCGCGGGCAAGCCGCCCGGACTGCGCGTCACGCTGCAGCGCGCGAACTACCGCGAGCTGCCTCGATTCGTCACGCTCGCGCGCGAGCTCGGCGCCGCCGGCGTGTCGTTCCTCGCTGTCGACGTGAGCAATGCCCACGCGTTCGCGCGTCGCGAGGGCGTGGCGCACGAGCTCGCGCTGCGCAGCGACGACCTGCCAGTGCTCGATCGGCTGATCGCGGATCTCGAGCGCGAGCACGCGGCGGACTTTCGCAGTGGGTTCATCGCGGAATCCCCGGCGAAGCTGCGCCGCATCCGGGACTACTTCGCCGCGCTCCTCGGTCGCGGAGACTTCCCCGTCGTGCGCTGCAACGCGCCGGAGTTCTCGGCCGTCGTCGAAGCGGACGGACGCGTGGCACCGTGCTTTTTCATTCCGGCCCCGACGGATGCGCCTCGCGCGCCGGCGCTCGCCGAAGCGCTCGACAGCGCGCCGATGCGCGCTCTGCGCGCCGCGATTCGTGCCGGCGAGCGGCCGGAGTGCGCGCGTTGCGTCTGCTCGATGTGGCGCGATCCCGCGACGCTCGCGCGCGAGACGTTCCGGCAGAGGATTGCGGGCGATGCTTGACGCTCCAGTGCAATCGCTGCTTGCCGAGCATCGGCCTGGCGCGCTCGGGACGCTCGCGGGCAGGTTCCTGCATCTCTCTTACCGGCTCACGGGCAAAGCCCGTTACGACGACTTCCGGCTCGAGCACGTGGCGGATCTCGCGATCCTCGTGATTCCGGGCGTCGCGAACCCGAAGCTGCTGCGCACCGGCGCGTTCTTCGCCGAGCAGATCGACGCGCGGCCGCTCTCGCCCGCCGCCACGGTGCTGGACATGGGCACGGGCTCGGGCGTCTGCGCGCTCACGGCCGCGCGCCGCGCGCGCCGCGTCGTCGCCGTGGACGTGAGCCCCGCCGCGGTTCGGTGCGCGCGCATCAACGTGCTGCTGAACCGGCTCGAGGAGCGGGTCGACGTGCGCGAAGGCGATCTATTTGCGCCGCTCGCCGGTGAGCGCTTCGATCTCGTGCTGTTCAACCCGCCGTTCCTCGTCGGCGTACCGAAGGACCATCGCGATGCGGCTTGGCGCTCCGTGGATGCGGCGCACCGCTTCTCGGCCGGCCTCGAAGACCATCTCGCGCCGAGGGGCGAAGCGTTGGTGCTGCTGTCGTCGTTTGGGGACGCGTGCGCGCTGTTCGAGACGGAGCTGCGTGCGCGCGGCTTCGACCTCGAGGTCTACGCACGGCGCCGGTACGTGAACGAAACGGTGACGATCGTGCGCGCGATGCGGTCGGCGCGGGAGCGCGCATGAGCGCACCGCAAGGGGCCGCGCGCGGACGCGTGTTGCTCATCAATCCGCGGATCACGTCGCGGCGCCACGCGCGCTTCCCGCTGTCGATCATGTCGCTGGCCGCGGCGCTCGAGAGCCGCTACGACGCGACGCTGATCGACGGCAATCTGGACCACGATGCCGCGCGCTCCGCGTGCGACGCAATGAAGAAGGAGCGTTTCGACGCGGTCGGAGTGACCGTGATGGGCGGGCCGCAAGTGGCGACCGCCATCGACGTTTCGCGAGCGGTTCGCCGTGCTCGGCCGGACCTGCCGATCGTCTGGGGCGGGTACTTTCCGACGTTGTACCCCGAGGTTGCGCTCAATAGCGACTATGTGGACTTCGTCGCGCGCGGTCAGGGCGAGGACACGTTCAGTGAGCTGCTCGGCGCGTTGCACGTGAGGGATCGCGCGTCGGAGCAAGGCACGCTCGAGCGCGCTCTCGGCGCGGTGGCGGGGCTCAGCTGGCGCCGCGACGGCGTCGTCGTGAGCAACTCACCCCGCGCGCTCAATCGAGCGCACGTGTCGCCCTCACTGCGGTACGACACTCTGCCCGATGCGCGCGCCTATCTCGCGCGCACGTTCCTCGGCGCGCGCACCGCGGGCCATCAGGCCGCGCTCGGTTGTCGGTTCCGCTGCACGTTCTGCGGCGTCGCCGCGTCATTCAACGGCGCGACGCTGCTGCCGCCAGCCGAGCGGCTCGACAGGGATCTCAGGACCCTGAAGCACGAGATCGGCGCGGACTCGATCCAGTTCTTCGACCACAACTTCTTCGACCGCGAGGAAGAGATGGTGCCGCTGCTCGAGGTGCTCGCGCGCCACGAGCTGCCGTGGTGGTGCTACGCGCGCAGCGACGCGGTGATCGACCTGTCGCCCGAATCGTGGCGCCTCGTGCGCAAGAGCCGGCTGCGAATGGCGTACATCGGCGCCGAGACCCCGAACGACCGGCTCCTGAAGTCGATTCGCAAAGGCACGCGCCCCGAGCAAACGCTTCATGCGGCCGAGCTCTGCCGCCGCAACGGCGTGATCCCGGAGCTCTCGTTCATGGTCGCGCCGCCCGAGGACCCCGAGGGCGAGACGGAGCGCACGTTCGACTTCATCCGCGAGGTCAAGCGCGTGAATCCGGACGCGGAGATCATCGTCTACATCCACACTCCGCTCCCGCCTTCGGCGGTGCCGAACGCCGAGCGCCTGAAGCTTGCGCCGCTGCTCGACGTGCGCGGTGAGCCTGTCGAGTTCCCGAAGACGCCCGAGGAATGGACTCAAGCGCGCTGGGTGGACTACGCGTGCCACGCCGACGCGCCTTGGCTCACCGATCGCTTGCGGCAGAGGATCCGCGATTTCGTCACCGTCCTGCGCTGCCGGTTCCCGACCGTGCAGGACACGCGCACGCCGCGCTGGGGCAAGGCGAGCCTGCGCACGCTCGCGCGCTGGCGATACTCGCTGCGCCGCTACGACCGGCCGTGGGAGCTCGATGCCTCGCAGCGGTTGCTCAAGCTGCTCGACCCCCGCGTGACGAGCATCTGACGGGGCCGCCGACGTGCAAGTGATGCAGATCAGCTTCTTCGTCGATCGAGAGCGGCGCTCGCCCGAGCGTCTCCTGCAAGACTGGTATGCGCTCGAGGACGTCGCCGCGGCGGTCGCGTCCACGGGCGAGCGCGTCACCGTCGTGCAGGCGAGCAACGTGGAGGGCAGCGTTACCAAGCGCGGCGTCGATTTCGTGTTCATGGCGCCGGACGCGCCGACGGGTTTGCTGGCGCGATCCGCCGCGTTCCGCTCGCGCTTACGCGACCTCGCGCCCGACGTCGTGCACGTGCACGGCCTCGACTTTCCGCGCGACGTGCTCGCGCTGCGCGAGCTCGTTCCGAACGTTCCGATCCTGCTCCAAGACCATGCGGGCCGCGTGCCGCGCTTTTGGCGCCGCGCGACCTGGAGGCGCGCGGCGGCCGCGGTCGACGGCGTGTCGTTTTGCGCCCGCGCACAAATTGCGCCCTTCGTCTCGGCAGGGATGTTCCCTCGGCAGGTGCGGCAGTTCGAGATTCCGGAGCTCACGACTCGGTTCGGCCCGGGCGATATGGCCGCAGCGCGCGCGGCGACCGGGCTGCATGGCGATCCCGCGGTGCTCTGCGTCGGCCATCTCGACCGCAACAAGGATCCGCTCGCCGTGCTCGACGGCGTCGCGCGCGCTGTCGCCGATCTGCCGGGACTCACGCTCTGGTGCTGCTTCGGATCGGCGCCGCTGCTGCCGTCGATCGAGGCCCGGATTGCCCATGATCCGGCGTTGCGCGGCCGCGTGCACTTGCTCGGCCGTGTCCCCCACGAGCAGATCGAGCAGCTCATGCGCGCGGCCGACCTGTTCGTGCTCGGCAGCCACCGCGAGGGCGGCAACTGCTCGCTGGTCGAGGCGCTCGCGACGGGCTTACCGCCGATCGTGACCGACATTCCGTCGTCACGCGCGTTGCTCGGCCAGGGTGCGGTCGGCGCGTTCTGGCCGCCCGGAGATTCGAGCGCGCTTGCGGACGCGTTGCAGGCAGCCGCGGCCGCGCGCGGCCCTGGCGCTCGCGCCTACGTTCGCGCCTATTTCGAGAGCCACCTGTCGAGCGTAGCGCTCGGCCGCAGGCTTTCCGCCGCCTACCGGGAGCTCGTCAGCCCCTTGTCGATCGCTGCGTCTCGCGTGCTCGCATGAGCCTGCGACCGCCCTCTTTGTCGAAGGTCGTGCGCCGAGTCTGGGACTTGCTCGACGCGGCGCAGCGGCGTCAGTGCGCGCACGCCGTGTCGTTGTCCGCCGCGGCCGGCGGCATCACCGTGGCGGGCGTCGCGGGCATTGCGCCGCTCCTCGCGGCGCTCGCGGATCCCGCGATCGTCGAGCGCAACGGTTTGCTCGCGTGGCTGAGGCGCGCGATCGGCTCGCCGCCGTTCGACGACTTCCTCGTCTGCCTCGGCGTGGGTTTCGTGGCGGTGCTCGTGGTCGCAAACATCGTAAACCTGCTCGCGACGCTCGCGATCGGCAGCTTCTCGCACCGCGTCGGTGCTTCGTTCCACGCGCTCTTGTTCGACGAATACCTGCGCCGCGGCTTGGCGTTCCACCGGCGCAGCAACGGCGACGTGCTCGCGACGCAAGTCGTGCAGGACGTGACGCGCACGGTCGGCGGCGTGATTCAGTCCGGCCTCACGCTCGTGCAGAGCCTGTTCACGATCGCGCTGATCGCGACGGCCGTCGTCGTGATCGATCCAGTCGTGGCGCTCGGCGCGGCGCTGCTGCTCGGCGCGAGCTACACCTTCATCTATGCCGTCGTGCGCCGCCGCTTGATGCGCGACGGCGTGGTGACGGCGCGGCTCTGGCGTGCACGCGCGACGACCATCGCGGAATCCTTCGAGGCCATCAAGGACGTGACCGTGTTCCAAGCTCAGGACGCGCTCGCGGCGCGTGTAGCGGCGCAGTCAGCCGAGATCGCGGGCGCGCAGGCGCGAGTGGCTGCGATCGCGAACAGCCCGAGGTACGTGCTCGAGTGCGTCACCGCCGCGGGGCTCGTCGCGGCTGCGCTGTGGGTCTATCGCGCGTCCGGCCCCGGCCAGTGGATCACGCACCTTGCGCTGCTGGGTCTCGCCGCCTATCGGCTGCTGCCGCCGATCCAGCAGCTGTTTGCGTCCGTCGCGCGTATTCGCTCGGATGCGCCGGCGTTCGAGCGCATCGCCGACGATTTGCGGTCTGCACGGCTGCGGCCGAGAGAGACGATTGCCGCCGCAGACGCACGCGACTGGGCTTCGCGGCCCCGGCGCGAGATCCGCTTGAGCGGCGTGTCGTACCGCCACGCTCAAGATCGGGACGGCGGCGTCAGCGACGTGTCGTTGCGAATTCGCGCGGGCACGCTCGTCGGCTTCGCGGGACCGAACGGCTCCGGCAAGACGACGCTCGCCGATCTGCTGATGGGACTGCTCGTGCCGGACTCAGGTCAGATCGATGTCGACGGCGTAGCGCTCGACGAGCGCAGCCGGAGGCTCTGGCTCGCATCGGTCGCGCACGTGCCGCAGCACGTCGTGCTGCTCGACGCCACCGTAGCGCAGAACGTCGCGTTCGCTGCTGGCGGCGCGGCGATCGACGAGGCGCGGCTCCGTGAAGCGCTCCGCGCGGCACGTCTCGACGCCCACGTCGACGCGCTGCCGCTTGGGCTCGACACGCCGGTCGGCCAGAACGGCGCCACCTTGAGCGGCGGCCAACGCCAGCGGCTCGGAATCGCGCGTGCGTTGTATCGACGCGCCTCGCTGCTCGTGCTCGACGAGCCGACGAGCGCGCTCGACGCGGACGCCGAGACCGACATCGTCTCGGTGCTGCGCGAGCTCCGCGGCCGGTGCACGGTCGTGCTGATCTCGCATCGTTCGACCTCGCTCGAAATCTGCGACGAAGTCTACGAGCTCGAGCGCGGGCGGCTCGTCGGCATGCTCCGTTCGTCGGAGCACGCAGAGTCGGGCGCATCCGTATGAAGATCGCGGTCGTCGTGGCGGGCGGCGTGGATCGTTCCGGCGAGCGGCGCGTGATCCCGGCGCTGCTCGCGGTGCTCCGCCGCCTGTCGATGCTGCACGAGGTGCACGTATTCGCGACCCATCAGGAGGACGAGCCGAGCTCTTGGATGCTCGAGGGCGCGCATATCCACAACGTTGGACTGCCGCGCACACTATGGCGCGCGGTGAACGCGATCGTTCGGGAGCACCGCAAGCGGCCGTTCGATGTGGTCCAGTCGTTCTGGGCCGGCCGGCACGGCGCGCTCGCGGTCGGGGTCGGCGCGCTCCTTCGCGCGCCGAGCGTCGTCCACGTCGCGGGCGGGGAGCTCGTTGCGTTGAACGACATCGGCTACGGCGGCTGCTGCACGCGGCGCGGCCGCGTGCGCGAGCGCGTGGTGCTGCGCAACGCGACCGTCGTCACGTGCGCGAGTCAACCGATCGTGGACTCGATCGCGCAGCGAGGCGTCCGCGCGCAGCGTCTGCCGCTCGGCGTGGATCTCGCACGGTGGCCGATTCGTGCACCGGTGCGTCGTCGAAGCGACGAGATGGCGCGGCTCGTGCACGTCGCGAGCTTGAACGACGTCAAAGATCAGCCGACGTTGCTGCACGCACTGCGACGCCTCGCGGACGCGGGTCGCAGCTTCGAGATCGACGTGATCGGCGAAGACACGCTCGGCGGTCGAATCCAGGCGCTCACGCAGGAGCTCGGGCTGGCTCGGGCGGTTCGCTTTCACGGTTTCCTGACGCAACGCGAGCTGCGGCCTCTCGTCGAAGCTGCGCACGTCGCGGTGATCAGCTCTCGACACGAGGCCGGGCCGTTGGTCTACCTCGAGGCCGCCGTGGCCGGAGTGCCGACGGTCGGCACGGCCGTGGGACATATCGCGGAGTGGAGCCCCGATGCGGCGCTCGCGGTACCGTGCCGCGAGCCGGCCGCGCTCGGCGCAGCAATCGCAACGCTGCTCGACGACGAGGACCTGCGGCTGTCGATCGCGGCAGCGGCGCAGCGCAACGCGGCGCTCGAGGACGCCGATCACTCGGCGCGCGGCTTCGACGCGATCTATCGGCGCGTTGCTGCGACGGCCACGACGGCCCGCAACGCCGCGCGCGAGCACCGCAGCGCATGACGAGGCCAAGCGCGAACGAGCAGAGCCCAGCGCATACGCACCGGCGGCAGGTCGTAGCCGAGGGCTCGCGCCGCGCTGCTCGCGTGCGCACCGAGCAATTCGAGGTGCTCGGGCGGCAGCACGGGCGCGGATCGAGGCCCGGCGATCGCACCGGCGGCGCCTGCGCCGAACGAGGAGTTGGCGCGAACCGCATGCCCGCCCGCCGTCGGCACGAGCAGTGTCGGATCGGCCGGAATATCGAGAAACCGCCGCACGCGCTCGATTTCCTCCGCGGGACGAGCGATCAAGTCTTCGTAGCGCACGACGAGATAGCGGTCGGCGAGCCGGCTCGCGTTCCCGACCGCGAGGCGCAGCGAACGGCCGATCGCGCGCGCATGCTCGGCGGCGTCGAACGGCTCGTTTTCCGCCGAGCGGTAGATCTGCGCGAGCGACGCGAACGTCCCGCGCGGATCGCGGACGAGCTGGATGAAGCGAGCGCGCTCGAGCCGCGCGAATCGGGCGGCGTAGCGCTCGTTCTGCGGAGTCTTTTCGACCCAGAGCGCGGGGGCGCTCCGCGGCGCCGCGGTCGCCTTGAACGCGGCGGCGAGCGCGAGCAGCGGCGCGAGCTTCGGCTCGACTCGCGTGCGCAGCGCGTCATGCCAGCCGAACACGGCGCGCGCGAAATCGACCGCTGGGTTGCGGCTCGAGTCGCTCTTGCCGAGCCGGAAGTGCGGCTCGAAATTCGGTCCGACGAGACGCGCGATCCACTCGGCGGCGAACCGGTCCAGAGCGGTCGCGGACGGTGCGGCGCGCGCCACGTACGCGAACGAGGCGAAGTACGTTCCTTCGCTCGGCAAGAGCAAAATCCGCGGGTGACCGTCGAGCAAGCTTTGCAAGAGCGTGGTGCCGCTGCGTTGATGGCCGCAGATGAACACGGGGCGGAGCAGCCAGCCCAGCGCCGCGGCGCACTCGTCGCTCGGCGGTGGAGTCGCGCCGAGCCCGCGCGCGTCGCGCACCGCTGCGCTCGAGTAGTCGGCGAGCTTCGCGAGCAGTTCGGGCCGCGCGGACGCACCGCCGGTTCCGGGCAACCTCGCGGCGATCGCCGCCTCCATACCGATCCAATCTCGTGCCGCCGGCATGGTCGCGAGTCTATATCGCCGCTCGCGGACCCGGACAGCGCGCGCCGCCGCCACTTGGCGGCTGGGGCGGCGGCGTGAGCGAGCGGCCGCTCGTGTCGATCGTGATGCCGACGTACGACCGTCTGCAGTTCCTGCCCGCGACCGTCGAGTCGATCTTTGCGCAGACCTTTCGCGACTGGGAGCTCATCATCGCGGACGACGGCTCGAGCGCGCCGACCGCGGAGTATCTACACGCTCTCGAGCGGCGCGAACGCGTCCGCGTGCTCTGGCGACCGCACACCGGCAAGGCGGGCAAGACGCGGAACGCGGCGATCGAGCAAGCGAGCGCACCGTTCATCGCGTTCATGGATTCCGACGACCTATGGGTGTCGACGAAGCTCGAGACACAGCTCGCGAAGATGCGCTCGGAGCCCGAATGCGGCTGGAGCTACACCGCGTTCGTGAACGTCGGCGAAGACGGAGTGCCGTTGCCGTCCGAGCGCAGCCGTCGCTGGACGGCGCATCACGGTCATGTGTTCGAAGAGACGGTTCGCGGAGCCGTTTCGATCCGCTCGCCCGCCGTAGTGGCGCGCACCGAGCTCATCCGCGAAGTCGGCGGGTTCGACGAAGCGCTCGACTGCGCCGAGGACGTCGACTTGTGGACGCGGCTCGCTCTGCGCAGTCCGATCTGCGTCGTCGACGAGCCGCTCGTGCACGTTCGCAGGCATCCGAACAACAGCGGGCGCAAGATCGGTAGCGCGTACGTCGCGCGCGATCATTCGCTGCGCAAGCTCGCGGCGCGCACGCGCGGCCGGCCGCATGCGGTGGTCGCGAAGGAGCGCAGTTGCAACGCGCTCGCGCACTCCGCGGCGCTCGCCGCGCACGGGCGTAGCTGGGCATCGCTCGCGCCGGTGGCAAGAAGCTTGCGCTTCAGCTGGCGATATCCGAGCTGGTGGTACGGCGCCGCGAGAGCGTTGGCGCGCGCATCGCTCGGCACCGGGCGCTCCGCCCCGACATTGCCCGATGCGGCACGTGCGCGAAGCGCTTCAGTCGAGTTCGTCGAAGCACGATTCGACGGTCGACCGGACGAGCTCGGCACCGGCGACCGTTAGATGGTTGTCGCCGCGATAGAGGCTCTGGCCGTCGCGGCCGAGCAGCGCGCAGGTGGACCCGATGCAAAGCGCCTTCTTCAAGTCCACGAAGCGCAAAGCGCGCCGTTGCTCTAGCTCCTGGAAATAGCCGTTCACGCGGCCGAGCTGTCGGTCCGCGTCGGCGGACGGCAGCGCGACGAGCTCCAAGTCGATGCCGCGCCTGCGGGCCATGACATAGGCATAGGGCATCCCGTGCTTCAGCCTCGGGACGTCGCCGAGCACGCAGATCTTCCGCCGCGTGCCGATCGCCCGCAGCGTCGCGTCGAAAGCGGCTTCGAATGCTCGTGTGTCTTCCTCGGTGGCGCCTTCGCGCTGCGCGCCGACCGCGCCTTCGGGATGCAGCCAGTATGCGTTCAAGATCACGAGCGCGGGATCGATCTTTTCGAGCGCATCGGCGACCGACCGGTTGAAGTCGTCGCACGTGCGCCGCGCGGGTTGATCGATCGCGAGCGGCGTCCGCAGCAGCGGGCGGCAAGACGAGCGCACCGCGGCATGAACGCGAACGTTGCGGGCCGACGCGATCTGTTCGTAGGCCGGCAACAGCATGGTGGCGTGGCTGTCGCCCCAGACCAGCACGTCCGCCGCGGCGCCCGATGCGGGTCCAAAGGCGCACAGGGAGCCGTTCGCGACTTCGCTCGGCGTGCGGGCCGCGCAGGCGACCGAGTCGGACCGCAACCGGTCCATCCTTTCGTCGTTTCCTGTCGCGTGGACGGGGTCCGAACGGGGGGCTCGATCGGCGAGTTGGGAGATCAGCACGCCGAGCGATGCGACGGCGACCGTCACGGCGACGGCGGCGGCCAAGAACCTTGCGTCCGATGCGAGCATTGCGCGCCCGCGAATCGGCGCCTCGACGTATCGCCACGTGACGGCCGCGAGCAGGAACATCGACGGCAACAGCACGCCGAGGTGCTTCGGCTCGAGCGGGAAGATGTTGTAGTACCCCGCGAACGCCAAGATCGGCAGGTGCCAGAGATACAGGGAGTAGGAGATCAGTCCGACGAACACGAGGGCCGGCGTGCCGAGCCACCGGCTGACCCGCCCGACGCGGGTGCCGGCTCCCGTCGCGAGCAGGACCGCGGCACTCGCGCACGGAACCAGCGCATGGAGTCCGGGATACGGCAGGCTGCCGTCGTAGCCGATCACGCAGCCCAAAAGCGCGACCAGCGCCGCTCCCGCGAGCACGCCACGCAGCGGATGCGTGCTCAACGAGCGCCCGAGGCCGAGGGCCACGAGCGACCCGAGCAGGAGCTCCCATGCCCTCGTAGGCGCGAGATAGAAATTCGCGATCGGATGGATATACGAAGCCCAGACGCAGACCGCGAAAGAGACCAGCGCGCAGCTCGCGATCAATGCGAGCTGCAGGCGGCTTCGAGCCTTCCCGCTCGCGAGGAAAAGCAGCGGAAAAAAGATATAGAACTGCTCTTCGACCGCGAGCGACCAAAGGTGCGCTAGTGGATTGAACGGGTTCTCTAATGCGAAGTAGCCGCCGCTGCGCCACGCGACCACGTTGCCTGCAAATAGCGATGTCGCGCCGAGCAGTGTGCCGAAGTGCGCCAAATCGCTCGGCTGAAACAGCCAGCATGCGAGCGGCGCCGTTGCGAGCAACATCGCGAGCAGCGCGGGCAAGATCCGTCGGCAACGGCGTACGTAGAAGTCGCGGAGCCGACCCCCGACGCTGCGCTCGGGCGACGCCATCAAGACCTGCGTGATCAGATAGCCCGAGATCACGAAGAACACGTCTACGCCGACATACCCGCCCGTGAAGCCCGGAACCGCGCTGTGAAACAGGATCACGGCGAGCACGCTGATCGCACGCAGCCCATCGATATCGGGGCGATACGTGACGCGCGCGGAGGTGCTCGCGCGGACTTCTGCGCCGAGAGCGATGCCGGCGCTACTTACGGACTGCATTTTCGCGTGGCGCGAGCAGTCGGTGTACGCGCCGCGGCAACAGGGGCCGCACCGCGGACTTCACGCGGTGGCGCAGTCGTTCGCTCGCGAGACGCGCGCGGATCTCGGCCGCAGCTCGCGCAGGACGTCCTTGCGGACGAAGAGCGCGTTGAGCTGGGACCAATCGCGTGGGTGGTCCGTAGAAAGCAGCTCGAAGTCCGTGTCGAGCATTCGTTCGATGTCGGGAAGCAGCTTCTGCTCCGCGCCGATCAACGGCACGGTCTCGACCTCGACGTGCAGCATCTGCGTGCGAGCGAGCACGCGCGAAGCGCCGGCGATCGCTTCGAACCCCATTCCCTCGGTGTCGATCCATAGCGCGATGCGCGCCGCCGACGAGCTCTCGAGCACGCCGTCGAGCCGCACCGTGCGCACCTGGACCACCTCGGCGATCAACGAGCTCTTGGCTCGTCGATGAAGCGAGCCGATACCGCGCGCCGGCAAGTCGCGGTTGCGCTCATACCGCGCGCCCGCTACGAAGAACGGCGCCTCGGCGTCGCGATCGCTGACCGCGAACGGCAAGACTCGAATGCGCCGCCGCGGCAGGCGCGGGTCCGTCGCCATCAGGTCGAAGTTGCGCGGATTGGGCTCGAATGCGATGACCTCGGCAGCCGGCAACGCGCGCCGAAACCGCAGCGCGTCGTAACCGTCCATGGAGCCGACGTCGCACACGGTGTCGATCTCGAACGTGCGCAGCAGCTTCAAGAACAAACGACCGGTATCGACGATCAAGCGCGCGGCCTAGGTTTCCGACCCGCGCAGCGCCGCTGCAACGGCACTGATCGTCTGCACGCGCGGCGGTCGCGACACGAGCCACCGCACGATGCGTTTGCTCTGCGACACCTGATACCAAGGCACGATGCGCAGATGCGGCTGCAGCTCGACCGCCGTGCGAACCTCTTCGAGCGTATCGCGCTCCGGCGACACGCGTCTCCAGGCATAACGCAGCGCTTCGATCGGCGTGTGCGACCACGCGATTCCCGGGAGCGCGCTGATGCGTAGGTTCGACCAAGACACGTCGGTCAGCTCGTGCCGGTCGCTGACCCGACGCAGGATGACGGGACAGCTGCGGCGAACGTCGCGCAGCAACGCGCGCGGAGCGCGGCAGTCGTAGTAGCGCTCAGTCATCGCGAGCGGCGGGAACGCCCACCAGAGCTCGCCTGCGCTCGCGGCCTCGTGCATCGCGTCCCAGTCCGCGGCGCCGAGGCGACCGAGGAGCAGCGCGATGTCGTGCAGTTGCAGCTGCCGCAGACAGTGCGTCTTCATGTTGTCGGCCGCATGCAGCAGCAAGTGCAGCAGCAGCGCTGCGTCGCTCGGATACCGATTAACGCCAGGCACGGGGCGCTCGGGCAGCAAGCGCTCGGTGATGTCCACGTTCCTGATCGGCAGGGCCTCCGCCACCAAGGTGTGCACCTCGATGCTGATGGTGTTCGCGGCGTGCTCACCCAGGCTGATCGGCGTCTCGAGCTTACGCGGCACGTACGTCGTGTGGCGCTTGACGTCCGCGAACAGCACGTAGTCGAGGCTGGCGATGGCCGTTGCGACGGCCGCAGCATCGGACTTGCGCACGAGCAGGTCGATGTCGCCGCTCGGCCGTTCACCGGGGGCGTAGAGGCCGAGCGACCGCAAAGCGGAGCCCTTGAGCGCGACGCAGGCGATCCGTGCATCGCGCGTCACCGAGTCGATCCGTTCGAGCAGACGCCCGAGCAGCGCTTCGCGTAGCACCGACTGCTCGCGTTGCCCCGCCAGGAACGCCTCCCATGCGGGCGGTCCTCGCCATCGCAGCCGATTCCCGAGCAGCACCGCGATGCCCTGCATCGCCGCGACGGACTGCGCAACGCCGAACTCGAGCTCGTTCCAGCCCGGCGGCGTATCGCTAGGCCGCACGAGCTCGCGCGCGAGATGCTCGGTCGTCTTGCGCAGAGCCGCCGCGAGCGCTTTGTAGGGCGGCAGCTCGGGAAACGCCGCGTTCAAGCGATCGAAGCCTCGCGCGAGCCCCGCGGTTCGATGCGCCGAAACTGCGCCTCGTGGATCACGAGATCGTTCCAGCGGCGTTGCAGCGATATCGAGAGGCCATGCGATACGTGGTCGTGCAAGAGATCGCGCACGAGGCGGTAGAACTCGGTGCGATACGTTCCGAAAAACATCATGTCGAGGTCGTCGCTGTCTTGCCAATGCCGTTTCTCGCCGAGCTGCCCTTTGACGAGCTCGTAGAACTTCGTGCCCGGTAACGGATACGAGACGCTGATGCCGACGTCGTCCGGTTCCGCACGAGTGACGAGATCGCGGGTCGCGAGGATGTCGTCGAGCTCCTCGCCCAAGTAGCCGAGCTGGAGGAAGAAACCGACGCGGATACCTTCCGCGCGCAACGTGTCGCGCGCCGCGATGATCTCCGCTACGCGCGTGCCCTTGTTCATCGCGTCGAGAATCTTCTGGCTCCCGCTTTCGGCGCCGATCCAGACCTCGCGGCAACCCGCGCCGCGCAGCGCCTGCGCCATGCGTTCGCTCACCAGATCGGCGCGCAGCTGAATCGTGAACGGAACGCCGCCGCCGCCGGCATCGAGCGTTGCCCCGAACGCCGTGACCCAGTCGGGGCGAAAGCCGAAGATGTCGTCGGCGAACCAGATGTGGTCCGGCGCGTAGCGCCGCTTGACGAGCAGCATCTCCTCGGCCGTTTCGGTCGCGCTGCGCTGCAAGTAGCGGTTGCCCCAGATCGGCTTCGCGCACCAGTCGCAGCGAAACGAGCAGCCTCGCGAAGCGGCCATGTTGAGGCTGAAGTAGCCATGCGCCTCCTGCCAAACGGAGCGGTAGCGTTCGACGTCCACCAAGTCCCACGCGGGCGGCGGCAGCGTGGGGTTAGGCAGCGGTGGGCTGCGGCCCGATTGAGCCACTGCTGCGCTCGCCACCACGACGGCCGGGACGCCGGCCGTGAGCTGCTCCGTCGTGAGCGATAGATCGGTGTCGAGGCGGCTCACGAGCGCGACGAGCGCCGGCAGACCCTCGCCGAGCAGCACGACGTCGGCGCCCGCGCGCAGGTAGTCGCCCGGTGCGTCCGACGCGTCGGAGCCCGCCGCGATCACGCGCGCGCCGGAGCGCTTGGCGCTCTCGATCATCTCGCAGCAAGCCTGGCGCATCTTGCCGAGACACATCTTGCTCAGAAAGTTGTAGTTGTCCTCGTAGAACACCACGAGCTGCGGCCGCGTATCGGCGAGGACCGCGTCGTAGTCGAGGACGCCGTCCGCGAGCATCGCGTCGAACACGGCGACGTCATGGTCGGCCTCGCGCAGCAGCGCAGCGACCTGCAGGGTCGCGAGAGGCGGATACGGCTTGGCGCGCCGCCGCTGCTTCTCGTCGAAGCCGAGGAAATAGGAATGAGCCACGAGCACGGAAAGCAACGTGAAACCCTCGCCCGAAATGTGGGGGTGAGTACCCGTGACCCCGTGCGCGGGTTCACGCGGCTCGGCACGCCGCCGAGCGAGGCTTCGAGCGATGGGCGCTAGTTGCTGCCCGACGCACCATTAGGGCGCGTTCCCGCGCCGCCGCTCGCTCCACCGGGCCCGCCTGGTTGGCCGCCGGGGCGTGCGCCGCCTGGCCGGCCGCCACCGCCACCGAACGACGGATACGGCTTCGGGTTCACGAGCAGCCGGTCGAGGAACAAGTCGATCGATTGCGCCATGGTCTCGACGGCATCCAGCGCGCCGTTGTCGAACGCGTGATAAGCGCCCTGGATCGCGGTCAGCGCGGTCGGCACGCCAGCCGCGAGCAGCTTCGTGAAGAAGTCGACGCTCGAGGCGATCGGGATCGTTTGATCCGCGGTGCCGTGGATGAAGATCGTCGGCGCGAAGCTCGGGCCGATGTAGGTCGTCGGCGATGCCGCGGCGATGTTCTCCGGCGTCGCCTGCCCCTCGGGGAACAGGCCTCGCGCGATCTGCGCGCTAGCGAGCGGATAAACGCCGATGCACGCGTCGACCTTCGAGCTAACGCCCGGCGTGCCGACATTGCCCTCGAGCTCCGGCTTGCCGTTCGTGCCGGCCGCCATCAGCGCGAGCATGCCGCCGGCCGAGTAGCCCGCGACCACGATCTTATTGTCGTCGACGCCGATCTTCGCGGCGTTCGCACGCGTCCAGCGGATCGCGGCCTTCACGTCGTGGATCTGCGCGGGCCACGAGCCCTGGCTTTGGAGCCGATAGTTCGCGGAGACGTTCGTGTAGCCGCGCGCGCCGAGCGCTTTCGCGTCGTTGATGATGTATCCCGCGCCCTTGTTGCCCGCGAAAAAGCCGCCGCCGAACAGATGCACGATCGCGGTGCGCTTGGAGGCGACGCCCTCGGGCGGGCGGTAGACGTCGAGCTTCAGCTCCATGTCGCCGGCCTTGCCGAACACGATGTCCTTCTCGGCGCGCAGCTTGCCGATGTCCGGCGGCGCGGGCGGCGTCGGCGGTTGAGCGTGCGCGGTGACAGCCGCGAGCGCCGGCGCCACCGCGAGCGCACCGGAGGCTTTGATAAGACCGCGTCTCGTAATTCCAGCCATGTCGTTCCCCTTCTTGTTGTCGAAGCCGTTACGGCGCGATGACTTTCACGACGTAATAGTCGATCGAGCCCCGCACCTCTTTGAACCAATGCGGCACGCCGGCCGGGACGACGATCACGTCGCCCTTGACGAGCGAATGCGCGTCGCCGCCTTGGATGTCCGTGCCTCGCTGCTGGCCGGGCGCCGTCACGCTGCCGCCGACCATCGTGCCGCCGGTGACGAACGTCGCGCCGCCCCCGAGCACGTAGATCGTGTCGGTCTCTTTGTCGTGCACCTCGACCATGCCGGGCGCGTCGCGGTGGGCCATCAATACCTGCAGATTCGGCGCCGTCACGAGCGTGCCGGGTTTCGCGGTTTGGTCGTGGCCGACGAAAGTCACCTTCGAGCTGTCGGCGGCGCCCGATACGGCGGCCGCCAGGAGCAGCAGCGCTGCCGCGGCGAGCATCTTTTTCATCTGCGCATTCCCCCAAGTCGTTCCAGAAACGATACAACAGTCGCGGCGAATGCACACCGTCGCGCGCGGCGAGTGCGCTCCCCTCGAGCTTTCGCGCACAATCGCGGCCCATGCCGACTTCCCCGCACCCGAACCGGCCCTTGGCGCTGCTCGGCGGCCTCACCCCGGCCGAGTTCATGCGCCGGCATTGGCAGAAGCGCCCGCTCCTGATTCGCCGTGCGCTCGCCGCCCCGTTCCGGTTCCTGTCGCGCGCGCGGTTGTTCTCGCTCGCGCGCTCGGCCGACGTCGAGTCGCGGCTCGTCTTGCGAACCGGGCTTGGCGGCTGGACGCTCGCGCACGGCCCGTTTGCTCGCGGAGCGCTGCCGCCGCGAGCAGGGCCGCGCTGGACGCTGCTCGTGCAGGGCGTCGACCTGCACGACCAAAGCGCGCGCGAGCTGCTCGACGAGTTCCGGTTCGTGCCCGACGCGCGTCTCGACGACGTGATGGTCTCGTTCGCGACCGACGGCGGCGGCGTCGGACCGCATGTCGACAGCTACGACGTGTTCCTGCTCCAGGCGCAGGGGCGCCGCCGCTGGCGAATTGCACGGCGCTTCGACGCTGCGCTGCGCCGCGACGCGCCGCTCAAGGTGCTACGCCGCTTCGCGGCCGAGCAGGAGCATTTGCTCGACGCCGGAGACATGCTTTATCTGCCGCCGGGCTGGGCTCACGACGGCGTGGCCGAGGGAGGCGGCGACTGCATGACCTTTTCGATCGGCTTTCGTGCGCCGCGCCGCACGGATCTCGGCATCGACCTCCTCGAGCGCTTGCTCGACGGCGCCGCAGGCGGCGATGGGCCGCTCTACGCGGACCCGAAGCAAAGCGCGACGCGCATGCCGGCACGGATCCCCACGCCGCTCGTCGCGTTCGCGGTCGACGCCGCGCGCCGGCTCGTCGCGAGCGAGCGCGATCTCAAGCGCGCGCTCGGCGAGGCGCTGACTAGACGCAAGCCGAACGTCCGCTTCGACGCGCGACCGCGGCGCTGGCGGAGCGCGGGCGTCTCGCTCGACCTGCGCACCGCGATGCTCTACGACGACGAGCACCTATTCGTGAACGGCGAAAGCCGCCGCGTCGCGAGCAAGGACGCGGCTTCGCTGCGCCGTCTCGCGGATCGGCGGAGGCTCGACGATCGTGCCGTCGCCGCCGCGAGCCCCGCCGCAAAGGCGCTCCTGCGCGAATGGCTACGCGCCGGTTGGCTTCGGCTCGAGCCCGATTCGCCGCGCCGCACGCGCTAGGGCGGCACGCAGGCCGAGAGATCGTCGACCGCGAGCTGCCAGCGCGGGCGATCCGCGTGAGCGAAGTCGCTCGCGGCCAGATGCCCGCCGTGCCCTCGAAACCAGTCCTCGACGGTCTCGCGCAACAGCGGCTTGCCAGCGGGCATCGTCTGCGCCGCCGACGGAACCGCTGCGAACACGGGTCCGAGCACGAGCTGGTCGATCGCCGCGACGGTGACGCGCTCGTCCGCGCCGAGCGGCGCGCCGTTCGTGCGCACGATCTCGACGTCGAGCTCGCCCGCGGCGGAGCACGCAACGTGCGCTTCGACGCCCGAGAGCGCGAGTGCGCCGCGACGGTTGCGCCGCACCTCGTCGGCGAGCACGGCGCGCA
>Ga0163163_10001122_pt1 | contig 22754 bp, 20 predicted proteins | sample S65metaG_FD_119766 | JGI IMG/M metagenome (GOLD analysis project Ga0163163, IMG submission 119766) | Switchgrass rhizosphere microbial communities from Kellogg Biological Station, Michigan, USA - S6-5 metaG | ecosystem: Host-associated > Plants > Roots > Rhizosphere > Soil | place: USA...
GTCGGGCTGACGACACGTGCCCTGCGCACGCGGGCAAGCGTCCTCGAGGAACGGGCGCTTGCCCTGGAGCGGGAGCAGGAACAGTCCGCGGCCGCCGCGGCGGCGGCCGAACGCCGGCGGATCGCCCGCGAGTTGCATGACATCATTTCCCATGGGCTGGGAATCGTCGTGCTCCAGGCCGGGGTCGCCGAGCAGGTCCTCGAACACGACCCGGCGAAGACCCGCGCGGCACTCGCACAGATCCGAGCCACCGGGCAGGAGGCGATCGCGGAGATGGGCACGCTCGTCGGACTGATCCGGGACGAGCCGGAAAGCCTCCGCGACCCGCAGCCAACCCTCGCGGACGTCGACCGGCTGGTCGCGACTACCCGCGCGCTGGGCCTTCCGGTGCGGGTCGTCACCGAGGGCAGCGCCGGCGCGTTGCCCGCCGCGGTCGAACTGTCTGCATACCGGGTCGTGCAGGAGGGCCTCACCAACGCGCTCAAACACGCCGGCCCGGCCGAGGTGTCCATCGTGCTGCGCTACCGCCCAGGCGACCTGGAGGTCGAGGTGTCCGACAACGGCTCGGGTGCGGCACACGGCCCGGGCGGCCGGTACGGCCTGACCGGGCTGCGGGAACGGGTCGCGGTCTTCGGTGGACGTTTCGAGGCAGGCCCGGCCCGGTCCGGCGGCTGGACGGTCCGAGCGTCCTTTCCGACGGCGCGGTGATGAGGTGATACGGATACTGCTCGTCGACGACCAGGCCGTCGTCCGCGCCGGTCTTCGCACGATCCTGGAATGCCAGGAGGACCTGCTGGTCGTCGGCGAGGCCACCGACGGAAAGGAAGCGGTGGCGCTGACCGGCGCGCTGGATCCCGACATCGTGGTGATGGATATCCGCATGCCGGTGCTGGACGGCATCGAGACCACGCGCCGGCTGGTCACAGCCGGGGTCCGTGCGCGGATTCTCATCCTCACGACCTACGGCCTGGACGAGTATGTGTATGAGGCGCTGCGGGCCGGCGCCGCGGGATTCGTCCTCAAGACCGACCCGCCGGCGCGGCTCGTCGAAGCGGTCCGGGTCGTGGCCAGCGGTGACGCGCTGCTCGGACCGGAGACGACGCGCAGACTCATCGAGCGTTTCCTGTCCGGCCCGTCGCCCGAGCGGGCCATGCCCGCGGAGCTGGCCACACTCACCGAACGGGAACGGGAGGTGCTCGGCCTTCTCGCCCGGGGCCTGTCGAACCAGGAGATCGCGCAGTCACTGTTTCTGGGCGAGGGGACGGTCAAGACCCACGTCGCTCGTATCCTTGCCAAGCTGGGGCTGCGGGACCGGGTGCAGATCGTGGTCTACGTCTACGAGTGCGGCTTCGTCCAGCCCGGCGCCGGGATGCCGGGTATTGGGGCGCCCGGCACCGGGCAGGCCGGCGGCCAGCCGCTGCGGGAGGGGTCAGGGTGTCTACCGGTGACCACCGCAGCGTTGGGAGGCACTCACTGCCCTTGCCCGAGCCTCGCGGGCCGCGCCACCACCCTTCCCCGCCCGCCACCCAACCGGTCCGCCGGTGGACGGCGACTACCGGGGAGGTGAGGGGAGAGGCGGGGCCGTCGACGAGGGAGTCTGGACGGGTCCACTACTGCCCGACGTGAAGGCGAAGGCGAGCAAGAAGACGATGACCAGCATCAGGCCGAGGCCGATCAGTGTCCAGCCCAGCCAGCCGAGCCGACGCCTGCTGGATTGTGCGGTCGCTGTATGGCCGGCCGCGGGGTATCCGGCCGCCGGGTAGCTAGCCGCCGGATAGCCAGTCGGTGGCCTGTCCGGACCGCCGTCGATGAGCCGCGCCTCGGCAGCCAGGGCCGCGGGATCACCGAGGCGGTCGAGGATGGCGCGCAGGGCTGCTTCGCTCGGCTCGTCCAAGGCGGCCCGTTCGGCGGCGATATGGCCGCTGAGGTCGTCGAGAAGCTCTCTGCGGTGGTTCTCGGGCACGCCCTCCAGGGCGCGATCGACCGCGGCCAGGTAGTTGGCGGCCAGCTGGTCCAGGGCGTCCGTTTGGGTGTTCATTTCAGATCCGTCCCGACGAGTCGGTCGACCGTGTCACGGAAAGCGACCCATTCCGCTCGGAAATGCCCGAGCGCGGCCTTCCCGCTGGCGGCGAGAGTGTAGTAGCGACGCGGCGGCCCGCTCGGCGCCTCCTGCCAGGTCGTGGTGACCCAGCCGGCGCGCCGAAGCCGGGACAGCAGGGGGTACAGAGTCCCTTCGCTGGTGGTGAGTGCCTGCTCTCTTCCCAGCCGTTGTACAAGCTCCAGGCTGTACAGTTCGCCGTTCTCCAAGAGGGCGAGCACGCAGAACTCCAGGGTGCCGCGCCGCAGCGCTGTTGACAGCCCTGTAGGTGTCTCCATGTCTTGCACAGTACCTTGCTGCGCAAGGGACATCCAGTGGCAACGGGTACCTACTGCTCCAGAACCCGACGCGGCCGCCGACCGAAGCCGTCAGTCCGCTGTCGCCTGTCGCCTGTCGTCTGTCCGCTGTCGTCAGTGCTCGGGGCCGACGTGGGCGGGCCATGCGGGAAAAACGAAAGCCACCGGCGGGCGCAGGCAGGCCGTCCAGGTGGGGCCGGTGATCTGGTGGAATGTTCAGTGCCAGAGCGCCGAACATTCCACCAGATCATGGACGTGGCCGCGGTCCGATGGGATCCTCCGCGCCGCCCTGCCCCCAATCACCATGGTTTCCCGTCAGTCCGTTGCCGTCCGTTGCCGTCCGTTGGCTGCCGGCGTCAGTCGGCGCGCAGGGTGTCGACCAGCCAGCCGACCGGGCCGACGCGGATCGCGAGCCGCAGCACCGTCGCCAACCAGCCCGGGAGCGACCCGTCGTCGTCGTGCCGGTCGACGGCGTGTTTGAGGCCCTCCCGGATCGCGGGGGTGAGCTCGTCGTCCGAGATGTCCAGCTGCGGCTGGCCGCTTTCCGGCAGGAGGGTGAGCAGCAGCGCGGCCCGGCTCGTCTTCAGATCACAGGCCGCCCCATCGAGGGTGTCGAGCGCGATCTGCTGGACCAGGCCGTCGGCGCCGCCGAGGGCGAAGGCGGGCTGGGTCGTGCACGGATCGGGCACGGCCAGCGTTCCCCGCCCGCCGGAGCTCAGGGTCATGACGGCGAGCAGGATCGCGAGGGCGGGCGCGAGCATGACTGCGCCAACCCTGCTCACCTGCCCGACCCGACCGGGCTCGGCGGGTCGCGTGGGCTGACCGGGCTCGGCGGGTCGCGTGGGCTGACCGGGCCGGGCAGGCGGGACAGACTGAGCCGACCGCATGGCCGGGCCACGCCGGGCGAGTCCGAGGTCAGGCTCGGAGCCAGGAGCGAACGCCTCCCCAGGGCGGAGTCCAGGCCCAGGGCCAGGTCCGAACGCCGCCGCAGGACCGAACGCCGCCCCGGGTCCGTGGACAGGTCCAGGTCCAGGCCTGGGCACGGCCTCAGGTCTTGACCCCGCCCCAAGCCTGGGTCCAGGCACTGGAGCTGGTCTTGGTCGGGGGACTCCCGGCGCCGTCCGTCGTCCCGGTCCGATCAGCCACGCCGGCACCAGCGCGATGAGCGCGCACAGTGCGCACAGTGCGAACGAGTCCCGGAACGCTCCGGTGACCGCCGTCGTGATGACGCCGGACAAGGTGTCCTGGAGGGAATCGAGGCTGCCGTCGGGCGCCGCCTTCGTGAACACGGCGTCCAGATCGGGCAGCTCGCCTGCTGGTGTGTCGCCCAGCGCCTCGCCGAGCGAACGGGCAAGCGAGACCTTGCTCTGCAACGGCACCGGTTCGCTCAGCCCGGCCTCGGTACCGGCTATGACTGCCTGGTCCAGCCGTGTGGCCAGCGAGGAGGCCAGCAGGGGAGTGACCGCTGCGAGGGCGAGCACGAGACCGGCATGACGCGCGGCGACCGAGATGGCGCCGTCAACCCCCAGCCGCGGACCGAGCCGGATGGACGCCTCGGTGAGGGTCGGCACCGCGAGTCCCAGCCCGAAGCCGGTCACGGCGAGCGCGGCGGCGGCCGTCGCCCAGCCCTTGTCGGGGACCGCGGCGAGGCTGGCCAGACCACCGGCGACGGTCAGGCAGCCGGCGAGCGCCAGCATGCGCGGCCGTCCGCCGGTGGTGACGTAACGGGCGGCGAGGGTGCCGACTGGGAGCACGGTCGCCATACCGGCGGCTTCCAGCGGCGTCGCGCCCCAGCCATTGATCATCAGAAGGATGACGAGGAACAGCGCACCGACCAGCGCCGCCGAGATCATCGCCAGCCCCGCGTGCGCGGCGAACAGCCGCACCGTAGACCCGGGCGCCGTAGACCCGGGCGCCGTAGACCCGGGCGCCGAAGACACGCGCGCCGTCGCCGGCGACGGCCGAACCGGCCTGGCAGGCACAACCGGCCCGGCGGTGCCCGGGACGGCGGACCGTGCGGCGCGCGGGAGCGCCACGAGGGCGGCCGCCGACAACGGGGCCTGGACGTAGAAGATCGACCGCCAGCTGAACAGCTCGGTCAGCAGGCCACCGGCGGCCGGACCGAGCGCCGCCCCGACCGCGGCCGCCGCGGACCAGGCCGCGAGGCCCGCCCGGTCCGATCCGGCGAGCCGCGCGAGCAGCGGCAGCGAGCCGGCGAGCAGGAGCGCGGCGCCGCCTCCCTGGACGACCCGCAGCCAGGTCAGCGACTCGAGCGACCCGGCCGTCGCGCAACCCAGCGACGCGAGCAGGAAGACGATCAGGCCTACCGCGGTCAGCACGAGCCAGCCGCGCCTGCGCACCAGCAGCAGGACGGGAATCGCCGCGACGACGATCGCGACGTTGTAGCCGGTCACCACCCACGAGACCGCCGACACGGTCGAGTCGTACTCGGCGAGCAGCTCCGGGGCCGCGAGTACCACGATCGAGGCGTCCGCGAAGGCGACCGCCACGGCGAGTGCCAGCAACCACCCGGACACCGACAGCGTCCCCGCGCCGCCGCCGGTCCGGCCGCCGCCAGTGTCGCCGACGCCGCGCGGCCTGCTCATGCGGCCCCGGCGTGACTCGTGGGCGGTTCGTTGCTGCTCACCGGACCAGCGTCCCTGCCGGGCGCCCGCCGGTCACTGGTGCCAACCCGAAAGTCGCCCTTACGACAGGGCGGCCCCTACGACAGGGCGGCCCGGGCGGGCGTCGCGCTCACGATCGCAGCCGTTGCCGTACCCGGGCGGCTTCCCGCGTTAGGTGGTCACGCTCCGGCACGCTGGTCGCGGCGCGGGCCGCCTCCGCGTAGAGGCCGGCGGCGCGTTCGAGGTCACCGGCGCGTTCGTGCAGGTAGGCCGTGGCCGCGGCGTAGCGGGGCAGGCTGGAGTCGACGTCGGCCAGCGCCGCGAGGCCGGCACGCGGCCCGTCCGCCTCGCCGAGGGCGACAGCACGGTTGAGCCGCACCACCGGGCTGTCGGTGAGGCGCAGCAGCTCGTCGTACCACTCGACGATCTGCACCCAGTCCGTCTCGGCGGTGCTGGGCGCGTCCGCGTGCAGGGCGGCGATCGCGGCCTGGGCCTGGTATTCGCCCAGCCGGTCGCGGGCCAGCGCGGCCTGCAGGATTGCCACCCCCTCGGCGATCATGTCGGTGTCCCAGCGGGATCGGTCCTGTTCGGCGAGCGGTATGAGGCGGCCGCCCGGGCCGGTGCGCGAGGCGCGGCGCGCGTGGTGCAGCAGCATGAGCGCGAGCAGCCCCGCGACCTCGGGCTCGTCGGCCAGGGCGGCGAGCTGGCGGGTGAGGCGGATCGCCTCGGCCACCAGGTCGACGTCCCCGCTGTACCCCTCGTTGAAGACGAGGTAGAGCACCCGCAGCACCGTCCCGAGTTCGCCGGGCGCCTCGAGCGGCAGCCCCGCGATTCGCCGCTTGGCCCGGCTGATCCGCTGCGCCATGGTCGCCTCGGGGACGAGGTACGCCGTCGCGATCTGCCGGGTGGTCAGGCCGCCGACCGCGCGCAGCGTCAGGGCGACGGCGGCGCTCGATGGCAGGGCGGGGTTCGCGCACAGGAAGTAGAGCCGCAGCGTGTCGTCCTGGGCGGGCACCGGGCCGGCGGGCGGCTCGGCGTCCATGGCGAGCTCCCGCCCCCGCCTCGAGGTCTCGGCCCGGGTGGCGTCGAGGAACTTGCGCCACGCGGCCGTGACGAGCCAGGCCTTCGGGTCGCGCGGCGGATCGGCCGGCCAGGTTTCGAGCGCCCGGATCAGGGCCTCCTGGACGGCATCCTCGGCCGACGCGAAGTCAGCGCCGCGCCGGACGAGGATGCCGATCACCGCGGGCACCAGCTCCCGCAGCAGCGACTCGTTCACTCAGTCACCCAGTCACCCAGCCAGTCGTTCACTCGGTTTCGCACCGTCATTCGGTCTTGCACGGTCGGCCGGTCCTGCTCGTCACTCGGTGCAGGTGGCGTGCTCGTTCATGAACGGCCGGACCTCGAGCCATTCGTGGATCGGCTTGCCACCGGCCCCGGGAGCGGCGGACAGCTCCCCGGCGAGTTGGTACGCGCGCTCCTGCGACTCGACGTCGATGACCATCCAGCCGGCGATGAGGTCCTTCGTCTCGGCGAACGGACCGTCGGTCACCGGCGGGCGCCCCTCGCCGTCATACCGCACGAAGGTGCCCTCGGGGGCCAGCGCCTGGGCGTCGACGAACTCGCCGGTCTCCTCCAGGCGGGCCGCGAAGTCACGCATGAACTGGATGTGCGCGTCGACCTCCGCCGGCGTCCACTTGTCCATCGGCACGAAGCCGTCCGGGATCGGGGCGCCTCGGTAGTGCTTGAGCAGCAGGTACTTCACGATGCTTCTCCTTCGTCGCCGCGCGGCCCGTATGGCCACTCGTGCCCCTGAGACGGAGCCTGCACCCCGTTCTCGACACTTTGGAGTGCCGAGTCCGGCGCGATTTTGCGGCCCGATCTGGGCGCCTCCGGCGATCTTCTCCCCGTCCTGCGATCTTCTCCCCGTCCTGCGATATCTGGGCACCCAGACGCCCGCCGGAGCCGACGATGGAAGGCTCAGCCTGCGGAGGCTGGCCGTACGTCACAGGCCACGGGGTGGAACATGGGTCTGGAAGTCACCGGGGTCGTCTCGACGGAACTGTTCGTCGGAACACCAGACGATCCCCGCCAGGTGGTCCGGGTCATCCTGACCGCGGCGGCCGGGGCTTCGCCCGAAGCCGGCCCGCCGACGGGCGGCCCGTCGATGGCCGCGTCGTCGATGGCCGCGTCGTCGCACGCCGGGTTGTCGGTACGGGTCGTGGTCGTCGGCGACGGTGTCCAGACGCCGGAGCCGGTGGCGGTGCCCGTCGAGGTCACGTCTCGACGCTTCGTCCTGCCAGGGATCCAGACTGGGATAGCAAGGAGGTGGCGGTGGTCGAGGAGATCATCCGGGCCAAACTGGCACAGCATTCCGAAGCGCGAGAAGCCCTCCGAGATAGCGGCGACCGCGAAATCGTCGAGGATTCACCGACCGACCTCTATTGGGGCTCAGGTGCCGACGGCTCCGGGCTGAATATGCTCGACCGGATCTGGATGAAGATACGCGAAGAGAGTAGCCTTGCTCGCGGTTGAGGGTATAGCGGCTACTCCAGGTGCTTGAGATAGAGCCAGCGGGAGAAGACGCAGGGCCAGACCATGCCGTCCGGACTTACAGCGGCAACGCCGTTGGCGCAGTTGCCGCAGAGTTCGGCAACGTTGGCCTGTCGAGGGCACAACCGGGTCGTCAAGCTCGACGCCCGCCGTGCCGGGCTCGTCGCCCGCGGCGGTCGGCGCATCGAGGCGCTGGTCCGGCGTTCCAGTACCCGATTAGACCCGCGCGGGTAAAACGGTTAGTACGATTCATGCGATGTCCTACTCCCTGGCCTGAGGAAGGACGATCACGCATGTCCGACGGGCGTGAGAACCGGATGGTCAATTTTCGGGCGCATGAGATGAACACCGGCAGTGCGGCGGGCGCCCGAGCTGACTTCGAACAAATGATCGCCCAGTTGGTGGACGCCCTGCACCCCGGCGCCCGGCAGGTGAGCGCCAACCCCGGCGACGGCGGCATCGACGTCTTTCTGGGCCGGCTTGACCGCCAGATCACCGTCTGGCAGTCGAAGTACTTCATGCCGCAGGTCACGCGGAACCACCGCGGCCAAATCATGGAATCGTTTGCCTCCGCGCAACGGAATGCCCGCGCGCACGGCTATCGAATCGGCGAGTGGATACTCTGCGTGCCCAGCTCCATGGATCATCCCACCACGCTGTGGTGGGATTCATGGCGACGGGCACGGCAGGCCGAGACGTCCACGGAGACCGATATCTGGGACGAGACAGCGCTCCGTAGCCGACTTGCCCGGCCGGCGGCGGCCGCCGTGCTCGCCGCGTTCTACCCGCCCACCGGACCGCGGCCGCGGCTTCCCGCGCTTGCTCCCGCTTCCGCGCCTGCTCCCGCTCCTGGCACGGCGACCGCGATCGTCGTCCCGGCCGCGGAGATCGCAGCAGATGTGTCAGCGCCTCCGCCCGCCGCCACGGCGCAGCAGCGTCCACACGCCGGCGAGACAGTCCGGATCGCCGGCCGTCGCTGCCTGCTCCACGGCGATCCCGAGGAATGGCGCGGCGACGCCTGGATCCTGCGGACAGGCGCGGCCACCGTCCTGCCAAGCCCATCAAGCCCATCAAGCCCATCAAGCCCACCGAAGCCATCAAATCCGAAGCCATCGAAGCGTCCGGAGCCGCACCGTCCTGCCTGGTTTCGACAGGTGTTGATCGGGCGGCCCGGTCCGGAGGCGGACGCGCACGCGGCGGCGATCGATACCCAGGCCCGCCTTCTCGACCGGTTCGGCGGACGGGGCGGCCTGCCTCGGCTGGTCGAGAGCCGGGTGGGCCCCGCCGAGGCGGCCGTCATCTGCGCCCGGCCGGCGGGCCGGACCTGGCGAGAGGTGCTGGGGCCGATGGACGCAGCCGCCCGCGGCCGCCCGCTGAACCCTGCGGAGGCGGCCGCGCTTCTCGCCGTCGCCGCGAACCTGGCCGAAATCCTCACACGGCTGCACGAGACCGGGCACGACCACCGTGCGCTGGTGCCGGACGGGGTGGCGCTTCTCGGTGGCTACGGGCCGGGCGTCGCGCTGCGGGACATCGGCTTGGCCGCGGTCCCTCGACGGCCCGGCGAGGGGCCGGCGGAGTATCGCGCGCCGGAGCAGGAACGTCTCGGGTTCCACGGTCCGCAGGTCGGTGTGCGCACAGACGCCTACCGGCTGGCGGCCATGACATACCACTGCCTGACCGGTCAGCCACCGGCCTTCGGCGAGGTCGTGCCGCTGCGCGCCTTCGGGCTCCAGGTACCCGACGAACTGGACGAGGCTCTGCGAACCGGGCTCGATCCGGATCCGGACCGGCGGCCTTCCCTGCGGGACCGGTTCACCCCGGCGCTGCGGGCCGGCATTGACTATTTCGCCCGGGCCGGCCGCTGATGGCGATCGCCGAGGTCACCGTGCCCACCGGGATCACCATCGTGCCGAGCAAGCAGATCGCCTCGAAGATGATGAGCGCCCGTGTCCGGGGCGAAGACGACCTCGACCTGCAGGGCCTGGTCGACCAGTTCGGACGGATGGCCCACGCGGGGGTCCCGGCCCGGCTGGAGCGCGACGAGAGCAAGGGCTCGGCGTCGCTGCGGCTGTACACAGACACCCACGTCGCGCTGCTATATCCCACCCCGCGCGGCGGGGGATACACCCTGGCTCATGTGGGTCGATGGCACTTTCAGGACCATCGCAAACTCGCCCAGGGTTTCCTGCGTCTCCGCTGCCCTCGCTGGGCCCTCCAGCTGGAGGCCCGCCATATCCCGGCGGGAAGCAGCAACCACCTCGCCCTCCTGACCGATGCCTGGACCGCGCTGCGGACCTCGGCGACGCCAGCCGGACGCATGCCCGGCCGGCACCAGGAGTATCTGGACACGGTGGAGCGGATAGTTCTCCGGACCAGGGATCTCGAACGGGAACGGCTCGCCGCCACGCCCATCCTCTACCGTGCGGTGCGAGCGACCCGGGAACAGCGGTATTCCGCCCGCGGAGTGTACGAGTTCCGGCTGGCCGAGCCATGCCAGATCATCGAGGGCGCGCAGGTGTGCATCAACGACGACCGGGGCCTGCGCGGCGTGGTCCTGCGCGCCGAGAACCTCGACCTGACAGTCCGGTTCGACGGCATTCCGGACTTCGGCCGCATCCCGAAGCAAGGAGCGCTGACCGTCATCCCGAGCGACGTCGTGTACAAGGCGCAGCTGGGGGCGCTGGCCATTCTCCGGGACGGGGAGGCGGTCAATCCCCGCCTGCTGACGACGCTGGCGGAGCATCGCGTCGCGCGGCCGTCGTCACCTGACCGGTCGGCGGTCCCAGGCCGCCCGCTGAACGACAGCCAGCTCGACGCGTTCCAGCGGGCGCGCGGCGAGCCGGATCTCCTGCTCGTGCTGGGCCCGCCGGGCACCGGGAAGACCTGGACCATCACCGAGATGGCCATCGCCGAGGTCGCGGCCGCCAGGGCCGTGGAGGGCGGTCCACGCCGCGTCCTGGTCACCTCGCAGAGCAACCGGGCCGTCGACAACGTCTTGGCGGGCCTGGCCGGACAGCTGCGCTGCGTCCGGGTCGGCAACCCGGAGGTGCTGACCGGCGCAGCCCGCGAGCTGACCGCCGAGGTCCAGGTCGAGGCCCTCAAAGACGACGTGCGGCGGCGCACGGAGCCGGTCGTCGCCGCGCTCGCGCCGTTCACTCATACCGGCGCGTCCGAGGACCTCGCCGGGGCGTGGCTGTCGCTGCTGCGCACCCACCTGGATGAGGCACGGCAGGCCGACGAGGCCGTCCGGGCACGCGACGCCGAACTGGACGACGTCACCCGACGGGTCCGGTCGCCGTTCGAACCGGCGATCGCCGCGGCTCGGGCCGAGGCCGAGCGGCTCGAGCAGGTGGCGGAGCAGCAGCGGCATGGCCGCGACCAGGCCCGGCGCCGGTACGAGAAGGCGGCCGGCCGGCGGGTGCCCAGCTGGTGGGGGCCGATCCACCGCCGAGGCGTCGACCGACGCCTAAAGGCGGCGCGGGCCGCCGACGCGCGCGCCGACGCCGCACGGCAGGAGCTCGCCGCGGCCCGGGCGGGACACGAACAGGCGCTGGAGCAGGTCACGCTGTTGGTGAGCCGGGACCGAGCCGGCGGCCGGCTGCTGGCCGAACGGGAGTACGCGTGGGGCCTGCGCGAACGGGCACTCACCCAGGCGGCGCGGGCCGCCGAGCCGCTGCGTGCCCAGCTTGAGGTGGCCGGCTGCTGGTCCGGCCCGCTCGACGGCGAGGCCGACGACATCACCCGGTGGGAGCAGCGGGAGCGCCGCCTGCTCGGCGCAGCGGAACTCGCCCGAGCTCGCGCCTCCCTGCTGGAGGACTGGCGTGCCCGGATCCCCACCGCGGACGAGGAGCTCAAGTACGAGCTCGTCAGCTACGCCGACGTCGTCGCCGCGACCTGCATCGGAGTGTCGACGAAGAAGCTGGTCAGCGGCCTGGACTTCGACCTAGCCATCGTCGACGAGGCGGGGCAGATCGCCCTGCCCGACCTGCTGGTCCCTCTTGTCCGGGCCCGCCGGGCGGTGCTCGTCGGGGATCACAAACAGCTGCCGCCCTATCTGGACAACGACGTCGCCGGGTGGGCTGGGGCGCTCACCCTGGCGGCCGGGCTGTCTGCCGCTGCGGTCGCCGAGACTCAGGACATCGTCGGGCGCAGCGAGTTCGAGCGGCTCTTCGAGCGCCTCGGGGCAGAGCACGGCGTCACGCTGACGACCCAACGCCGCATGCCGGCGACAGTGGCGGCCTTCATCTCCCGCGCCTTCTACGGCGGCGTGCTCGCCACGGAGCATCCCGGCGCCGCGCCCGACCTGCTGTTCACGAGCCCGCTGGCCTTCGTCGACACGTCCGACCAGCCCCCCGGCCGCCGGTACGAGACCCGGGCGGGCGCGAACGGTGGGATCAACAACCGGCTCGAGGCAGATCTCATCGCGGCGCTGCTCGCCCGCTACGCGGGCCACCACCAGGACTGGGCGGTGATCGTCCCCTATCGAGAACAGGTCCAGCTTCTACGTCAGACGCTCATGCGGCGCCTCGGTGGCGCCGGGGCGGTCGAGGACAACATCGGCACCGTGGACGCGTTCCAGGGTAACGAGCGGGATCTGATCATCTATGGTTTCATCCGCAGCAACCGCGACGGGACGGTCGGATTCCTCAGCGAGCTGCGCCGGCTCAACGTCGCGATGACCCGGACCCGCCAGCAGCTCGTGCTCGTCGGTGACCTGGACACGCTCGGCCAGGCGCGGGACACCGGCTTCCGCGCGCTGATCGGGGAGCTGAGAACCGCCCTGACGACCACCGGCGATTTGCGCGGCTCTCGAGAGATCGAAGCGCGGCTGTGGGGCACGGGCCCGGGCGCAGGCGCGGGCGGGGGCATGCGATGACCCGCCCCTCTGGCGGCGCCCCCCAAGGGGTCGCGAACGGGGACTGGCTGATGTTCCCCGACTTCCGGGCCCTGGAGCTGGTCATGACGATGCCGGAGATCCGCCCCTTGCGGATCTTCTCGGTGCGCTGGCCGCTGTGGCAGGTGGAGGTCCAGGCGACGTTCGAGGACAGCCAGCCCTTCGACGTCGTCGACCACTACCTGCTCAAAGGAGCCGTCGAGGGCCGATTGCGCACAGCGGACGAGCTCGCCCGTTTCTTCGGGCTGCCCCCGGCCCTTGTGGCTCGCGGGATCGACCATCTCGTCCGTATCGGTCATCTGCAATGGGATGACTCCGGCACTGGGGTTTTGCAGGGTACGGAGCTGGGCGCCGCCTCGGTCCGCGACGGGGTGCGCTACGTCGTGAAGGAAAGCCGCCAGCTTCTGATGTTCGACGCCTTCACGCATCGTCCGTTTCCCCGGCCGCACTACGACGGCTCGGTGCGTGTCGTGCTGGAGGGGGACCGGAGCGCCGGCGGCCGAGGTGACTGGTTCAGGCCGCTGGTGTCGACGAGACCGTTCGAGTTCGACGCGGTGTGGTCGCTGGGATCGCGGCCGGACCGGGACCGCTTCAACGTGCCGAGCCGGTTGAGGAACCTGCACCCGGTCAGCAGCACTTCGGCCTGGCTGCCGGCCCATCTCGTGCTGGCCGAGGGACCCACGGCGCCGGTCGTGGGATACCCGGCACCGGGCGGTGGGACCACGGTGTTGGCCTTCACCCAGGCCGCCCAGGATCGCGACCGGTTTCTCGAGGAGCTGTGTGTGGACGCGCCACAGGTGGTGCAGGCCCTCGTGGCCGAGCGAGGCGCCGAGCCGCGCCAGATCTGGGTGGAATGGCTGCGGGCGGAGGGCCTGGGACAGGGGAGGTTGGTCGAGCTCCCCAACGGCGTGTGGCGGGCGCTTCTCCCCGCTGACGTGTTCGGCCCGTCGGCCCGGCTGCCCCCGCACCGGCTTGGGTCCTTCCAGGTGAAGGCGACCCGTTTCCTGCAGCTGTGGTGCGACGACGAGCGGACGCGGGCGGCGGCCGTACGCCAGCGCGCTCTGTCGATCTCCCGCAGGTACGGCATGAGTCGGGTCGAGTTCGACGACTCGGTCGCCGCCGTGGCGAACCTGTTGGAGGTGCTGGTCCCCAGCTTCGACGAGCTGCTCGCGTACGCCGCCGCGTCGGGCGCCCCCGCGCTGCTGCGATCATTGGAGGCGCTGCGGTAGCTCCGTCCGCGGGAAGCCGCACGCCGCTGTCATTCCCGGCGGCGTCGATCGACGCGTGGGTCTCGGCCCCGACGGTGTTCGCCCACTTCACCTCGAAGGCGAACCTGCTGAAGATCGCTGTCGACGTGGCCCTCGTCGGCGACGATGAGGAAGTGCCGCTGCACCAGCGCCCGGCCCTGCGGCGGGTGCACGAAGCCGCGACGGCGCAGGAGGTGCTGGAACGGTTCGCCGCCGCCGGAGCTGATGTCGTGGCGCGGGGAACCGCGCTGGCCGAGGTGGTCTACGCCGCGGCGGATGCCGATCCGGAGGTCGCCGCCCTCGCCGTCGAGCTCGACCGCCAGCGGCTCACCGGAACGGGGATTATCGCGGCGCCGGTCGCCGACCGCCTCGGCGTCGGTGACGATCCGGTCGCGGTCGAGCGCATCCGCGACACCATGAGCAGCCCGATGAGCTCGGGGTCGATCACGGTCTCGCCGGCCGCGATGCGGCGCAGCGCGTCCCGCGCGGCGGACAGGCCGCCGTCGGTGAGCGCGGCCGGGCGCAGGCTGTTGGCCAGCTCACGCAGCTCCCGGATCGTCCATCCGGCGGCCTCCGCCCGTTCTCCGCACGTCACACCGGGCGCCGCGTGGCGCCACCACCGCACCACCCGTGGGGAGCGGCGTTCCGCTACTGCCGCCGCTGCCGACGCCGACGTGCGCGGGGCTGGCGGTAGTCTGCGGGAAGCGCACGGAACGTGGGTGACCTGCCACGAAACGACCAAACCCATCAGATGACGTGTACGGGGGTCCAGCAGCGGTGGTAGAGCAGGACAGCGCGACAGGTGGCTGGGACTTCCGGTCGGCGGCCGAGGGCGCGGCCCTGCCGGCGGATTCGGTTCCGGAAGGTATCGACATCACCGTTCCGCACTCGGCCCGGGTGTGGAACTACTGGCTTGGTGGCAAGGACAACTATCCGGTTGACCAGCAGGCCGGCGACCGGGTTTTCGAGATGTTCCCGGAGATCGTCGAGGTTGCCCGCGCGTCCCGGGCGTTCCTGCGGCGGGCGGTCCGGTTCCTGGCCAGCGAGCAGGGCGTGCGCCAGTTCCTCGACGTCGGGACGGGCCTGCCGACCGCGGACAACACCCATGAGGTCGCCCAGCAGGTCGCGCCGTCGTCACGCGTCGTGTATGTCGACAACGATCCACTCGTACTGTTGCACGCCCGGGCCCTGCTCGCGAGCCGGCCGGAGGGGGCCACCGCCTACATCGAGGCGAACGTGCACGAACCCGAGACGATTCTCGAGGCCGCCGCCGGGACTTTGGACTTCACCCAGCCCGTCGCGCTGATGCTGCTGGGCATCATCGGCCACGTCGCCGATGTCGATGAGGCGCGTTCGATCGTGCGCCGGCTGCTCGACCCGCTCCCGCCGGGCAGCTACCTGGTACTCAACGACGGGGAGTCCAGCCCACGCCGCGACGCCGCCCTGGCCGACTACTCCGACAACTCCGGCGCGGACGGCTACTACTCCCGCACCCGCGAGCAGATCACCCAGTTCTTCGACGGGCTCGACCTGCTGGAACCGGGTGTGGTGTCGACTCCGCTGTGGCGGCCCGACCCCGGCACCGAACCGGTGGCGCTGGACGTCTGCTGCGGCATAGGCCGCAAGACCAGCTGACGGCACCACGGCTGGTGCCGACCGGTCGCGCTTCAGCGAACGTGGCGGAACGCGACGGAACGTGACGGAGCGTGACGCCAGAGATGGTGCGCGCGATGACGAGGCGCCGGATCTCGTTCGTGCCCTCGACGAGGGTGCAGATCGTGGAGTCGGCCCGGGTCCGCCCGCCCCACGCATCTGGACCCACGCATCTAGAAAGGGCCGCCGCTGATGGCGGGCTTACCTTGTCGGAATTGCCACGGTCACGTCGGAGTTCGTGCGCTGGACTGTCGGGTGCACGTGGGACGCGGGTGCGGGTTCGCGTAGTCCGATGAAGTAGGTGACCACGCCTTCGAAGTCGCCGCCGAGGCGTACCTGAACGACGTTGGTGGTTGCTGGGACCGGGCACAGGTCGCTCGGTGCCGTCGTTCTGCCGCGTTCGTCGTGGGCTGCCGCACCCCGGAACACCACCTGGACGAACGACTGGCCGCGTATGGGGATGGGCAGGCCGGAGCCGTCCTGGATCAGCGCGGATCGCGGCACGTACCGGGTCGTCACGTCCGTGGGGGCGGCTGGCCGGAAACGGAAGCGGACGAGGTCCGCGTGGGCGCTGGCCGCGTGGGCTGTATGGATGCCCTCCAGCACCGGTGTGAGAGGCGTGGCCGGTGGTCCGCCGGCCCGGGCCGGAACCGTCACGACCGTAAGGCCCATGGTGAGAACGAACAGTGCGATCGCGGCCGTGCGTGACTTCTTCATGATTCGCCACCAATTCCTTTCAAGCCCGATAGTGCTGGCCGGACCGTCGCGAGAAAGCCGTGGTGGAAATCGGGGGTCGGGCTCCGTGGATCTGCCTGGTAGAAGCCGTAATGAGCGCATCGCCTGATGGGCGATGGTTTGGGTGCCGCATCTTCGTTCGCCGCTCAGCATGCTCGACCTCGGCGCGCCCCGCCAGTCGTCCCTATCGGCCCGGGCGGCCTGAGAACACCCTCACGTCCTCGTCGAGGCATCGCACCGAGGCATCGCCCGAGGCGTGGCCGCAGGCCGGATCGCTGATCGCTGATGCCTTCTTTCGACCCGCGTGGCCCTATTGCGGCAGCATCATCTGTCCGGGAACAGGTCCCGAATCAGTGCATTGCTCACCCAGCGCGCCCATTCCCGTGGCGTCCAGCCGGCCTCTATGACGAAGTCGCGGTAGAGCGCCGGACCTTGCAGCACGAACAGCAGGTCCGCGGCTCGCTTGCGGGTGACACCCTTGCGCAGCGGTGTCTTCTTGGTCAACGCCTCCGCCAGCTGGGCCATGTCGGTGCGGCGCTGGTCCTCGGACTGTCGGTAGATCGCGCCGGCTGGCTCCTGCGAGACCGCGTGGAAGACCGGGAGTATCGGGGCCGTCCGGGCGTGGATCGTGCCGGCTCCGGTGACGAGCTTGGGAACAGCGCGGTACGCGTCGGGCTGGGCCATCGCCTCGATGTGCCAGTCCTGCAGCGGCGGCGGCCGGCCGTCGTCGCCGAGGATGGTCCACACGAACACCGCCCGGAGCAGGTCGTCCTTCGTGTGGAACGTGAAGTAGACCGTCTGGACGGCGACCCCGGCCTGCTGCGCGATGAGGTCCATCGTCGTGCCCCGATAGCCGCTCCGGCAGAACAGGTCATACGCGCTGGCGATGATCCGCGCGCGGGTCTCCTCCGCCTTGGCTCGACGCTTGACAGCCGCCACCCGGTGCACTCTACTGATCGCGGTAACTAGTGGTCATCACTAGTGACAGCCACTAGTGAGTGCCTCCAATCAATCCGAAGATCGAAACTTGGGGGAGAAGTCATGGTCAGGTGGGCGAGTCGGGCAGCCGTCGCGATGGCGGTGGTTCAGATCGGATACGGGGTGCTGGCCTGTGCGTTCCGGTACCCGGAGATCACCGACCGGCCGTTCGAGGCCCTGTGGGCACTCGCGAACGCCGGCATGATCCTCAACATCGCGGCCTGGCTGTCGATCAGGGTGGCCACCCCCCGGCTCGCCCTGGTTGGCGGCGGGCTGGCCATCGTCGGCCATCTTGGCCGGGTGGCCGTCTCCCTGGTCCTGGAGGCGCGGCCGGATACCAGCGCCGACGGGCCGATCGTCGGCAGCATCCTGTTCATCTTCGTCGGCCTCGCGCTGCTCGGTGTCGCCACGCTGCGCGCGAGGCGGCTCGCCGGACCGTCAGCGTGGGCGCCGTTGTTCGTCCTGGCAGGCGGCCTGCTCGTCGCACCGCTCTACTCGACCCAGAAGGTCACGCACTTCATCCTGCTCGGCCTTCTGTGGGGCGCCACCTGGCTGTACATGGCCGTGGTCGGCCTCCGTCACGTCGATGACGCCGCACGGCCGCGACCGGCGGCGGCCATGGTCATGGCGGGGCTGGCTGACGGCCGGTGAGGCGGTGAGCGAGCAGGGCGTCGACGGAGTACCGTCCCGGCCCGCTGATCAGGAGGAAGAGCAGGCCAAGGAGCATTGACCAGTCGGTGCGGGCGTCGTGGGCCATTGCCCAGAAGCCCGACACGCCGAGGAATCCGCCCGGTTGCAACTCCCGTAGCTTGGTCAGGACGATCGCGAGGCAGATGTCGACCAGCAGCGGCAGGCACGCCAGCCGGGTGAGCAGGCCGACCAGCAGCAGACCGCCACAGACGATCTCAACGACGCCGTCGAAGTAGGCGAAGAACCCCGGCGCCGGAATTCCGATCTTGTCGAAGCGGCCAGGACCGAGCTTGTCCGGAAACCAGAACTTCTGGATGCCCTCGGACACGAACACCGCGCCGACGAGCAGCCGGATCAGAATGGTCGCGGCCGGTCCGTCCGCCTTGAGAGCCCTGACAACGTCCGGCATCCCGCGGCTCGTACCCGTGGTCAGCATGGGTGCGTCTCCGGCCAGCAGCGCCGCCGCCCCAACGGCCGCCGTCGCGGCACATCCGCCGAATCCCGCTCCACTACGACCACCCCCGGCCTGCAGCCGCCCGTAGGCGGAGCGTAGGAGGGGGCCGCTCAGATCGCTCGGTTCCGCCGGTGGGAGACAGAGCTGCGGTCCGGCGACGCCAGTGAGGGAAAGCGATGCTGTGAGGGTGCCCATGCGGCACATCTCGTCGGCGAGGTACTCGCGCCGCCGGACGTTGTCCGTGCCGGCATGCACAAGAGGGACGACCACCCGACCGGCCAGCCCGCCGAGATGCAGGCACAGATAGCTGGTCAGCTGGTCAAAGCGCTCGATGACGGACGGCGGCTCCCGGTCCGTCGAGTGCAGCGTGCCTTGCAGGACACCGTCGCGCACCCGCACCCAGTGCGCTCCCATATCCTCGAAGATCTGGGCCCCAGAACGGGGATGCTCGAGGTAATGCAGCAGCTCCCGGAGGACATAGGCCTGGGAGGTGTCGGCAACGCCGTGGTGGGCGAGCATCTGACAGTGATAACGGATCTCGGCCCACGAGAGGTGATGAAGGCCGACATCGTCAGGCACTGTCAGGGCGAGGGCAAGCGGATGGCTTCCGCCTATCGGGGTGATTTGGTTGGAAATCGTCAGCAGCCCGTCGAATCCCTCGTCGCGGACGATCCGCAGGTAGGCCGTGAGCTGGCGGTCGTTGAGGTTGTCCTTGCCGGTCTTGACCTCGACCAGCCCGGTCCACGGCCGCTGACCTGGCGGCTCGCCGGCAAGGGCGATCAGTGCCGTGACGGAGCACGGAGATCTTTTGCGAGCTGGTCGAGATCACCATCGGCGTGCAGGCGGCGGATGGTCTGAGTGGAGAAGCCAACTGCGACGCTTGATCGAGGCGGAACACGGCGGGCAGGGCGTCGAGATCCGCAGCCTGCTCCTGACTGTCGTCAGCACCATGCTAGCTGTCCACAGTTGGTCCGGCTCCGCGGCGCCATCCGTCCGTCACACCATGCGGATGATCATCGCCGACGACTCGGGTCGGTGATGATGGCGTCGGGCACGGCCTTGGCCTGGTGGCCGCCGACCATGACCATGGTGGCGGGCTCGAGGCCGGCGGCGATCTGGGCGCTTACCTCGTAGGTGGGGGCGAGCAGGTTGAAGCCGGCCCAGCGTGACCGAGGCGGTTGGCGAGCTGGTAGGTCTGTTTGATGCCGAGGCCGAGGGCTTCGGCATCCAGAACTCCGACGTTGAATCCTTGAGCTGCCGCGTAGGTCGCGATGTAGGCCATGCCCAGGACGGGCAGGGTGAAGTCGTTCACCCGAGGCCGGTGGCTGTAGTCGCGTAGTGGGGCGTTGATGAGCAGGGCGTCGAGTGGACGGGTCAGATCGGCGCCCAGGACGGCGCCGTCATCCGGTGTCTCCATGTTGCGATCCCCAAGCGAGGGTAAGGAGGGTGAGAGAGGAAAGGTGCTCGCCTGCCAGGTGCCTCCACTGAGCGCCGAATGGACGCTCGTTGTGGAGCCAGACGTGTGATGGAGCAGCTCGTCCGGCTCAGGTGCGCACAGCCAGGTCGGAGTAGGGGTACAGGTCCCACCGATTGGTGTAGTCCGCGACCGCGGCTCCGGCCGTCCACGGTCCGACACGGCGAACTTTCTGCAATTCGTCGACCAGTGCCGACGGGGAAAGCCGGGCCCAGTCGTCGCCGTGGGCGACGTACGCGGTGGCCGCGGCCCGGAACACGGGTTGTTTGAAGGTTAGCCCCATTTTGGAGAACTGCTCGTCGTCAAGTTCGAGGATCTTCTCGGCCGCGGGGAACCGCGCGTACGAGTTGCCATCTGGCAGCGTCACCCGCTGGCCATGGAATCGTGCGTATTCGGAAGTGGCGTGAGGGCATGCCGACGGGCGGTGTGACGGTGGGTCACGCCGCTGGGGTCGGTGGGGCTTGGTCGCCAGTCAGTCGGGCGGGGGCTGTTTCCAGGCGGTGATCTCCGCCGCGTCTTCGGCGGGATGAGGCCTGTCCGGGGTCTTGGTCGTCGTTCATGTCGTTTCTGCGAGAATGCTGTCTCTCAACGAAACGCGGCCAGGCGTAACGTCGGATGGCTGCGAGCGGGGGTCTCGGGGGGCGGCACAGTGCGACGGCGCAGCCTGTGGGTCCGGCGGAAGCGCTCCGCCGAGTGATCATCGACCGGGGGCGGGTCGCCGCGGCGCTGCCTGGCTACGAGATCGGCGCCGAGCTGGGGGCGGGCGGGTTCGGTCTGGTCGTGGCCGCCCGGCACCGGCGGCTCAAACGCGAGGTGGCCATCAAGATGATCCCGGCCGAGGCCGTCGTGGCCGGCGGGGAGTTCAGCACTGAGGCCGAACTGCTCGCCAGCCTGGATCATCCGCACATCGTGCGGGTCCACGACTACCTAGAGACCGACGGCCTCGGCCTGATCGTGATGGAGCTGCTGGCCGGCGGCACCCTGACCCGCCGCTCGCGTGGTCTCAGCCAGCCCCAGGCGTGCGCGGTGGGGCTGGCGATCGCCGCCGGCCTGGCCCACGCCCATGACCGCGGAATCCTGCACCGCGACATCAAACCGTCCAACGTCCTGTTCGACGGGGCTGGGCTGGCCAAACTCGGTGACTTCGGCATCGCGCGGATGTTCACCGGCTCCGGAGCGACCGGAACCCCCCACGGCGCCGGCACCCCGACCTACATGGCCCCCGAGCAGATCGGCGGCGGCCGTCTGAGCCCCGCCACCGACCAGTACGCCCTCGGGGTGCTGCTTTACCAGCTGCTGACCGGCGCCCCGCCCTTCGACCCGAGCCTGCCACCACCCCAGCTGTGGCAGCAGCATCTGGCCAGCCCGCCACCAGCCCCGCAAGGAGTGCCCCGGCCGGTCGCCGACGTCGTGCTGCGCACGCTGGCGAAGAGCCCCGCCGACCGGTATCCGGACGCCGACACCTTCGCCGCGGCGCTGGCCGTCGCCGCCGTGACCGTCTACGGCCCGGGCTGGCTTGCGGGCACCGGCGTGCCCCTGCGCCTGACCGACCCCATCCGCCACGTCGCCGTCCCCCCGCTGTCGGCCGGCGCGCCCGCGGCCGGCGGAAGGCGGAGCGACGTCACCGACGACGTGACGGTGTCGATGCCGAGCCAGGAGCGTCTCGAGGCGGTCGCGGCCCTCTCCGAGGCGGGAGCCATGTCGGCCGCGCGGGGCACGTCCGCTGTCCGGCACCCCACCCTGTCCGAACCAGCCGGCTCCGGGTCAGCCCGCCGGCGGCCGAGACGACGAGTCGTCGCCCTCGCGGCGATCACCGCGGTCGTGATCGCCGCGGTAGCGATCGCCACGATGGGTGTTCTCCTCGCCGTGGAGTTCTCGCGCGGAGAATCGTCGGCCAGGACGCCGCTGGCACGGATCACCGAACATACGAGCTACGTCAAGGCGGTCGCCTTCAATCCGGATGGCGACCTGTTCGCGACGGCGGGCGCGGACAAGGCAATAGTCTTATGGAACATCGCCGACCCGGCCCATCCGGTCGAGTTGGCAAGGATCGCGCACCATGCCGGTACCGTCTGGTCGGTCGCGTTCAGTTCCAACGGCAAGATTCTAGCCGCCGCGAGCGATGACAAGACGGCGACGCTGTGGAACGTCTCCGATCCATCCAGGCCAAGGCTCATGTCGACCCTGACCGACCACCGAGGCGTCGTTTCCGCGGTCGCCTTCAGCCCCGACGGCCATCTCCTCGCCACGGCGAGCCATGACCGGACTGCGGTCATCTGGGATGTCGTCAACCCTTCCCGGCCGGTACGGCTCGCCGAGCTGACAGGCCACCGCGACGCGATCTGGGGAATATCCTTCAGCCCGGCAGGTGACACGCTGGCGACCGCAAGCGCCGATCACACAGTCAAACTGTGGAATATGGAGGACCCCGCCAACCCGGTCGACACCGCCACGCTGACCGGACACGCCAGCTACATCAACTCGATGGCGTTCTCCGCGGACGGAAAGACGCTGGCCACCGGCAGCACGGACACTAAGGTAATCTTGTGGAACATCTCCGACCGGAGACGCCCGACGCAGCTGGCGACCATTCAGCCTTCTGCCGGAGCCGTCTACGCCCTCGCCTTCTCGGCCGACGGCAAGACGCTCATCGCGGGCAACTCGGACAATGATGTCGCCACTGTCTGGAACGTAACCGACCTGCGTCATCCGAAGGCATCCGCCACCTTGGCCGGCCACACCGGCGCCGTCGAGGCGCTGGCGTTCTCCCCGGACGGCCGCCTGCTCGCGACAGGGTCGGGCGACAACACGGTCATCCTGTGGAAGATCGGCTGAGAACGCGGATTGACGTGACCCGTGCCTGCGAAATCCGGCCGGCCGAGCTACCCAACCGGCCGGATCAACGCCAGGGCAGCCATTCGTGGGCACGTGCCATCCTCCGCCACCTCGTCGGAGATCTCAACCATCCCCGTTGGGGAACGATCTGGGCCGCTGCCGGGCGCGTTCCACCGGCCTACGAGCAGATCGGCGCTTTTCTCGCCGATGACGATATCATCGTCCA
>Ga0163163_10001124_pt1 | contig 22745 bp, 20 predicted proteins | sample S65metaG_FD_119766 | JGI IMG/M metagenome (GOLD analysis project Ga0163163, IMG submission 119766) | Switchgrass rhizosphere microbial communities from Kellogg Biological Station, Michigan, USA - S6-5 metaG | ecosystem: Host-associated > Plants > Roots > Rhizosphere > Soil | place: USA...
CGACCGCCGTAAGGAAGAAGCGGTGGCACTTGTCATGGGAGACATTCACACCCAGCCTCCACTCGTACGAATCCATTCCCAATGCCTGACCGGCGACGTCTTCGGCTCTCTGCGATGCGACTGCCGGCAACAGCTTGAACTGGCACTTCAGATGATCTCCGAAAGTGGTTCAGGGATATTGATTTACGAAGAACAGGAAGGCCGGGGTATCGGTCTCATGGCGAAGCTTCAGGCCTACCAATTACAGGATCAGGGGCTGGATACGGTGCAGGCCAATGAAAAGTTGGGCTTTAAGGCCGACTGCCGCGACTACAACATGCCGGTCGAGATTCTCCGAGCACTGAAAGTGAAATCAGTACGACTGTTGTCGAACAATCCTGACAAGGTCGCCGCACTCGAGAAGGGCGGCATTACCGTTGCTGAGCGAGTACCCTGCGAAGTTGAACCCACACCTTACGCGGAGAAGTACCTCGAAACCAAGCGCGAGAAGATGGGACACCTGTTCTCAACGCGTTTTCCGTAAACAACCAGTCTCAGACCTCATTTTTGTGAGATCTGTTGCGCCGAAGTTGCCTCGGTCAGCGGTTCGTTCTGCAGGATGAGCAGCATCCCGTTAGAAAGTTTGATGTTCTTCTTCAGCGATACCAGCTCCGTGGAGCCATCTCGAAGATGACGAACTAGTTTCACATCCTTGAGTTTCTCCTGCTGGTCCCGCTCCATCGCCTCTGCGCGATATTTCCAGTCATCGCACGAAGTGCTTGATTGCATCGCGGTGCTATTGCGACCGGACCGCGTTAGCGCTCCAGGAACGTTGGCGCTTGCGGATTCCGCATCGAATCTGCAGCCGAATCCAGAGTCTTTAAACACCGCCCGCCGAATTCCAAAAGCGCCGATAAAAGCCCGCAACGGAATCGATTGCTGCTTCCACTCGGCTCTTCCGACGATCACTGACAATTTCGAAGGCGAGCCATTCTGTAAAGCGACCGACTCTATGACCTCTCCGACAAGGATCGTCCCGGTGGGCATTACCACGCCGTTGCCAACCAGTGTCGGTTGCTCCAGGCGAAAGCGCACGGGATCGCCGGCATGGACTTTGTTGGCTTCAATTGTCTTTTCGACAGTTACAGGAAGTTGCAAGGCGCGACTCCCGGCAAATGCTAGAGGCGCTGCATTCTGAGCGCAGATGGTCGAGGCCAAGGCAAGGGCCGACAGCGGTAGTACGAGAAGCCGCATCCGTCACCCCACGGTGTGACTAAGTAACCGGAGTGTAGTTCGATGCGTAGTTTCTGTATAGAGGCAGCTTGCAAAATTATTGTCACTTCTCTCGGCTGATCGCTCGTGAAATCGCGGCCTTGTTCTTGACCGGCAGACCACTACGCAGTGCTGTCGAGACAAGCGCTGCATAGAGGTTTCTGACATTCGGAGTGCGCTTCAGGGCTCGCATGTGGCTCTCGATCGTGGAGACGTCCCCCCGGATCAGGGGGCCTGAGAATGCCTTTCCCGATCCGGACTCGACTTGGACGTTTGCGAACAGGTTCTGGAGCGTCTGTTCGACGATGGGGCGCATCAGCGCCGCCACATCCCGCCGTGAAATGCCAGATGCGAGCGCAAGTTGCGATGCAGCGTCCAGGTAAGTCACCAGCAGTGGAGACAGGAACGCACCAAAAGCATGGTAGAGAGGTTTATATTTCGGGTCGATCGGCACGGCCTTGCCGCCGAGTCGTTTCAGAACCTGCCGGACCGCCGACACCGCACGCGAGTCTCCTTCGAGGGTCCACACCACGCCTGACATCTTCGGCACCGCTCCCGGAACGAATGTCATCATGGGATGGGCCGATGCGACATACGCTCCGCGTCGTCGCAATGGCGCCAGTTCCTTGCTCGACAGAGCCCCGCTGGAGTGAAGCACAACCTTCCCCTTCCAATCCGTTAATGACGCAAGGGATTTGGCGGTGTCGGCGATCGCCCCATCGCTCACGGCCAGCCAAACGATGTCCGACCATGATGCGGATTCAACGGTAACCAGTTGAGCATCAACTTTGCGGGCAAGCTTTCGGGCTGAGTCTTTGCGGCGGGAATTCCGGCGAGTGACGATCTCGTCGACTCGGTATCCAGCCTCAGGAAGCAACGTCGCGAGTGCGTGCGCGAGACTGCCCGCCCCGATAATGGTTATCGCTTTTCCCGACTTCCTGTTGCCCATGCCGCGCAGCATAACAGAGCAGCGCGTGCTGGTCATGTCGCCGCCCTCACGCTCCTTCGATATATTTAGACCATGGCAAGCTTCCCGAGAAAGCGCGCAACTAAAAAGGCAGCTAAACAAAAATTAACAATCCTCAAGTCCCGAGTGACTTATCGTGCTCCGGTGTTTTATGTGACGTCGGACATGGTCCGGGAGCCGAGCGGTATCACCGCTCGCAGGGACATCGTCCGTCATCCGGGTTCAATCGTAGTTCTCGGTGTTGACTATTCGGACAAGGAGCCGCGCGTACTTCTAGAAAGACAATTTCGATATGCCGCCAGGAAAATAATGTGGGAGTTGCCGGCTGGCCGAATCGATCCCGGTGAATCCGCTCTTCAAGGCGCCAAGCGCGAGCTCGTTGAAGAGACCGGCTATCGCGCCCAGAAGTGGTCCAAGGCGATGTTCTTCTATGTCAGCCCGGGCTTCCTCGATGAAACCATGACCATCTATCTTGCTGAAGGTTTGACCCCAGGTAAGGCAGAGCCGGAGGAGGACGAGGTAATCCGGGCAACTCTGGTGCCGTTGTCAAAGGCGGTGGAAATGGTGATGGGTGGCACGATTCAAGACGCAAAGACAATTGCGGGGTTACTTTGGTTTCATCGAACGTTGCAAGCGCTTGACGAAAAGCGCAGTGCGAATTAGAGTTCTTGCGCGAATGAGTGGGAGTCGCGCCTTCTGGAAAGCCGCTACTGGCGCGGGTTTACCTGTTAACCATATTGACAACATCCTAATGGTGGCGGACAATGGATGTTCAGCAGCTGTCAACAAGGTCCAATTCCAGCATCGGTATTGCCAGCAAGTTAGAGTGATCCGACGTACTGGGTCTCACCTGGTTGAGGCTTGGTCAGCGGTGCCCATTTCCGCTGAATCTGTACGGAGGAAGAGTACGTGTCCAGATTGAAAGGTACCGTGAAATGGTTTAACAATGCCAAGGGCTTTGGATTTATCGGGCGCGAAGACGGCCCTGACGTTTTCGTACATTACAGCGCGATTCAATCCGAAGGTTATAAGAGCCTGCAGGAGGGTGACCCGGTAGAGTTCGAGATTGTCGAAGGCCAGAAGGGTCCGCAGGCTGGCAACGTTACAAAGTCCGCTTAAAAACGCACTGCTCTTAGGTGATTCAACCCAGCCTTACGGCTGGGTTTTGTTTTGGCAATCCTGACTTCCCTGCTTCGGTACAATCATGCCGAGGATGCCCGTCTTGGATAATCGACGACTCGCCACCATCCTGTATGAAACTGCTGACCTGCTGGAAATCTCGGGTCAGGACCCGTTTCGGATTCGCTCGTATCGAAATGCGGCGGAGGCCATCGAAGGCTGGCCCCAGCAGATTTCTGAACTCATTGGTAACGACAAGCAGCTACTCGCCATACCCGGCATTGGCAAGGGCATGGTCTCCAACATCAATGAGATTTTTCGCGAGGGGAAACTGGCCCTGCACTCCGAGCTGTTGGAAAAATTCCATCCCTCCATGCTGGAACTCCTCAAGATCCAGGGTCTCGGCCCGAAGACGGTTGCGCTGATTTGGAGCGCTCATAAGGTTTCATCCCTCGCCGAGGTCGAACAGCTTGCGCGGGATGGAAAGCTACGCGAACTTCCTCGGATGAGCGAGAAATCAGAGCAGAAGATCCTCAAAGCAATCGAGACCTATCGCAACATCTCGGGTCGCTTTCTGTTGGACGAAGCCGATCGCACGGCCCAGAAGATCATGGAGCATCTCGCGGGCTTGCCGGGTGTTGACAAGATAACGCCCGCTGGTTCCCTGCGCCGGGGGCGGGAGACGATCGGAGATGTCGATCTGCTCATCACCGGCAAGTGCTGTGATAACGAGAAGCAGCGCACCGCAGTGATCGATCGCGTGATCTCCGTGCCCGGACTGACGGATGTTCTCGCCAAGGGCGAAAACAAAGTTAGCTTTAAGATTCGCAGTGGTATGCAGGTTGATGTACGGATTCTTCCTCCATCGTCGTTCGGCGCTGCCATGCAATATTTCACGGGGTCGAAGTCTCACAATGTGACGTTGCGCCAGCGCGCATTAAAGATGGGTCTCACCTTGAATGAGTACGGACTTTTCAAGCTCGAAGACGATAAGCAAGTCGCCGGGAAAACAGAAGAGGAGATCTACAAAAAGCTTGGACTCGATTACATTCCTCCGGAGATGCGTGAGAACTGTGGCGAAATCGAAGTGGCCGCTGAGCACAAGCTGCCCGAACTCATAACCATCGAGGACATTCGCGGTGAAATCCATATGCACACCGTCGAGACCGATGGAAAATGCACGATCGAAGAGATGGCAATGGCCGCCCGCGAGCGCGGATATGAATACGTGGCCATCACCGATCACTCTAAGAACCTGGCGTTTGCGAATGGTCTTGATGACAAGCGAGCTGCGGCCCACATCCAAAAGATTCGAAAAGCCGCTGAGCAGATTGAGGGGATTCGTGTGCTTGCCGGGATTGAGGTAGATATCCTCGCTGACGGTGAACTAGACCTCTCTGACTCCGTGCTCGAGGAAATGGATGTTGTCGTCGCCAGTGTCCACTCTGCGTTCAACCAGGAGCCCGCGAAGATGACCGACCGGCTGCTGAAAGCAATGGGCAACAAGAACACCATGATCGTAGGCCACCCGACCGGACGCCTCCTGCTGCGCCGCGATGCATATCTGTTTGATATCGACAAAGTTCTCGACTTCGCGGCAAACAACAAAGTTGCCATGGAATTGAATGCATACCCCGATCGCCTTGATTTGAACGACCGTCATCTCCGCATGGCCCGCGAACGGGGTGTAAAGATCGTCATAAACACTGATGCCCATCACACCACACACTTTGAGAAGTTGAAGTACGGGATACTGCAGGCCAGGCGGGCATGGTTGACCAAAGGCGACGTTTTGAACACTCTGCCGGCTGACAAGCTGGTTTCGGCGCTAAAGCGAACATAAGCTTCCTTGCAGAGAGACGGAGGGGTAGAATCTGCAGCACACGACCTCCTGTCGTCCGGGCCCGGCATCCATGCCTGAAGCAGTGCTCCTCAAGGAGGACCTTATGGCCACGCGATCCAATCCGATCCCCGATCCGGAAGATGCGGGACACGTACCGATCACAGAAGAATTTGATAGTCCTAAGCACACCATGCCTGACAAGGGCCCGGTGATCATCGCGCTACTAATAGTCGCGATCGCGGTAGCTGCAATTGCCTTCTTCTTCCGCTCTACCCCCGCCGCGTCAGGAAGTATCGATGAGGCATTCGCGGTGGAGGTGCCAAGCCAGGGCACAGTCCTGGCGACTGTACAGCTCACTCTGAAGAATGCGACCAAGAAGCCGCTATCGCTTCGCAACATCAACATAACGGTTCGAACCGACAAGGGCGAGTTCAGCGATGATTTTGCCTCGGTCTCAGACTTCGAGCGTTATTTCCGCGCCTTCCCGGCGCTCAAGGACCATTCCATCGAAGGGATGTCCCACGACCTGGTCATTCCGGTGGGATCGCAGGTCAGTGGAAGCGTTCTTGTGAGCTTTCCCGTGACGAAGGAGCAATTCGATGGCAGACGCGCTCTGATCGCAACGGTGAACGTGTACGGAAATCGGCCGGTAGTGATTCAGAAATAGGAAGTTCGCCAGCGGCAAATAGCTCCGAACATTCGGAGCTATTTTTCTTTCCAGTCTTCACTGTTTCTTCTGCAAAAACTTCAGCCGATGCGGTGAATGAATACTGGCAGGAACATCGTCGTATTTCAAAAGGCTGATTGAACCGTCGATTTCGAGTACGCCCAACGCCACGTCTGAGATGGAATTAATCCCGTGCTCGCGGCAGGCGCGCTGCACCTCATCAACCGTTACATGCTCTTTCGCGAGGTGCGGCAGCACAAGTTCACCGTCGTGAATCAGCAGCGAAGGGGACCCCTGAACCAGTTTTCGGAATCGCCGATTGGCGCCGCTCATCTCGGCAACTACATAGTTCAGGACTAGGAGCGTGACTGCGGCAACCACTCCGCCTATCAGCGAAGTATCTGGACCGGTCATTGCATTCTGCACGGCGTTGCTGAGCAAGAGCAGCAGGGTCAGGTCGAACGGTGTCATTTGTCCGACCTCCCTCTTGCCAGTGATCCTTACCCCCAGCAGCACTAGCAGGTAGATACATCCAGTGCGAACCGCGATTTCAACAAGTGTATGAACGGATGGCATCGTCAAGGCTCCCGCGCTTGAAACAAAAGGCCCGCCAGCAGGCAGGCCTTCCAAAGCAAACTTTAGTGCTTACATTTTTGGCGTGCTCAGGTACCCCGTAACGGCATCTTTGCTCACGCTGAACACAACCAGTTCGTAGAGCTGCCGTGCACCGCCTGGGGTGGTGTAAAACTGAAGCGGCTCGTTAGCGGTGCGATCTTTTTTCTCGATGGTTTTGTCGTCTGCCAAGACATTGAGAGTGAATTTGCTCTTTTTTGCGTCAGTCTTTTTCAACTGGAGACTGATGGTTCCAACCGGCTGGCGCTGATTCTTTTTCAGGGTGAATTCGAAATAATTGCGATCACCCTTGTGTTTCAAGGCTTCCAGTTCGTCGTGATTGGTGGCAATCAAGCCGCTCTGCACGCCGAGATCTCCGATAGCTTTCTCGAGCTTCGCCTTGGTCGCTTCAAGGTCAGTTTTCGTCGAAGCGATATCTGTCTTCGCTCCGGTCAGATCGGTCTTAACACCTGTCACCTCTCCGGTAACCGCAGAGACCTGTTGCTGTTGTTTCTTCTGCTCCTCGGTCAATTGGTTGAAGCCAGCCTGCTGGCGCCGCTGAAGCTCCGCAGTACGTCTTTCAAACTGCTCCTTGGTCTCACCAACTTTCTGCTCGACTGACTGCACCGACTGCGCCATCGCAGAGCTGTTCGTGTGCATCTTGTCCTGAATTTCTTTCTGTGCGGCGACCGTTGTCTTCTGCGTCTCTTCCATGCTCTGAACCCGACTTCGCAAATCAAAGATCAGAAAGAGCGAAGCAATGACATAAACGCCGGCGACTGCTAAGGCAATATTGCGAAACATGTTAGAACCGCCGTTCCCTTCGGGGACGTAATTCTCCTCAGACATGGAAGCTCCTTAATTTGGCTTGGGCAACAACTCTGGATTGTTCAGCAGAAAATTGGCACTGTCAATGCGTGAAATCTCTGTAGTCTTGGCTTTCGGAAGGTGAATTGCTTCTATTCCTGCTGACGCTTACGTTTAATTACCAGTCCGGGCAGGCTGGATGATGAATTTGAAGGGCTTAGCCGAACCAGCCGCTCCGAGACAAGACTGGAACGCGGAAGGGCCGCGCCATACGTGAGTAGGCAGGTTCTCAGAGAAGAACCTGAGGTGCTCACAATCCGGGGAGATTCATGAGTCGGGCTAGGAAATTCGTACTGATCGCGCTACTCACATTTACACAGTTTGCTCTCTGCCAATCCGGCGGTGCTCCACTTTCGCGTCAGCCGGGCGGTACCGCTCCTGAAGCGGGTGCGGTCAACCGTGATCCGCAGAGCACACTGATACGCATCCTCACGCCTGTAGCCAGCCAGAAGCTGGCGGACAATTTTGCCACCGTTCGTTTCGAGTTGGTCAATCCCTCCGCCTATGCCGGGACACCCAACTACCGCATTCAGATGGACGGCAACGATCCGATCACGACTTCCCAGACGTCGCAGGCTTTTACTGGCCTCGCTCCGGGCGCACATACCGTGACCATTCAGATGGTCGATGCCAATGGAACTCCTGTCCCGGGTGGACGGGCCGCCCTTCAGTTCTTTGTCGCTCAACCCGCTTCTCCTCAGGGTACTGTGCAGTCGGCGCCCAAGGATCGTGAATTGAAAATCGCGGGATACAAGTTCCAACAGCCGGATCCTTCGCCGCAGGAGGACAATCCCAACCTGCCTCCGGCCAGTAGCCCCTTACCTCTGATTTCAATTATCGGGTTTGGAATCCTGGTCGGCGGTATTGTCTCCGCCATGAAGACACGTTCCTGATCTCGCAAAATATCCAGGTGAGACTCTCTGTGAGCGCATCTAAATAGTTGGTATGGATAGGCCTGTCTTCAAAACGCTGCTGAGGAACATTCGTTCGATGTCAATCTCTGACACGAAGCTTTTTGTTCGGCGGAACGCTTCTCTCATTTTCATCCTAGTGGGAGTGTTATTGCTTACCTATGTGGGCGCCGAGTACGGACAAATGGTCCTGGGGCAGCGCCGACTGGAGCGGACCTGGGCTGAGCAGCAGCGTCGCGATCCCACGCAACCAAGACCTGTCGCCGCCACGGACGACGGGCTGATGCGTCTCTCGATTCCAAAGATTGATCTGGCCGCGGTCGTCGTAGAAGGTACCAATCGCCATTCGTTGATGCTGGGGCCCGGTCATATGAAAGACACTCCATCTCCAGGCGAACTTGGAAACGCAGTGATTACGGCTCATCGTGACACATTCTTCCGACACATTTATGAGTTGCAAAAGGGCGACGAGATCCTGGTCCAGCGGGACGGTCGAACATTCCGGTACGCAGTCATAAGCAAGCACATCGTAAAGCCCACCGACTTGTCAGTCGTCAAAGCTTCCCAGGACTCGCGCCTCACTCTCATCACCTGCTATCCCACTTACTACATAGGCCCTGCCCCGGAGCGTCTGGTGGTGACTTCTCAGCTCGTCGATGATGGCAAGCTCTCGCAGCAGCCTCCCATAAATGGCTCGATCGAGAAAGCTTCTCAGCGAACTGTCGTTCACTAAATTTGCCGGCAATTCTTTCGTTACAATCTCGATGTGAAGACTTGGGACGCAGTCGTTATCGGCGGGGGCGTAATCGGTCTCAGCATTGCGCTGGAACTGACGAAACGCGGGATAAAAGTCCTGGTGATCGAGCGCAATCAAACCGGACGTGAGGCTTCCTTTGCGGCTGGAGGCATGCTCGCACATTGTGATCCTCACCTGAAGCATGATCTGCGGCCCCTGGCTATCGCCAGCGTCCAGCTCTATCCAGAATTCGTTCACGAACTAGAAGAAGAGACCAAGGTTCACATCGACCTCCGCCGAGACGGAACAATCGCTTTTCAGAGCGAAGGTGAAGTTCCCCTTAAAGGTAGGGTTCTAACCAGCAACGTACTCAACGAATTGGAACCTCAGCTAGTGCCACTCGGGACAGCACGTCTTCTTCCAGAGGCTTGTCTCGATCCAAGAAAATTGGTCGATGCTCTAGCGAAGTCGCTTCACCATCGTGGCGTGGATCTTGTGAGCGGCAGCCCTGTCGTAGCGGTTGAGACGCAAGATAGAAAAGTGAATGGCGTACGTACCGGGAAGTCGCTCTACCCCGCACCGCTTGCCATTAACTGTGCCGGAGCCTGGGCAATCGAAATTCCTCCAGTCCCCTTGCGCACGCATCCCGTTAAGGGACAGATGCTATCCGTGATACCGCCACATGGAGCTCACTTCTCTCTGAAACATGTGGTTCGCAGCAAGAGCTGCTATCTCATCCCGCGTAGCGACGGAAAGATCGTCATCGGGACGACCGTGGAACAAGCGGGCTACGACAAGCGTGTTAACACGGATGTGATTCAGGGACTCCACCAGCAGGCCGCGAGTCTACTCCCTGAACTCGGCCAGGGCAGGATACTGGAAGTATGGTCTGGCCTGCGTCCGGGAACGCCGGACGGGCTCCCCATGATTGGGGAGACCAGTTACCTGGGGTACTTGGCCGCAACAGGCCATTATCGAGACGGCATAATGTTGGCGCCTATCACCGCGAAGATCATCGCCCAGATTGTTACCGGCCAAACCCCTGAAATAAACCTCCTTCCCTTCGCCCCGGAGAGGTTCCACTAGGATTTTTGTTATCTTGTCAGGGTAGATCAGCAGGTACTCAGGAGGCTGCGTTGGCCAAATTCAGCAAAATTCTCATCATGTTGGTCCGGGCACTCGCTCTCGTATCCATCGTGCTCGGCGTGTTGATTTGGACAGGCCGGATGCCCAATCTGTTGGGCTCGCACATGGCGCTCGGATTCACCATCACTCTCCTCATTGCGATCCTTGCGGTTCTCGCTTTGGCAAAACGCGCTTTCCCACTCGGCGTTCTGGGCATCATCGTCTGCGTCGCGCTACCCTGGATCGGCCTCCGTCAATTCCCGTTGAGTTTCATGCACCTCGGCGCAATTCAGCTGGCGCACATCCTGGTGGTGATTGCGGCACTGGGAATCGCAGAGAGGTTATCCTCTGCGATTCGAAAGGCTGCCTGACGCATAGGGCCGGAACGCAAAGCCCCGGCCCCTGGGTTCACCAATATTTAAGTGTGAATTTATCGCCCCAGTTGCTGTAATCCGTCTGGTAGCGATTGCCATTGAGCTGGTAGTGGATGATGACTCGGCTGCTGCTGTTCGACATCGACTTCGGGTAGTAACTCTTATTGAGGTAATACTTCTTGCCGTTCACCGTGATGGAAACGAAGTCCACCTTACCGTTGTAACGCTTCCCTTCGAACACGACGTGGGTCCATGTGTAAGGAGACGGCCGGTGGCAGGGGATCGATGTATTCACCCATCTCGCATACTTGTTATCCCAGAGTCGCCAGTTTCCGTTTAGGTAGGAACATTGGGTATCCCACCGGTACCACTTGTAGCCCTTGCGCTGACTAACCGAAAACTCCATGCCCGACGAAGCCGATGCTGATTTGTAATAGTAGTGCACGTCGTAAACGAAATTAGTTGCCGTCGAATTCGTGGACATGTTTCGGTAAAAGAGTGCGTGGGACCATGGCGTAGTCCCTCCAAGACTGAACTTCGCCGACTTGCCATCAAGTGACGGCGAACTGATTCCCCGGGTCATGGAGTAGGTCGCACCGCCTCCGGCATTCGCGCATCCACTGCACGCATTCCAACCTGACATTGATTCGATGTTTGTGAAAGTTGTTTGCGCAAGCCCGGCACACGCCATCCCGCAGATCATGATCAGGAGTCCAAAAAACTTCATCCCAACAGCCTCCAATTAAATCGCCGCGGCTACGGCAGCCCGCGGCGCATACGCTTTTGAACGAGGCTGAGACTACGAGATGAACTACTCACCCTCAAGACCGTGAGGACGATATCACTAAGAAACTACAATTTGAGTACTAAGGCGGGAGTAGGTAGATGGGATGACGGAACCGAAGTGCTAGTAGGACATTGAGAAGGCGGAACTTAGCTTATGGACCTGTCTGCACCGGGCCGCTCGTCGACGGATTGATAAGAAAATCGGACATTGGACGAGCATTCACGGCGGCGCCCAGAGTATTCGGCACTTGCAAGGTCTCGCACATCAGTCGAAGGACAGACTCCAATTGCATGTAGGTATTGCCCTGGTAACCATGCTTAACGTTTGGGCCTACGAGAATGACGGGGATGTGGCCGCCACCATTCCGGCTGTCGTTATCCCATGACTCATCCCACGCGATGATCATCAAGCCGTCTTTCTGAAAGCTTGGTTGGCTAAGGATTGGCGCAATCGTCTGCTGCAACCACTGGTCCCCATGTAGTTCCTTGTCGTTGTTCGTACAGGTCGCCATCCCCGGCGGGCAGTCGTGCATATTGTTTACCTGGTTCGGGACGATGTAAACGAAGGAAGGCACCGTGCCGGCTGAAATGTCCTGCGACAACTGGTCCAACGGAACCATGTTGTCCTTCTGCTCTTCGATATAGTGAATATCCGAGAAGTAAGCGAACGGATTGTGCGATTTCACATACGGGTAGGCGCGGTCTTTTTCATAACCCACGCTCGGCAGACTCTCGAGGTATGCCTTCCACGTGACACCTTGTTGCCCCAACATTCTGGCGAGATTGTCGCCATCATACAGCGTCGAGTAGTACAGGTCGTTCGTCACCACGTTTCCAGTCGTCAGCATGAAATAGTCGCCGATGGACGGATGAGTGTTGGCGTACAGATTCGTGGCGATGCCGTATTGCTTGGCCAGGGCATTGATGTAAGGAGCATTAGGATTGCCAATGATCTTTTCGAATTCCTGGTTCTCGAACATGACCAGGTAGACGCGGGGACGACTATTGGCTTGAATTTTATTTGTAGTCGGATCTGGCGGTTTGAGGATGGATACGATTCCCCGACATCCACTAAGAATCAACCCTACAGCTAGGCAGGCGGCGCTTAGCCCGATGGCACGTTTCATGGGGCCCCTCAGAAGCTCGTAAAGCAGCTTCTGTGCTTTCAGACGCTACTCAGCTCTCAGGTGTTGTCTTGTTTGATAACCGATAGTTCAAAACGCTTGACTGACGGGCATTTTCAGGGAGCGCGCCCCTGCAAATGTGCGCGAATGTAAAGCTGAGTAGCTGAAATAGTACCTTTTACCGGTTCGATTAGAGCGGTCCCTAAGTCGCTTCCTGATTCGGCTGCAGAGACCGCTCGAACAACCGAATCTGTTCCGGCAACCCGAAGACACGGATCCTGTCACCCACTTCCAGCCGCGTTGTAGGCGGAGGATTGAGGGTTGTGTGGCGTAATTTGGTTACGGTCAGAATCGTGACACCGTAGCGTTTTCGCACCTGCATTTGCCCGATGTTCTCGCTCGTCTCAGCGCCAATTGCGATTTCCCTCACCTGCGGCAATCCTTCGATTGGTTCTTTACGATCGTAGTGCGCCAGTTCGATGGCACTCTTGAACTCGGTGAGATACGAATTCGTCTCGGCGGGGGAAACTCCGAGATAGTTCAGCGCATGATCGATCAGCGTGGCCGACGCTTCGGCCTCTGGCTGGATAATCTCGGTGGCGCCTGCTTGAACCAGTTCGTCACGCTCATGTTTCCCATGGGCCCGCGCGATGATGGGAACATCCGCATTGGCGCGCCGCGCCGACTGGGCCGCGGCGATGGCCCGCTCCAGCTGGGGCAGCGCGATTACGACCAGCTTCGCCCTGCTGATCTGCGCCGCTTCCAATATCGTAGGGTGCGACGGATCCCCGAAAATCGCAGGAATCCCCCGAGTACCGAACTCTTTCACGATGTCAGGATCCAATTCGACCACCACGAAGGGTATTCCGAAGCATTCGAGCGCCGCTCCCACAGCACTCCCAACCCGGCCAAAACCTGCCAGGATCACATGCTCCCTCAGTCCTCCAAAGGTCTTCGTGTCGACATCCCTGGCTCCAGAGGACAGCCTTCTCTTTGCGATCCACTGAGGCGCATACCGGGTAAGAAGCGCGTTAATCAGAATCGAAATCAGCGACGTGGCAAGCACGGCGTTGTAAACGTCGTCCCCAACCAGTTGAGAACTCCTTGCCACTTGCACCAGGATGAAGGAGAACTCGCCAATCTGGGTCAAGCCGACGGCCACCAGTACCGACGTCCAAAGTCCATATCCGAAGATCAGAACGACTACCGACCAGACTAGAAGCTTTCCAGCAATCACCAAGCCGACCAAAGAGGCCAACAGGGGAAGATTGGAAAACAGGCTTGCTGGATTGATGAGTGCTCCGATGGTGACGAAAAAGAGGGCGACAAACGCGTCGCGCAGTGGCAGCAACTGCGCGAGTGTCTGATGAGAATGATCGGACTCGCTGATGACCATTCCCGCCAGAAACGCGCCCAGCGCCAGCGACAATCCCACCGCTTGCGTTATCGCAGCCGTCGCGAAACCCAGGGCTAATGCCACAAGCAAATACAGTTCCTGGCTTCGAGTCCTTGCGATCCGAGACATCAAAGGTGGAACCAACTTGTAGGCAGCGAAGACAACAGGAACCAGCAACAGAATCGACTTCCCGATTGCAGTACCAAGGACCAGTAATTTCCCGCCACCCTGGAGTGATGCCAGGGATGGCAGGAGTACCGTCATCATCACCACCGCCAGGTCTTCAACCAGGGTGATCCCGATCATGATACTGCCGTGTCTTGTGTGAAGTTCACCCCGACTGATCAGGAGGTTCGACAAGACCATGGTGCTGGCGACCGAGATAACGGCTCCGATCGTGACTCCCTGGGCAAAACTCCAACCCAGCAATTGTCCCAACCCCAGCGACATCAGGATCGACAGCAGAATGCCTAGTGGCGCTCCGAGTAGAGCAACCCACTTCACCTTTAACAGATCGCTAAGGGAGAACTCGATGCCTATCGAGTACATCAGGAGAATGACGCCGACCTCCGCCAATACTTCAAGAAAATGGAGATCGGAAATAGTTGGTCCCGGCGTGAAGCGCCCGACCAGTATGCCGCCGAGTACATAACCCAGGATCAACGGTTGCCGGAGTTTCCATGCAAGCAGGCCGCCCGCCAACGCCGCGACGAACACGTAGGCGAAATCACGGAAGAAGCTGGATTCTGCGACCATCAAGATCTCTCATTCGCTGGGCTGAACGACTACAGCCGACGAACCCCTATCGTCGGCACCAAGTACATATTCTAAGTATCTCAGCATTTGGACTCAGACGGGCACGGCGGGAGGGTGCTTCTGACTTTTCGCTAGAAAAAGGAGAAGTGCGCGTCGAAGTATGTGTGGGGTGAGGATGGCATCGACGCGCGCTTTATTAGTTCTAGTTGAAAAGAGAATAGCTTTGTCCGTCCAAAATGGTCGGTGATTTACGTCACAAACCTCAGTTATTTTGTAAGCACCTCAGTTCCAACAAATTACAAAGGCCTCCGGCCCCCACGCCTTTCGCCCTTCCCGCCCCATTGCTATACTTCTGAGTTCGCCCAGCGGACCGATTCGTAACCTGTTAATGAAAGGAACTCCCTCCCATGTCCTCCACTGCTGTTACATTCGCGAATGAGAATCAGCAGAGATTCCTGGACGAGTTGAAAGCACTCCTACGGATTCCAAGTATCAGCACTCTTGAAGAACATAAAGACGATATTCAAAAGGCAGCGAAGTTCGTATCCGACGAATTGAAGCGTATCGGTTTCGAGCATGTCGAAGTCATCCCTACCCCGGGCCATCCACTCATTTATGCCGATTGGCTACATGCCGCTGGAAAACCAACTGTTCTCTGTTATGCACACTACGATGTGCAGCCCGCCGAACCGTTGGACGAGTGGCTGACGCCTCCCTTCGAGCCAACCGAGCGCAATCAGAACATTTATGCACGTGGCGCGGTCGACGACAAAGGCCAGTTATGGATGGAAGTGAAGGCGTTTGAATCACTATTCAAGGCCGGCAACGGGAAGCTTCCTCTCAATGTTCGCGTGATCTTTGAAGGCGAAGAAGAAGTTGGCGGCGAGTCCATTGCTGACTTCGTTCGCAAACACGGAGATCGCCTGAAGGCGGACTTCGCACTCGTCTGCGACACCGAGCTGTTCGCACCGAATCTTCCAACCCTCTGCGTCGGACTTCGCGGACTGGTTTACACCGAGATCGAAGCACAGGGCTCTGCTACTGATCTCCACTCCGGCATTTACGGTGGCGCAGCTCCGAACCCTCTATTTGCACTGATCGAAATCATCAGCAAGTTGAAGGACTCGAACGGCAAGATACTTATCCCCGGCTTCTACGACCGCGTCAAGGAACCAACCAAGGATGAGTTGAAAGCCTGGGAAGAGCTTCCCTTCGACGAAGAGGAATATCGCAAAAAGGAAGTCGGGTCCAATGTCCTGACCGGTGAAGCCGGCTATTCCGTGCTCTACCGCACATGGGCACGACCGACTCTCGAAGTGCACGGAATGCCCGGAGGATTTACCGCCCAGGGAGCAAAGACCGTCATTCCCGCCCGTGCTTCGGCCAAGGTCTCCATGCGACTGGTTCCAGACATGGATCCCGAAGTCATCCTGAAGAAATACACCGACTACGTGATGTCACTCTGTCCCAAGGGCATCCAGCTGAAGATCAAGGTGCACAGCAAGGGTCCGGCCAGTGTCGTGGACACAGACAATAAGTACGTTCGTGCGGCGAACAAGGCTTTGCACGAAGTCTTCCACAAGGACACGGTCTACATCCGGTCCGGCGGCTCGATTCCGATCGTCTCCGATTTCCAGAATGAATTGAAAATCCCGACGGTGATGATGGGCATGGGGCTGCCTGACGACAACCTCCACGCACCGAACGAAAAATTTCACATCCCGAACTTCTACCACGGCATTGAAGCGATCATTCGCTTCTTCACCATCGTGGGAGAAGACAAGTTATAAGCGAGCGGTTGTGATAAGGGCTGCCAATTCGGCAGCCCTTTTTCGCGATGTGTAGTGGCCAGTCTTCACGGGACCAGGATGTTTCCTGTCGGCCCAAACGCAGCCGTTTTACTGAAAGAGGTGATGGATTCGGTAACCATAGTGGCACCACATCCCACCGAAGCCACCGTGATCTCGTCTTGTATCAATGTCGCTCCCGCAACCTGCGGACGCAGTCGATACTCCGTCTTGCCGGTCGTTACCTGCACATGCAGATGGTTGTGGCCCTTCTTCAAGTTCGAGGACCCGACCCCGAAAACAGCCGGATCACTGAAGACGATGACGTACGGCGCATCCGCAAAGAAATCGACGTTCTGGCGAACCGGATGTTGATTGACCGGATCAGCAGCCCCGTTCCTTATATCTACGTGGCCCGCAATTGCTGTTGGTGGCATGAGCGTTCTCCTTACAAAATGAATGACTGCCTATGTCGGAGCCCTCTGCGACTCTATTCAGATCTATAGTTTCCCCACTGTAGAGGTGCCCGCTTGTGCCGTTTCCAGCTTTGCGTGCACCTTCGGGTCCCCCATCATCCCCCGCATGTCCGGATCAAGATCGAAGTCCTTTACATCGCGCCCATATCGCATGCTCTCCAGCACGTAATTCAACGCTTTCACTTTGTCACCAAGGGCATACTGAATTACTCCGGCGATCTGTAACACCCTTCCGTCTTTGGGTTCGCTCGAATTCTTCGGCTGAAGCGCGAGAGCCGTTCGAATGTGCGATACAGCCTTCGTCGTGTCGTGTCTCTGCTTCAGCAGCCGCAGCGCCAGGTAAGCGTGCACGGCGGCATCGTTGGGATTGACCTTCACCTGTTGTTCCAGCAGCGTTAATGCGCGGTTGTACGCTGCTTCCGCCTTGTCACTCTGCCCAAGCCACTCGTAGTAGATACCCTGATTGTTCCAGACCATGAAGTTCGACTGGTTTAAGGCGAGCGCCTGCGAGCCTGCTTCGGCGGCTTCAGCATAACGCCGCTGTTCGTAATAAATGTTTGCGAGGTTGCCGTAAGCTGAGTACACCTTGTTGAACTCGAGGGCTTTCTTCAACTCAGCCTCGGCCTCTTGCGGGCGGTGTAGCTCCTTCAATGCGACTGCCAGGTTGGTACGCGCATAGGCATGATCGGGAACGATCGCGAGAACCTCTTTGTATTTTGCAAGAGCCTCCCCGTAACGATGTTGGGTTATAAGGAAATTCCCGCTCCGGTAGTATCCGTCCCACGAATCAGGATTGAGTTCGATTCCCTGCTCGTAGGCTTCTTCCGCATCCGTCGGCCGTCCCAGCACTCCATAAAGATCTCCCAGCGCTAGTGACGCCTCGGCACTCTTCGGATCCAGTTCCTTAGCCTTGTCCAATTCGCTTTGTGCAAGCGCCGTCTTTCCCTGTGAAATCAAAATGCGCCCAAGGATCACATGCACGCTGCTCAGTTTGTCGTTGGAGTCGAGAGCCTTCTTGCAGTACAACTCCGCCTGCTCGAGCAACTCCGGAGACTGCGTCAGTCGATACTGATAGAAGTACGCCTTTGCCATTGCGACGTAGGCGAGCGCATACTTCGGGTCTGCACTCACCGACTTGTTCAGTTCCACCATCGCCAGGTTGATAGCCTCTGGCCGGTAGAAGTGGTCGAGCAGAGAGGTTCCCTTCTCGTACGACTCGTAAGCTGCCGGCGTCGTTCCCATAGACTTTAGGCTCGGCACTCTCACGACGGAAAGCACTGCCACGACTGCTGCAAGAGCGATCAGCGCGGCGATGGAAAATTTTGCAAGAGTTCCCAGTCGTTTCCGGTCCGTCTCTCCGGCTTTCCTGATTCTCGACTTAAGGTGGTGCACGCCGGCGGTTAAGGTCAGGTCCGAGTCCTGTCGACATGCGTCGAGGTCGTGAATCAGTTCCAGGCAGCTCTGATATCGGTCTGCCGGATCTTTGGACAACATCCGATAAATGATCATCTGGAGCGGAATGGGCACTTCGCGCATGGGTGGCGGCAGAGCCTTGGAGATTGCAGCCACCGTCGCCGCCGGACTCTGAGCCTGGAACGGGTGACGCCGTACCACCAACTCGTACATCATCACTCCGAGCGACCAGATGTCGGTTCGGTGATCCACCTGCTTCCCCGTAACCTGTTCCGGCGACATATACGGCAATGTTCCGGAGACGCCGATGCTCTGGGTGGCGTCCTCGCTCTCCATGCGCGCCAGCCCGAAGTCCACGATCTTGGCTGTCCCATCGGAGCAGAGAATGACATTCGATGGCTTAATATCGCGATGAATGATGTTGTGCGAATGTGCATGCGACAATCCGCGCGCTATCTGTTGAGTGATATCGATGGATTGTTCCAGCGTGAGTGGCGCGCGGCTCATCCGCGCCGCAAGGTTCTCTCCCTCGTAGTAGCCCATCACGATGAATAACTGTCCATCGTGACCTTCTTCAACGGCATGAACGGAAGCTATGTTCTCGTGATCGAGAGCTGAGGCCGCGCGCGCCTCCCGCAACACTCTCTCGCGATCCTCTGCCTTTAGCCCACCATCTCCATTGAGGAATTTCAGGGCGACAGTGCGCTGTAGCCTGACGTCGTAGGCCTTGTAAACAACACCCATGCCTCCCGAGGCGAGCTTCGACACAATTCTGTAATTGCCCAACAGGTCGTCAGGGGGCACCAGCGCCGGGAGCGCCATAGGGGTCCGCCTTTCGCTGCGCGCCGGACCGGAACATGAGTCGGTAAGAGTACTGCGGGGAAGTAATCCAGTACGCACAGCATCGCGCCAGAACAGCGCATTCAGGAGCCTAAATCGAAGGAATTATATGCCGGAAACCAAGACGTTCAACGGATTCTTTTGCGTCGATGAACATGAATTGGGCCGCTGCGCCGAAGGTTCTACACCTTTCTATGCATCCTCTCAACTCTGTCCTATTTCTGAGAGCCGTCGCTACGACACGGCTTTCGCAGATTCACGACGGTGAATGATCTTTATTACACCGTAGATTCGAAAAGCCGTGCTCCTTGCGGGAGTCACTGGGCAAAGGTATTGCACGCCTCGATGGAGCCGCTATCCAGGCCTCGCTTGAACCACATCTGGCGCTGTTGAGAAGAGCCATGCGTAAACGACTCTGGGCTTACTTCCCTGCCCGACATGTGCTGGATGCGGTCGTCACCAATCGCCGACGCTGCGTTTAGCGCTCCGGCTATGTCCGCTTCATTGATCAGTTTCCGCTGCTCGGTGCTGTGTCCCCAGACTCCGGCAAAGCAGTCGGCCTGCAACTCGAGTTTCACCGAGTCGGCATTTCGTTCACTCGGATTATTCTCCATCGCCTGACGAACTTTGCGCTCCGTGCCAAGAACATCCTGGACGTGATGCCCGATCTCATGGGCGAGCACATAAGCCTGGGCAAAATCACCATCCGCGCCAAACCTGTTTCTGAGCTCATCGTAGAAGCCAAGATCGATGTACGCCTTTTGATCGGCTGGACAGTAGAACGGTCCGGTCTCAGCCTGCGCCACTCCGCATCCCGATCTCACCGCATCCCGAAACAATACGAGGTGAGCATGCGGATACTGCAAGCCGCGCTCCTGGAAAATGCGCTCCCATGTTTGCTGGGCGTCATCGAGAACAAAAGAAACGAAGCGCACTTTAGGCTCTTCCGCCGGATCGGTTACGGGCCGCGAGGCGCTGGTCGGCGCTCCCGATGATCCGCCTCCCATGAGCGAAAGAAAATTCCCGCGGAAGAAAAACATTACCAGGAGGAGAACGACGATTCCCCCAAGCCCAAATTTGCTGGCCACCATGGACAGCAGCATGAACGGCAGTCCACCGCCGCCGCCCAATCCTCCGACGCTTTCACCGCGTCTATCTTCCAGGTCACCGCTTCGCCCACGATCTTTCCAATCCATGCTGTCTCCGATGCTGGAACAGTATCGCGGATTTGTACGTCTCTACGTCAGATTTCATCCGCACCTCATAAACTCCTGCGAGAATCTTGTCTTTAGTCTCCACTGCCCTTGCTTTTGTGCAAGAACCGGGTTACGCTGCTGTTGCTCTCGCGGTAACCTCCCTTCCTTCGCAGTGACCTCACTGGACGTCAGAATTGCGCCTGACCATTTTTCTTTGTGAATTTGGCCGTTAGAGACGTTTTCTTCCCGTCCGGTACCTGCTCTCCTTTCCTCACCCCCAGATTGCGCATTTGGTGCAACTCTGGTGCAATAGGAAGGGGTTTTCAACAGGGGCACACCATATATCGTGTATTCCTGCTTGACCTCTGCCGGAACGCTGGTTACAGTTACCTCAACTTGCGCGGCGGTCAGCCTTTCGGTGTGGTTGCGCACCCGTCAGGCCACTTACCAGCCACCGTTCGCGACGCGAAATAGGGCCCCAGGTATGTGGCTCGATAAGTTGGGTCCTGACCAGCGGTTCCTGTAAGCCCCGGCAGCTTTGGGGTGATTTCTGGTGTTTTGGCCTTGATGATTGAGGTTTTGACGCCAGCAGGGCCATCAAAAAGGGTAGGAAGTATTCCTCCCCATGGAAGCCCGAAGCCAAGTGTACAGGTGAGTACCCGAGGCTGACGGCCAGCGCGAGCACGCAAGGAGTTTGAAGTTGCTGAAACTCAAAAAGCTCCAGATCCTGGGCTTCAAATCATTCTGTGACCGTACGGAACTCAAGTTCCCCGGCGACGGCATTACTGCCATTGTCGGTCCAAACGGTTGCGGTAAATCCAACATCTCTGACGCCATCTCCTGGGTATTGGGCGAGCAGTCCGCCAAATCCCTTCGTGGCGCCCGCATGGAAGATGTCATCTTCGCCGGAACCCGCGATCGCAAGCCGACCGGCATGGCCGAAGTAACGCTGCACCTCATCGACCCAGAAGTCTATGAAGGCAGCGTGACCGAACCCGAGATCGACATCCGGAACGACATGCCGGAGATGGATGATTGGGACGAAGCCTCCGCACGCGCCGACAAGGCTGAAGAAGTTGAGCAGTATACCGAGGAAGTCCGTCCCGGACAGCGCGAAGAAATTGAGGTCCATCAGCCCGCCGCAACCTCGCAGCCGAACACGGCTGAAGCCTCAGCATCAGACGAAAACGCTCCCGCCGCCGAAATCGCCGCTTCACCAGAAGCGGCACCCGATGCTGCTGAACCCGCTCCGGAAGCGCAGGCTTCACAAGTTGCTCCGCACGTCGTACTGAAGATCCGTCGCCGCAAGTTCAACACCCAGAAATTCGGGAAGGGCGAAATCGTCGTTACTCGCCGCCTGTTCCGGTCCGGCGAGAGCGAATACTTGCTCAACGGCAAGCTCTGCCGTTTGCGCGACGTGCATGACATCTTTATGGGTACCGGCCTTGGACCGGAATCCTATGCCATCATCGAGCAGGGTCGCATCGGTCAGATCCTCAGCAGCAAGCCAACCGACCGCCGCGCCATTATCGAAGAGGCCGCGGGCATCACCAAGTTCAAGACGCGGAAACGTCTCGCCGAAGCACGTCTTGCCGACGCCAAGCAGAACCTGAACCGCATCAATGACATCTTCGACGAAGTCACGCGCCAGATGAACTCGCTGAAGCGCCAGGCCGCGAAAGCCGAGCGCTACGCCAAGCTGCGCGACGAGATGCGGGCAAAGCTGCGTATCGTGCTCGCAAGCCGCTTCCACGAATTGCAGACCCAGGCTGCCGAACTCGAAGCACAACTCATTGCTCTCGCCGAAGAATTGCATATTCGGGCAGACGCTGTTCAAGTGCTCGATAACGAGCACGGTGAGCGTACTCAACGCGGCTACGCGATAGAGTCCGAAGCCAAACAGACTCGCGAGCGCCTGAACCAGGTCAATTTGGAGATGGATCGCGCCGCCGCCCGCCGTCGCAACAATGAAGAACGCTGCGCCGATTTGGTCGCCCGCTCCGCCGGTGCCGAGGCTGAGATTGCTCAGAATGGCGAACAGCTAGCCCGGCTGGAAGCGGAACTTGGGCAGAACCGCGACATCTTGACCTCGGCCGCAGCCGATGTAGCCGCCGCACAGGAAGAGCTTCGCGCACGGCAGGATGAAGCTCGCGCCGCCGCCAACACTCTGAGTGAAGTCGAGCAACAACAGGAGCAGCAGCGCCGCGCAATGATGGAAGCCGTCGCCGCCGCATCCATGGTTCGCAACCGAATCACGCAGGCCGAGGAGCGCATTGCCGCACTCGAACGCGAGGCCACACGACTTCAGGGTGAAATCGCTACCGCTAATCAACAGGTGGACACCTTCGGTGGTCAACGCGGTCAGATCGATTTCGAATTCGAATCGTCCTCGCAGCGGGTGAGTGCAATTACCGACCAGATCAACGGCACCCGCGCTTCGCTTCAGGAAAAACGTCAGTTCGAATCCGAAGGCAAGCGGCATCTCGATTCCATGCGCGC
>Ga0163163_10001126_pt1 | contig 22732 bp, 16 predicted proteins | sample S65metaG_FD_119766 | JGI IMG/M metagenome (GOLD analysis project Ga0163163, IMG submission 119766) | Switchgrass rhizosphere microbial communities from Kellogg Biological Station, Michigan, USA - S6-5 metaG | ecosystem: Host-associated > Plants > Roots > Rhizosphere > Soil | place: USA...
AAAATTCAAGATCATTTTGATTGACCACACTAATTGGTGAAGGGTAATGGTTGGAGAGAAGACTGTCAACAAATGATTGATTTACGACCGCCTTAGGTTTGTTACAAGCTAACAAAGCAAGCAACAAAAGAATGCAAAAAAGATATTTCACTTGTTTATAAAAGATACGAATGTCAGACGGAAACAGATTTAAAACCGTACAACCTGATCATGTACTAAAACATTATACACTGCTCTATTTTCCTTGATGAGTATTACCTATAGTCCAACACCGATGTATTTACAAATACCAAATAATTTTATTAATGTGAAACATAGTCCAGGCAAGAACTGATTAATCCTTATTTCTCTATTTGCTTAATTCAATATTGAAATTACCGTCTTTACACGTTTTAATAAATTGGATAAAAGAAAAACTATTCCCTATATTAGATATAAATCTGATAACAAATTTGTCTGCAATATGTTACTTCAATATATAACCGGTATAATGGGTATGACCGAAGATGAAATCAGAGTTCACCAACGTCTTTTGGTTAATGCTTTTGACCAGGAGCACCGGGTATTATTCTGGAACAAAAAATGCGAGATGCTCTTTAAAATTAGTGAACAAAAGGCCATGGGCAATCGACTTGAAGACCTTCTGCCATGGACATGTGGTCACGAAAAAATGATTTACCTGCATAATGCGTTGTCAGGTGAACCGGTATATATTGCTGATGAAAAATACCCACATAGCGATAACTATTACGACCAGGTTGTGTTACCACTGAAGGACATCAAAGGACATGTATTTGCCGCGTTGAACATAGTAATTGATATTAATAGTTCCGCGGGAAAAGCAGATAGTCGCAACAGGTTTTCTGTTGTGCCTACCAACATACCGTAAAAAAATATATATCACCGAACAAACTCTTACACACGTTTTACAGAATTTGTAGATTACCTTTAAAGACAGAGTTCGATTTCCTCGATCTTTTGAATTCCAGCACTTTTATTTATTAACCAATCACCCACTATTAATGTCTTTTTATGTTGGGTAAACTAACACGTATTATGAACCTTAGCGAGGAAGAGATAATAAATCATCCCGCTCTTTTGGTTAATGTATTTGATCATCAGCATCGTGCATTATTTTGGAATAAAAAATGCGAAGAGTTCTTTGGCATTAAAGAAGAAGAAGCCTTAGGAAAACGGCTTGAGGATATGCTACCGCATACACGTGAGAGCACAAAAATGGCTCGTTTGGATGAGGCCTTATCGGGTAAACCGGTATTTATTACCGATGATAAATACGACAACAAAGATTATTACTATACCCAGGTTGTTCTTCCGTTGAAAAACCAAAAAGAAGAAGTAGTAGCCGCAGTGAATATTGTCAGGTTCGTCCTTTCTCCCACGCCTGTTGTAGAACATGAAAACTTCAAAAAAATTTGTATCACTGTCTTTGGGTGAAACTTTGCGTATAACTAATACATTTTTTAAGGTTTAGCATTGGGAGCCGGTGCTTTTTGTTTTTTGCGCTAAAAGCATATTTCTGAATGGCTTGTGTCAATATTTACATATAAAAAATTATTATCTTCAATCGAACTTAAATTAGAATAGCAAAGAACGTTTTGCTCTGCTTAAAAACATTTAATATCTTTTCCAGCGCTAAGGCTGCCTAATGGACTTTAAAGAATTCGATCTTATAAAACAGAATGTGTGTTCCATACTCCAGAAGTTGGATCCAAAACTTACCTATCATTGCAAGGAACACACTATTGATGTACTTGAACAATCGGAACGTATTGGTAAAGAAGAGGGCATAACTGGTAACGATCTTTGGCTTTTAAAAGTAGCTGCGCTCTATCATGATACCGGTTTTTTGAGAGTCTACCACAACCATGAAGAAATGAGCTGTGCTATTTTCCTTGAACATTCAATTCACTTTCAGTTTAACGAGGAAGAAAAAGAAAAGATCAAAGGAATTATAATGGCTACTAAAATTCCTCAAAAACCACATACCCTTCTTGAACGAATAATTTGTGATGCCGACCTGGATTATTTAGGCAGAAAAGATTTTTATACAATTGGTGAAGAGCTGCGAAAAGAGTTTTTAACCTATGGTATCATTCACAATAATGAAGAATGGGATAAACTACAACTCAATTTTCTTAAGAATCATCGCTATCATACGGGTAGCTCTCAAAAGCAAAGAGAAGCCGCCAAACAGAAATACATTCAACAGCTTTTAGGCACTCATATTTGAATTCCTTTTTAGCTCAACATTAATCTTATCCTGTTGTCGTAATCTTTTACAAAGAGTTTTCATAATACCTTTCAAAATATCAGTGTTGGTGGCAACAACATCATAAAAATCTTCCTGTTCTATTTTTAGCAAAATACATTCGGTAATTGCAGTGGCGCTTGCTGAGCGGGCCTCCGAATCAAGCAAGGACAATTCTCCAAACAGTTCATTTTCCGATAAAAGAGCTAATTGATGCTCGCCGTCATGAATTGAAACCTGGCCTTTATAAATGAAGTATACACAATTGCCACTATCGTCCTTTTTAAAAATTACCGATCCATTATCAAAGTGCTGTTCACGGCAAATGGAAGCAATTTCAATTAAATCAGTTTCCTTGCAGTTTTGGAAGATGTCAGAATTTTTCAGTAACAACACTTTTTCAATGATCAGCATAAGCAGGGGATTGGATTGCTTTTAAAACATAATTTTTTGTTTCGGAAAAGATTACGCTTTCGGCAACGCCTGTTTTGGAACTCAAATTTTGCAGGAAATCAAAATCACCATTCTTGAAGCTGGTATACAAACAAACAGATTTTGTCCATTGATTAAATTTTTCGCCGCTCGAATGTATTACCAAATCGTAAAAATTGGTTGCCGGTATAATAGCAAGTTTTCTTTTGAATACTACAGGGTCAAGCAGGTAGTCCAGCAGTACATTCACCTGCTTTGATACTTGTTTGGGAAGAACCATTTCCATCATTTCCATGGCATTAAAAATCTTGCTTTGATTATTGTTTTCAAATATTTCCAATACCCTGTTGATTTCTTTTTTATGGTAAACAATCGCACAGATTTTTAATGCTGTAATTAAATCGGTACGGATTTCGGTAAATAGCGATTGCTTGATTAATTGCATTGAAGCATCGCTGTTAATAGAGGGCTGCAAACTAATTTTGTCAATGCCATTAGCCAGGTATATATCTAAAATTTGCCTCAGCTTGTGCAAGGTTTCTACCATCTCTGCCTGGTATCCCTTTAGCCAAAGTGCGTGAATCACTTTTTCAATGTACGGTGAATCATCAAGGCATTCGAGTAAGAATCTTGTGGATTGCAACCCCTTTGCTTTTTCTGCAATTTTAATCAGGTTCCATTTATTTTTTCCTACCTGTTCCTGGGTCAATATGTCCAGGTCCTCAAACAGGCTGTCACCATATTGCATTAGTCCCTGTAAAACGATGTATTTTTTATTTGTGTCGAGTAGATCCAGCAAATAAGGCAACAGGTTCCTCGTTCTTAATTTGCATGCGGCCATAATTGCGGTTCGTTTCACCGAAGGATCTACATCATTTATAAGTTGTTCAATTGCCACGCTGAACTTTATGTTTTTTAACTCGCTGATAATTTCCAAAGCAAGTTGCCGTTCGGCCGGATCTTCAGATTTTATAAGGCTGTTAATTTCTCTGCCGGCTATAAACAAATATTCAAATTCAGTTTGGTCTATCAGGTGAATAATAATCGTTTTGCGGATCGTATGTTCCTGTTCTGAAAGGCGGTCCGAAAGGTGATGTAGAAAGTCGGGATCCAACTTACAAAGGGATCCTACAATTTTTTCGCGTATTTCGGGATCTGTTTCCTTGTTTAATAGCTGTTTCAAATTATCACTGTTCAATTTGCCACGGTACTGCAGCCGTTCCAAAGCAAATTTTCGAACTTTATCCGATGGGTTTGTAAGTTGTTCCAGAAGCACCGCATCCAAATGTTCATAACCCGCTTTTTCAAGAAGTTTTAGCGAGTAAATATTATCCGATTTGTTTTTGTTTTGAAGTTTTTGCAACAAAAGATCGATTGCCTTTTTATCAAATACTGTCATTTCTTCTGCTGTAAACGTTCCCCGAGCAATGGACTTGTGTAGTGTTTGGAGATATTCCTTTTTTACAAAGTATACTGCCATTGCCCATAAACACAAATTTGCCAGCAGAATTTTAATAGTAAATGAAATGCTCATAGTAATATGTACATCTTTCAAAATAATAAGCGAAAGACCTACAATTATCAATGAAGGAGGAAGCATATATCCTTTGGCTATAATGTGGCCCTTCAAACGTCCCTGTTCGTTCAACGGCTGAAATAAAATGAAAAACGAAGGTTCCTGGATGGTGGATCTAAGCACTTCAGTTATTAACGCCATTATTCCAAAGAAATATAAACTATAATACGAACGATCATTAAAGCCCAAAAAAGCAATTGACAAAAAAAATAAAATGGTTGGCGTAATCAGAAGGCAGGTGATAATGCCTAATCTTTCAATTAGTCGACTGGTAAAGACGAGCTTCAATATTAGTGCTACAAACCGTCCAACTGCAAAAAATACAGCCACGAAGGCTGCCAACTCAGAAATGCTTTTATATTTTAATTTGATCTGGGAGATGAAAGTGAAGTCAATAAAATTGAATACATTATAACTTAATATGGACAAAATGGAGATAGCGAATATGAGCCGGTTTTTTAAAAAGAAATTGTTCTTTAAAAAATCGGTTAACCCTTTTGAATGGTGATGAACGTGTTCGTGATGAGGTTGAACCTTAAGTTCGTTAAAGCGTTTTTTCTTAATCAGCTTATTTGTAAAATACCAGCTGATGCCAAGTGCGATCAGCGACAATATCAATAAATTGTTGATGCCAATAAAAACGATTAATACAGGAGCAGATAAATAACCTATAAGCTTAGCAGGAATATCGCCAGCACCAACAATTGAAAAGACTCTTTTGCTTTCCCGAATGTTAAACAGAAGTGATACCAATCCCCAATAAGCATAACCGGTGACCATGTAAAAAAGCATGCTCCATACAGCAAGCAAAAAAATCATTGCATTCAAATTCCACATTAAAAAGCCAGACCAGAACAGGGCTACTATTGCTGCCGAGACGCTGACAATAATTTTTAATAATTGTAAAGGAGATACCCGATGTTCTAACTTTTCATAGCCAATATTGATCAGCAATAGTCCGCCGGCAATGGCAAGATAAACATAAGGAAGCCCGTCTACTGAAAAGTGATAAATGAAATAAGTGAAAGCTGCGATATTAATGAATGAGTTCGCAATGCCAATAAAAAGCTGTATTCTCAATAGGTCAAATATGTAAGTTGATTCTGATGTTTTGATATTGAGAAGTCGGTAGATCCGCGCTTTCATTTTCTAAATATAAAATTATTTGATGAGGGAGGGCGTAGAGCTTGTTTGCACGGGCATGACTATCCTAAATTAAAACAATAATAATTCAGTTTTTAGTGAATAATATTTTATCTTCATTGCAATTAACAATCCCTCCCCTCCATAGGTCTCCAATACCGGAAATTCTTAGCCTCACCCTTTGTGTAGTATTAATTATTAAAGCAACCAGTTAGTACTCTATCTTTTTGTTGAATTTATTTTAAAACATTGTTCGTTTTTATGAAACAACTGCTTAGGAGCCTTACCCACGGTATAGGATTATTGTTCGTACTGATTGGATCGAATTCACAAGCCCAGCTTAAAGACTATGTGCTTTATGGAAAAACCGGAGTACAGGTAGGCACCTCCACAAATATCTTGAGTGGGAAGGTTGGAAGCAATACGCTGGTAAGCTCTACGGGTACATCATCATTTGCGGGTGATGTTATAAGTAGGGGCAGAGTTGTGTTGGCAAACAGCAATACAGTTGATGGAAATATTTATGCAGAGAATGTAGGTAACCCAGCTGCTTCCGGAACTATCTTACAAGTGGGCTCTAATGCATTATTGAAGGCAAGCCTTTTTGCTAAGGGAAATATTTCGGTAGCAGGAGGCTCAGTTCAGGGCCCTGTCTTTACTACCGGCATATTTACAGGACCCACACCTGCAATTGTTCCAATACAGAACAACCCTGTTTTTCCATTTGCTCCAACGCTTCCGATATTTTATAATCTGCCTGCTGTAAACAATAATATAAACATTAAGAATTCGGGAACAATTGATCCAGGGTCCTATAATTCTTTAGCCCTCACCGGAGGCAAAGCCGATACATTTTCGAGACCCGGGGTATACATTTTTAATTTCATCAAAAACTCGGGCAATACGAATAACCTGGTTTTTAATTTCAACAACGACACAACAGGCACATTTAAGTTTTATGTAATAGGGGATGTTGACCTTTATAAAGTCAACATTAGTTTCATCAACCTCCCGATTCCAAATGCTAATCTCTCAAATGTTGCTGCAAGAATTTACATGCAGGTTGGCGGTAATGGTAACACCTCAGCAACAGGTAGCGACGCCTGGTTTCTGGCAAACGGCGCTTCGGGAAACAATCAATCAAGTTGGTACGGTACTGTTTGGGCGCCTAATGGAAATGTAGATGTGGGTTCCGGCTCAAGCCCGTCAAAAATAGTGGGAGCTTTATGGAGTGGTAAACAGGTAATCATTCAAAGTGGAGTAAATGTAACACATGCACGTTTTAATGACTGTTCACCTTCTGCTAATGCAGGAGCGGATAAACATATCGATTGCGATCATACCACTGCCGTGTTAACCGGTTCTTCTGCAAGTGCGAACGCACAATTTAGTTGGAGCAAGGCGGGAGATACAATTCCTGGAAATACAAGTACATCTTCTATACAAGTATCAAAAGCCGGCACTTATGTGTTAGGCGTTTCAAGTTTGGAATGTGTTTCTCCGGCAACCGACACCGTTGTGGTTACATCTACACCTTGTGTACTTCCTTATTATCCACCTCCGCTGGTTGGAAAAGTAACCAGTAAAATTGGCGCAGAGCTAACATCGTTAAAAGACAATTTCGGAAATGTTTTGGATGATGGTAAAACGCTTTTCATTATTGTAGGCAATAAGGTTTTGATTGATGTCATTGTGATGCAGGGCAATCGTACACAGGTAAAATCCATGTTACTTTCAACAACCTACGGAATGACCGATACAGTTCCCAACGGAGAAAGTCAATTGATAATTACCGGTTTATTTCCGATAGCTAACCTGGGCATGTTTGATCAAAGCCCAATGGTAAGTCTGATCAACTTTGTTCGTCCGGCATTTCCACCTGTTACCAGTAGTGGGCTGATACAAACACAGGGAGACCGATCCATTAATACAGACCTGGCACGTAACGGCTTTAATATTGCAGGTAACGGAATTAAAATAGGCGTCCTTTCTGATAGTTACAATACGTTAAACAGGGCTACCCAGGATATGGATAATAAAGACTTACCTGGCCCTGGTGATACAACCAATTCTACTCCAGTTTCAGTTTTACAGGATTATCCATACGGCGCACGATCGGATGAGGGAAGAGCCATGCTTCAAGTTGTTCATGATATTGCCCCCAAGGCAAAATTGGCTTTCCGCACGGGGTTTATTACACCAAATGATATGGCAGTAGGTATTCGCCAATTGGCCGATTCCAATTGCAATGTTATTGTTGATGACGTAACATTTGTTACCGAGCCATTCTTTAAGCCCGGCGTTATTGCTAATGCTATAAGGGATGTATCTGCAAGAGGCGTTCATTATGTGACAGCTGCTGGAAATTTCGGAGTGAAATCTTACGGTGCTGTATTTAATCCATCTACTGCTGCCCTGCCTTCAGGTATTTTTGGACGGGCACATAATTTTGGTGGCGGGGATATTTATCAAATTGATTCTGTAAAGGGCACGCCCACAGAACCAGGAATTTATACAATGGTTTTACAATGGCAGGAAGACTTCTATTCTCTTGGCGGTAACAGTGGCACCAGTTCAGATATAGACGCGTTTGTAATTGACAACCTCGGTAATATCATTGGCTTTAACCGCGTAAATACAGGTGGTGACGCTGTGGAGATGCTCACATTGGTGGTTACCCAAAACACCACGATAAGGGTTTTAATTGTAAATGCATCGCTAACAACAAGTCCTCGTTTCAAATACGTTGTTTTCAGGGGAGATTTAAAGATCACAAATCACCAGCAGGATTCTTCTACTGTAGTGGGGCAGGGGAATGCTCCCGAAGCGATAACAGTTGGTGCAGCCCTGTATTCCAACACGCCTGCTTATGGAGTAAGTAGCGTTACCAAGGCATCTTTTTCTTCGATAGGCGGCACCATTTATAATAATACAGCTTCGCCAAAGCCAGATATTGTAGGACCCAATGGTGTAAACACGTCTGTTGATTTTGGCAGCCTTGACCTGGAAAGGGATGGCACACCTAATTTCTTTGGTACATCTGCTGCAGCCCCACATGTGGCCGGCGCAGTTGCATTAATGCTCGAAGCAAGAAGAAAGTTCTATAATCAAACACTAACTCCACCACAAGTAAAGCAATTGATTGCGTCTTCAGCATTGGACATGGATGTACCCGGGTTTGACTACAATACCGGTAATGGTTTTTTAAGAGTCGATTCCGCTATTCGTACCATGGCAAATCCTACTCCACATATCGATAGCATTTTACTATCAAACACCAATGTTCCTATTGGCTCGCAACCAATGACAATTACAGTTTATGGTAGTTATCTTACATCAACTACGGAGATTTTGTTAAATAATGACACCCTACAAAGCGTAGTTGTTAATGGGCATGAAGTGATCGCACAGCTTCCAATATTTTCAGGGCAACAATATATTTATGCTTATAATGACCCAAAGAGTTTGTTGGGCAACGATGGTGGATTATCAAATGCATATTCCATAACTGGCATCATTAAAAAAAATGTAACCATCACAGCAAACAATCAAACGAAAAAATATGGCGAGCATAATCCATCGTTAACAGGCACTGTTCTGATAAACAATCAACCCACCACATTATCCTTGCAGGATCTTGGGTTGACAGGACTAACATATACCACGCTTGCCAATTCTATGTCCGAGGTTGGTCAATATTTTATTCATCCTTCAAAAACTTTTGATTCAACTGGAGCTAGTGCACCTTATTTGGCTTTATATAATTACACTTTTGTTGATGGCACTTTAACGGTTCAAAAAATGCCATTAACAATTACGCCTGTTAACAAAACGGTTACTTATGGAAATACGCTTGGCGTAATAGATTATAACTACCAGTTCACCAATACAAATATCGACAATGTAAGTGCTTACATGGATAGCATTGAGAAATACCATAAGGCCTATACACCTGACAATGCTCTGGCTGTTATCAACGGATTTACATCTCCTTTGGCTAACGGTAGTACGTTAACGACCACTGATATCAATGGACTAAACACCATGGTTAGTTTCCAGGCGTTAAAGAATTCCAGGAGATTCCAGGTTGTAAATAATCAATTGGTTTCAGTAGGAAATGATTTCAACTCATTTAATGCTTACTACCTGGTAGATGTTGCTGCCCAGTCAATTTATAATTATAAATTAAATCCCGCTTCATCACCATTTATTACAGCTTTGAGCGGCTATACGGGCAAGGCTCTATTTGGAGAGGCTGCACTAGCCAGCGGAGTTGTTGACGCGGTATTGAACTCCCAGGTGTTTCGGTTAGTAAACGGCACTTTGGTAAATACGGTCAATGGATTAATGGGCGCAATGGCGCCAATCTTAAATTCCCAACTGGTTCAATATGTAAACGGCCAATTAGTACAGTATGTAAATGGGCAATTGGTGCCGTATGTAAATGGCCAATTAGTTCAATACGTAAATGGCCAATTGGTTCAATATGTAAATAGTGAATTTGTCCCTATTGCCAATAATCAGCTCGTCCAGTTTTCAAATGGTGTGATTTTAGAAATGGTTGATGGACAGTTGACACAAGTTCTGAATTCTCAATTAGTGCCTTACGTAAATTCATTGGCTCAATATGTAAACGGACAATTAGTACAATATGTAAATGGTGTGGCGGTGCCTGTTAGAGACGGGCAGGTTGTGCCTTTACCTAATTCACAGTTGGTTCAGTATGTCAATTCAGAATTTTTACCCGTAGTAAACGCGCAACTGGTTCAATATGTAAATGGACAGTTAGTACAATACGTAAATGGACAATTGGTACCTTACGTGAATGCCCAATTAGTACAATATGTAAACGGACAATTGGTTCAATATGTGAACGCTTCACCGGGCGGAACGAATAATAAATCTGCGGTAATTACAGACGAAACAGATGTAACAGCCCAAAATGGCTGGCTTGGCGCGATGTTCGGCATTAATATGATTACAGGCCTTGATGTAGGACAACAAAAACTTATCCCAGGTGTCTTCATCAATAAGAATTTTGATGTAACCTATGGCTTAGGCACAGTTACAATTCAACCTAACGCTTGTTTCTTAACTCATTCGCCATTGCAGAATTTTAGCAGCACGCCCAAGCCTGATATTGTAACCAGTATGTGGTTGAATGTAGAAGTGAAAGTGAGCGGACAACTAACAGCCGCAGGCGATTACCTGACATTCGCTGGTGGAACAATCACATTCAATAATGTTACCTCTACACCAACAGTCTCTAATTTATCTATCCCGGTAGGCAAAATTATTGCGGATGCCGGTACTACAACTCCGAATACACGTTTTGATACAGTCAATAAAATTTGGATTACAAAAGTGCCAGTAGGTTTTAGTAGCACATCAGATATCTTTATTACAGGGGCGATCATCAACTCCTCAACGGGCTTTGTAAAAAAGAATGGAGCAAATTCCGTACTGAAGGGAATGTTCTATTCTAATAAAAATTATAGTGATCAATGGTCATTTGCACTGGCGGGTTATCGACCACAGTTTACTTATAAAACCATTGCAGATTCAGGAAAAGTGGCGTCCATGAATGGCACCTACAGGGCTGGTACTCCAATTCCAATCATCAATAACCTGGTGGGTGGAGGAAGTAGTGGCGGAGGCAATAATTACTCCGGAAGCTCCAGTTCTAATGAAAACTTCTCGGCATGTTCGGGTACAAACAATATCACTCAAAATGTTATCAGTAGAGATATAAATGCAATTGCTCAGGTTGAAACCGAAAGAAAACCTGTGTTTACAGTTTATCCAAATCCTGCTGTAGATCATGTCCAGTTGTTTTTGGTGCCGCAGACTAGTGGGTTCATGCGCATTAGCATTTTAAATGAAAATGGAAGGCTTATTCAGCAATTGAACATGGGTGTGTCACAGGCTAATAAAGCTTTCAGCAAAACAATAAACCTCGGAAGACTAGCGGCAGGAGTTTATTTCATAAAATATCAGAATGGACAGGAAATGATCATGAAGAAAATAGTAGTTATGAGATAGGGTTTTAAAATCTTTTTTGACAAAAATAAATTAAGATTATCTCATGAAAAAGCATCTTCTGTTTGTATTGTCAGTTTGTGTGGTATCTGGTGTATTCGGACAAAAGGGCAACCATTCACTGAGTGATTCTGTTAAAGTGAATGCGCTTATTGATTCAAGTAAACAGTATGTCAATACACATCCAGATACTGCCTTAGCAATAGCCAATCAGGCAAAAGAAATTGCTAAGGAAATTAATTTTAGAAAGGGGGAGGCCATGGCCCTTAAGAATATTGGTCTAGTCTATTATTACCAGGGCAAATTTATTCAGACTCTTGACTATTGGAATCAATCATTGAAAATTTTACAGGCAATTAATGATGATCTCGGACAGGCCAATCTGCAGGGAAATATTGGTGCTGTTTTTTTTACTCAGGGTGACGAAGTAATAGCGTTAAAACATCACCTGGAATCATTAAAATTTGCTGAAAAATCCGGAAACCAATTAAGAATTTTTGGTGCTCTAAACAATATTGCAGCCATTTATTTCGAAAAAAAAGCAACCTGGGATAAGGCACTTGATTATCTGTTGAAAGCTTACCCGATTGCAGAAAAAGCTGGTGATAAACCTGCATTGTCACTGGTATTGGGTAATATCGGCGAGATTTATTTTGAAAAGGAACAATATGATAAAGCCTTGGAATATTATTCAAAATGCTTACAGGCTAGCACTACAGAAGCTGCGGCATTTGCTTTTAATGGAATGGGAAAGGTTTACGTAAAACAAGGTGAAATTGATAAAGCATATGCCTTTCATTCTAAAGCATACAACCTTTCTCTAAAATTAAATGAAATTCATCTTGTTCCTTCGCTTCTGGGGTTGGCCAACGTTTCCGTTGCCAAAAAAAATTATAGATCGGCATTACATTACTTTAAAGAAGCAGAAGTTGTTGCACTTGGCCAAGAATCTAATGCCGCACTCAAGGACTTATATGAGGATCTTGCTAAAACATACGCATTAATGGGTAATTACTCAAAAGCATTCGAGTATCAGCAGGAGCTTGGTAAAATAAAGGACACGCTTTTTAACGAAACCGTTCAGAAGAAATTAAACTCACTTCAGTTTGAATTTGATTTGCAAAAAAAGGAAGGAGAGATTTCTATGCTTACAAAGGATAAAGCGTTGCAGGAAGGAGAGATCAAACAACAGCGTTTTGTTAAGAATGCATTTGCAGTTGGTCTGGTTCTCATCTTCATTATCTTATTCATTCTATACCGCGACAATCGGGTTAAGGTTAGGATTAACAAAATTCTGGACAGTCAGAAGGTTCAGATCGAACATCTTCTTTTAAATATTCTTCCGGTTGAGGTGGCACAGGAATTACAAAGCACCGGTAATGCCACCCCAAAAAGTTACGAGAACGTTTCAGTGTTATTTACCGACTTCAAAGGATTCACTACCATTGCTGATTCACTCTCGCCAGAGGATTTGGTACTTGAACTGAACAAATGTTTTATAGCCTTCGATACAATTATTGAAAAGTATGGGTTAGAAAAAATTAAAACGATTGGAGATTCTTATATGTGCGCAGGAGGCCTGCCCACCCCGGGAGGTAATCACCATTACAATATTGTAAAGGCGGCTATGGAAATCCAATCTTACATTTTTGATAATAATGAAAAGCGAAAAAATCTGGGCTTACCACTTTGGGAAATTCGGATTGGTATTAATAATGGACCAGTTGTAGCCGGTGTTGTGGGAAGTAAAAAATATGCTTATGATATCTGGGGAAGCACAGTAAATATCGCCAGTCGGATGGAAAGCAGCGGCGTTCCAGGACAGGTTAATATTTCTGCAGCCTCGTACGAAAAAATAAAAGACAAATTTGTTTGCATCTACCGCGGTAAAATCCACGCAAAAAACGTAGGGGAAATCGACATGTACCTGGTGGATCACGAAGTTGAAGAATTTGAAATGTCCAGATCCTCTCAGCTTGAGTCATCATCCAGAATTATACCTGGTTGAGATTTTTGCTGTGTTTGAGTAACGATTAATGAAGCAGGCAAGCGCTTGTAACTAATTAAGATTTATATTTTAAAAATATTTAAAAAGCCTCAGCTACCCTCCTTTCTCTTCACAATTAAAAACCAATCATGTTCTAACGGCAAATACCCATACTCATAACAAAATACATACACATTGCCCTTTTGATTTGTATAATTGTGAGTAAAGTATTTAAAATTGAAACCCTGAACATGGAATTTTTCTTTGGGTTGTTTTACCATCTTTTCTTCTCCAAGCATTGCTTCTAGAATACGGCGGTTTTTAATTAAGGCATTATTGATATTTCTTACAATGGGATTGTTCGCGGATTTCAATTGGTTGTTGTAGGCGTTTCGACAATAATCGTTACAGAACTTTTTATCAGCCCTTCCGCTTAATGTCTTATCGCAGAATAAACATTTTCGTGTGGCCATGGTTTGCACCGTGAAAAATATTTCTTACAAGGTAATCAATTATTTATCCGTGTACAAACGACTACAAACGGTTATATCCGAAAGCAAATGACTAAAAACCGACTAAGGCTTTTTGGTGGGTACATCTTTGTTCTGTCAATCGCAAACAATGGTTGATTGAAATAACAAAATTCAAAACACGTAAAAATTAAAGTTATGTACGCACTTAAAAACAAAGTTCAGCTGATTGGTAATTTAGGTAATAATCCTGAAATCAAAACATTGGATGGTGGCAAAAAAATGGCAAAATTCAGCATTGCTACTAATGAATCATATCGTAGCGCAACCGGTGAGAAAGTCACCGAAACACAATGGCATAGTTTAGTAGCATGGGGTAAGCTTGCTGAAATCATTGAAAAGTACATTAGTAAGGGCTCTGAAGTAGCTGTAGAAGGAAAGCTTACTTACCGGACTTACAATGACAAAGACGGCAATAAAAAATACTTTACCGAGATACAGGTTAATGAGCTGCTCATGCTCGGTGAAAAATCCTCTAAGTAGAATTTGTAGGGTCTTCGTAAAGCTGGTGGTGAGAAAATCATCACCAGCAATTTTCAAGTTGTTTTAGAGGGGTTTCAAATAATTTCTGACTCTGTTACTTTTGATAAGAGGAGCTTAAAATCTATACTTAAAAACACCTCAATTCATAATTTCAAATTGTTGCCGGCTCACTATTTGAGCTATTTTTATGTACACTCAATACATGCAAAGAATTGACTCATCGAATAAGTTATTCGCCGTTGCCAGTGATTTGGTAAACCACACAGCAAAAAATATTTTTTTAACAGGGCGGGCAGGCACTGGCAAAACCACGTTTCTGAAATATATCAAAGAAAATTGTCCGAAGCAGATGATTGTAGTAGCACCAACCGGTGTAGCAGCAATTAATGCCGGAGGTGTAACCATTCACTCATTTTTTCAACTTCCTTTAGGCCCCTTTATTCCTGAATCGACCAACTTCAGGCAAGACCAGGACGCCACAAACAAACATACCCTGCTTAGCCGCCTTCGATTAAATCGTGAAAGAAGAAAGATAATCCAGGAGTTGGAGCTTTTAATTATCGACGAGATCAGCATGGTGCGTTGCGATGTATTGGACGCAGTGGATTTAGTCTTGCGTCATGTTCGTTATCGGCAAACGGAAAAATTTGGTGGCGTACAAGTGCTGTTTATTGGGGACATGTTTCAGCTCCCTCCGGTTGTAAAGGACCAGGAATGGAGCGTGTTAAGACAATGCTATCAAAGTCCATACTTTTTTGATAGCCATGTAATGAAAGATGACCTTCCTGTTTATGTTGAGTTTACAAAAATCTATCGTCAAACAGAAGAAAAATTTATTCATCTCCTTAACAGGGTCCGAAGCAATGAATTGGACGAAGAAAATATTGCGGCCCTGCATAAACGTTATCAACCTCATTTCTTTGGGGCCGGTTCAGAGGGATATATTCTTCTTACAACCCATAACGACAAAGCAAGGACAATTAATACCGAAGAGTTAGCGAAGCTCCCGGGAAGAATGTTTTCCTATCGCGCAGAAGTAGAAGGAGACTTTCCTGATACGGCATTTCCGGCAGCCGCTGAACTTCAATTAAAGTTAGGAGCGCAGGTGATGTTTATCAGGAATGACACAGATAGAGCTAAAAGGTACTTCAATGGAAAAATTGGAGTTGTTTTAGAGCTGAGCGAAGACAAAATCGTAGTCCAATGCAAGGACGAAACGTCACCCATTGAAGTGAGTAAAGAAAAGTGGCAGAACATACGTTATACGTTGGATAAATCTACCCGGCAATTGAATGAAGACGTTTTGGGAGCATTCAGCCAATATCCTTTGCGACTAGCATGGGCAATCACAATTCATAAAAGCCAGGGTTTATCTTTCGATAAAGCTGTTATCGACGCTGGTAAGGCATTCGCTCCGGGACAAGTTTATGTTGCGCTGAGCAGGTGTACAAATCTGGAAGGGCTGGTTCTTCATAGTCGCATTAATGCAAATACTCTTTTCACAGATCCAAAAATTGTCCAATTCACGAAGAATATTTTGCCGGTTGAATTCCTTCAAAAGGAATTGGTGGAAGCAAAAAAAGTCTACCAGGAAAAGGTCCTGTCATCTTTATTCGATTTCAGAAAAGTATTGAATGAAATCAAAGAGTTAGAGAAATATCTTTTGGAACACAAGGCTTCTTTTAATACGGAAGTAATTCTATGGATTGAGGACTTATTAAGAAAATTAATTTCTCTTCAAAACACTTCTCATAAATTTCATAATCAACTTAAAAAATTATTTGCACTTTCGGAAAAAGCAGAAGACAATGCTGAATTACAGGACAGGATAAAAACAGCTGCGAACTGGTTCGCCACTGAAATTAAATCACTAATTGAAACAATTTTACAATCACCTGCACTTACGGACAGTAGTATTCGCGCTAAAGAATACAATGAAATGTTGAGAGAAGCTTACATTCAATTAGCCCTGCAAAACTTCTTACTGCAAGGATTTAGCGGAAGGTTCAATATGGAAAACTTTCACCGTCGCAAGAAAAATTTTACTGCACCTGTATTCAGTATCAATGCATATTCGGCGGCTTCAGAAACTAAAGTAGAGTTATTACATCCCGCACTATATTATCAATTAAAAAAACTTCGTGATAATATTTGTGCAAAGAAAAACCTACCCATTTATTTAGTCGCTGGAAGTAAAACTTTGGAAGAAATGACCAACTATCTTCCTCAAACGCTCGATGAACTTGAATTGGTGAGTGGATTTGGAAAATCCAAAGTAGAGACTTATGGGAACGATTTTGTTTCAATCATAAAAGATTATTGCGCGGAAAACAAGTTAACTTCTAACATTTCTGGGAAAATCCCAAAACGTAAAAGGGAGTCTCGGGTGGCCAGAACAAATACAAAAGCTGAAACGTTTAAATTATTTAAAGAAGGCATGACAGTGTCTGAAATAGCAAAGCAAAGAAATCTTACAATTCAAACCATTGAAGGTCATTTAGCTCATTATGTTCAACAAGGGTCAATTATGATAAACGATTTACTTGCAGAGGAAAGGATGTCAATGATAGAACCACAACTAAAAAATTTTTCTGGTGGTTCAATAGCCGGAATTAAAGATAAGCTGGGCAGTAGTGTAAGCTTTGGCGAAATACGACTCGTGTTAGCCTGGATGGAGTATCAAAAATCACCTACCCATATAAACCATTAATATTTGAACATCGCTTGGATTTATTCCGGAAATGCGACTTGCCTGGCCTAATGTTCTGGGCCTTATTTTAGTTAGCTTCTCTCGCGCCTCTGCCCCAAGCGATATAATACGTTGGAAATCAAATTGTTCTGGAATTTCTAGATCCTCCAGTTGTCGCATTCTCAGCACTAAATCTTGTTCTTTATCGATGTAGATCTGATATTTTGTTTGAATTTCAGCTTGCTCTATAGATTCAGGATTATAAAGGTTCATCACCGTTTTAAGTTTTGGGACATGGGCAATTAAGTTTTGTAAGCTAATATTTGGTCGCAGTAGAATTTTTTCAGCTTTTTGCTTTTCAATGATTCGTGCACTCTCCATTTCATCGAAGTATGAATTCACTTCCGAAGGTTCAATGGCGGTTTCTCTTAGGGCGACTTTAATTTCTTTTACCTCTTTCTTTTTTTTGAGCACCTTATCCATTCTTTCCTGGTTGGCCAAGCCCAATCGGTAACTCAATTCTGTAAGTCTAAGGTCAGCATTATCCTGTCTAAGTAAGGTCCTGAATTCTGCCCTTGAAGTGAACATTCGATAAGGCTCTTGTGTGCCCTTGCTGATCAAATCGTCGATGAGAACCCCGATATAGGCTTCACTTCTTTTTAAAACTACCGAGGGTTGGTTTCTGGATTTCAGATGCGCATTTATGCCTGCCATTAATCCCTGGCAGGCGGCTTCTTCGTACCCAGTTGTTCCGTTTATCTGGCCGGCAAAAAACAGGTTCTCAATATGTTTGGTTTCAAGATTATAATTCAGTTGTGTTGGAGGGAAGTAATCATATTCAATAGCATAGCCAGGCCTAAAAAACTTTACCGTTTCAAACCCGGGAACCTTTTTCAAGGCTTGGTGCTGAACTTCTTCAGGCAGCGAAGTTGAGAAGCCGTTCACATAAACTTCGACAGTATTCCAGCCTTCTGGTTCCACAAATAGTTGATGCCTTTCTCGTTCTGCAAATCGATTTATCTTATCCTCAATGCTTGGACAATACCGGGGGCCCGTACCTTCTATTCGGCCTGTATACATTGGACTGCGATCAAAACCTGTTTTTAGAATATCATGCACTTCCGAACTAGTATATGTTATCCAGCAACTCCGTTGTTGCGAAGGCTTTTCCGTCTCGAGGTATGAAAAACCTCCGATGTGTTCGTCACCTTTCTGCTCTTCCATTTTTGCGTAGTCTAGCGAACGACCGTCGACCCTGGGTGGGGTTCCGGTTTTAAGCCGGTCGCTTTGAAAACCCAAGCTTACGAGTTGTTCAGTTAGCCCTTCTGCTGCTTTTTCTGCAACCCTACCCCCTCCAAATTTTTTATCTCCGATATGTATAACTCCATTTAAAAACGTTCCGTTTGTTAGTACAACTGTTTTGGCCTTAATAACATGTCCAAGACCTGTAATCACTCCTGTTGCCTTGCCATTTTCAATGCTTATCTGCCTGACCATGTCCTGATAAAATTCAACCCTCTCTGTTTTTTCAAGCAATTCTCTCCACTTCAAGGCAAATAGCATACGGTCGTTCTGGGACCTTGGACTCCACATGGCAGGACCTTTAGACCGGTTGAGCATTCGAAACTGAATCATGGAAGCATCGGAAACAATACCTGAGTATCCGCCCATGGCATCAATTTCTCTCACAATTTGACCTTTTGCAATACCTCCCATTGCCGGATTACAGCTCATTTGGGCAATGGTCTGCATATTCATGGTTATCAGCAATACTTTTGAGCCCATGTTAGCTGCAGACGCAGCGGCTTCACAACCAGCATGACCGGCTCCCACTACTATGACGTCGTATTGTTGAAACATAATTTCTTAGTTGCTTAATTTTTTTAGAAAGGCAATTTCCTTGTTTACATCCTCAACGGTTCGCCCCCTATTTAATAATTCGAACTCAAACGAAGAATAATCTTCTATCATCTCTAGGTAACCGCGGTGCTGAACAATGAATTCAAATTGTTTTTGAGAGTTATTTAGCTCTGAAAGTTCAATCCTGTCAATTTTCTCTAGCAAACGCAGGCAGGGCAAATAGTTTGTTCTACCATAAAGTTCTTTGAAATACGCTTTTGATGCTATAACATCTACCCTTTGGCCCCGGTTTCCCTTTAAATCGATGGGTTCTACTCGGAGATTAGTAAAGTTCCAGCATAATTTCATGTCATCCTCATCGTCAAAATCGAAATAGGCCACGGGGATCACGTGGTCAAACTGCCATTCTTCCCCAAAGTTTGCCCAACACATGCTGCTTTCAAATTGATTTTCGAACCAGGAGCGCAAAGTCCGGATGTCAAGGGCGAAAAAGGGAGCGTAGTATACACTTGGATGACCATTTAAAACATATCGTCGCAACGCAATTTGCCATTTCCGTTTTGCCCGAAATACCATCAGCGAACGGGTGATATCAGTTTTTGCCTCCCATTTTTTTCTTGCCATTCCACAAAGATAAAGTTCCACGGGACACTGTTTCTCATTGAAACAGTGTCCCGTGGAACAATTACTCAATGTATTCCGTTAAATATTTGCTTTCGGCAGCTCTCATCTTTTTTATATCGGTTTTAGTCTTGTCTTTATACCCGCAAAGGTGTAGGGCGCCGTGAAACATCACTCGGTAGAGCTCCTCTAAAAAAGTTACTTCAAAATTCTTTGCGTTTGCCGCTACGCGGTTAATGCTAATATAGATATCGGACAGGATGGGTTCGTCAGCGTGGGAATATTGGAAAGTGATGATATCAGTTAGAGTGTCATGATTTAGGTGGTCTTGGTTAATTCGGAGTAGATATCGGTCTGAACAAAAGATGTAATTAATAGTGTCCACCCTGAATCCTTCACTTGTGAAAAGGCCCAACAAAAACTGTTTAAAGGGGTTGCGGCGAGGGAAGTAAAAATCTTTGTCCAGAAAATTAAACCTGATCTTTTTTATTTCCGACTTCTGCATATTTCAAAAATCGTAAACAAGGTAAAAAAGGTTATTATAGTTTTGAATTTTAACCCTATATGCGGCTATCGGAATTGAAAATCGGGGAACGTGCGGTGATTGTTGAATTTGAAAGTTCAGATCTGGAACTGAAACTTATGGAAATGGGCTGCTTGCCAGGTGAGGAAATTATTGTTGAACAAAAAGCGCCGTTGGGAGACCCAATTTCGGTTCGAATAGCCGGATACTCGCTAAGCCTTCGTAAAAATGAGGCCAACCAGATCCTAGTTTCCAAATAAAAAATTGATAACCAAATACTTAGATGAATATAGGACTATATTTCGGCTCATTTAATCCTATACATATTGGGCATTTAATAATTGCCAACCACGTATTAAACGAGTTGAACATAGATAAAATCTGGTTTGTTATTTCTCCCTTAAACCCGTTTAAACACTCTGCAAGCTTAATGAATGAATATGAGCGGTTTCACCTGGTTCAAAAGGCAGTTGAGGAGGATAACAGATTGAAAGCTAGTGATATTGAATTCTCCCTACCCAAACCATCGTATACTGTTCATACACTTGCTTACCTAACGGAAAAATATCCGGAGCATTCTTTTTCCATTGTTATGGGCAGCGATGGATTTCAAAATCTGGATAAATGGAAAAATTCAGAAATCATCATTAAAAAATATACGATCATAATTTATAAGAGACCGGGCTTTGAAGTCGATAATAAACTCAATGCAAAAATCACCATATTGAATGCTCCCCTGCTCGAAATTTCGTCTACCCATATACGTGAACTAATCAAAATGGGAAAATCCGTTAAATATCTGGTGCCTTCCAGCATTGAAGAAGAAATTCTTTCGAGCGGATTTTTTAATAAAATTCAAAGGAAATAACCGAGTAACAGACAGGCAACAACTATAATTGGAGCCGGGATTTTCGTAAACTGCAATAAAAGAAAGGTTGCAATAATCACTGTAATATTAACCACGCTTGATATTTTTCCATCAATAAGAGAAATGTCTTTCATAATATAAAGCGTAGCGGCTATCATGATACCGACAACTGCAGCATTAATGCCCTCCAGCGATCTGTAAACCACCGCATATTTTTTCAAATTATTCCAGATCGGGAAAAAGAAAAGAACCAGCAAAGCACTGGGAAGAAAAATAGCAATTGAACCAATAATACAACCAACTACTTGCATCTCCTTTCCCATTTCTTTAAGTGAATTTCCGCCAGCAAAAGACGCAATGGAAAACACAGGTCCTGGCATGGCACGTACAATGCCCATTGCAGTAGTCATGTCATCTTTGTCTATTTCAATCATATTTTTTGCCACGTCCGGTTTCTTTTCCTTCACTATTAAAGGACGAACTGAAAATTGTTCATACATCATCGGCATAAGTACCTGTCCGCCACCAAATACAAGACTTCCCATCCGGTATGTGTTTTCAAAAAGATTTATTGGTTTTCTGTTTGGCCAATCATTTTTTCTTGCCACCTCACTGAGAATACCTGCCGTAATGAAAATGATGGCGAATAACCAAATATTCCACCACTTGATTTTTTTTGGTTTTGTTTCATGTTGAGGAATTCTTTTATGGCTTAAATTGGTAGCAACACCTCCCAGTACAATTAGTAAAGGAAAAATCCACGGCGTTTTAAAAAAAATAAAAGTGGCTATAACGCACGATAACATGATTGACCATGTGATGGTATTTCTGACTGAAACACCAAAAGCCATAACAGATGCAAATACTAAAAACCCCACTGCCAGCGAAGGCACAAATTTGAAAATATTGGTATGAAGTGAATTTTGATCAACGTAATGCAATAAGAATGAAAACGCTCCCATTAAAAAACAAGCCGGTATAATCCAAATCAACAGGGTCATTATGGCCAAAGGAATGCCACCCCTCTTATAACCAATCAGAGTAACTGTTTGTGTTGAGGAAGCACCTGGAAGCAAATTGCAGAAAGCACTGTATTCAAGCAGTTCTTCCTTGGTAACATAAGGTGTTTTGTGAACAAAAATTCTCATCATCATTGCCAGATGAGCCTGGGGACCGCCGAATGCGGTTAAGCTATATAAAAACACGTTCTTTAAAAAACGAGCATGGCGAAGCATCATGGCAGGATAAATTTATAGAATTCAAGCCATGAGTAACATCTATTATAAAGAAAGCCTTAAGAGGCAGCATTAGAAAGGCAGGAACTCTTTACTAAAATTGGCGGAAAATGTGTTAACTAAAAAGGTATTCTACGTCCTCTCTACTCAATGCTTTTACAAATGTTGCATCATCAGAAATTAATTCTTTTGCTAACAATCTTTTCTTTTCCTGCAGTTGCATAATCTTGTCCTCAATAGTATCCTTGCAAATCATGCGGTACGCAAAAATATTTTTAGTCTGTCCAATACGATGGGTACGATCTATGGCCTGCTGTTCCACAGCAGGATTCCACCAGGGATCAACGATGTAAACATAATCCGCAGCGGTTAAGTTTAAACCGACACCCCCTGCCTTCAAAGAAATTAAAAACACTCTTGTTTCATCATTATTCTGGAATGCCTGGATTGCTTTCTCCCTGTCGGGGGCAGAGGTGC
>Ga0163163_10001127_pt1 | contig 22728 bp, 24 predicted proteins | sample S65metaG_FD_119766 | JGI IMG/M metagenome (GOLD analysis project Ga0163163, IMG submission 119766) | Switchgrass rhizosphere microbial communities from Kellogg Biological Station, Michigan, USA - S6-5 metaG | ecosystem: Host-associated > Plants > Roots > Rhizosphere > Soil | place: USA...
GTCGGTCAGCGTGACGGCGACGTCGACGACCTGAAAACCGAGGGGTCCGCGCGTCAGCGCATCGCGGCAGCCCGCTTCGACCGACGAGAAATATTGCCGCGGCACGGTGCCGCCATGCACCGTTTCGTTGAATGCAAACCCTTCCGAGCGCGCGCGCGGCTTGATATCGATGACCACATCGCCGAACTGACCATGACCGCCCGACTGCTTCTTATGGCGGCCGCGGATCGTCGTCGGCTCGCGAATGGTCTCGCGATACGAAACCGACGGCTTCTTTGCTTCGACCGTCACGCCAAAGCGTGCCGCCAACTTCTCCAAGGCGACACGCACATGCATTTCGCCCTGACCGAAAAGCTTCATCTCGCCCGAGGCCTGGTCCTGCACAAAGGTCAGCGACGGATCTTCCTCGGCGAGTTTCTGCATTGCCGCGGCCAATCGCACCTCATCCTTACGATCCTTCACCTTCAGTGCGAGCGCATGCACGGCCTGGGGCGGTGTCGGTTTCGGAATCGCCGCACCGTTGCTCGAGCGCAACTTGGCATCAGTCATCTTGGCATCGGTGAACGAGTCGCCGGTCGCGACGTGGTCCAACCGGCCGAAGGCAACCGTATCGCCCTCCTCGGCGCGCGGCTGCTTCGCCGTCGCGGCTCCCATCATCCGCGAAATGCCGCCGATGCGATCTTCATCGCCGGCCGCGGTGACGACCGTCGCACCGTCAACGAACGCGCCGCGCAACACACGCGCGACCGAGAGCTTGCCGCCATGCGCGGTGTGGATCGTGCGCATGACATGCGCGAGCGGCGGACCGTCGCTTGGAACGCCAAGCCGGCCGCGTGTTCGCACCAATCCCGGCGCTTCGTGGCGCAAAGCTTTCAATAGCCGTGTCACTCCATTGCCGCGCTCGGCACTGCCGATGAGCAGCGGCACCACACGGCCAGCTCGCAATTCGCGCGTCAGATCGTCGAAGACCTGGTCGCGCGGCGGCTCGATGTCGGAGATCAATTCTTCCATGAGCGCATCGTCATAATCGGCGAGGCGCTCCAGCATAGAATAACGCGCTTCCTTCTCGCGCGGCATTTCGCCGGCGGGCACGTCGACCACGGTCGAAGGCGCGTGCTCGCGATAGACAAAGGCGCGCTCCAGCGCGAGATCGATGAAGCCGGTCGCAATGCCGTTCTGCCAGAGCGGAATTTGCCGCACGATCAACGGCGAGCGCGAGGCCGGCTGCAACATTTCGAGCGTCTCGCGCACGCGGCTCGTTGCAGCGTCAATCTTGTTTAAAAAGATCAAGCGCGGAATGCCGAGTTCTTCGAGCTCGCGAAGGACGAGCTGCAGCGCCGGAATTTTGCGCTGATCCGCCTCGCACACCACAATCGCCGCGTCGCAAAGCGGCAGCACATTGGGCAGATCGTAAGCGAATTCGATGGAGCCGGGACAATCGACGAAGGTGAAACGGTCGCCGAGATAATCCGTCGTGGCGATGTTGGCTTCGATGCTCATTGCGTGGGCGCGCGCCTCTGCGCTGGAATCGCCGACGCTGGAACCGTCGCGCACATTCCCCTGACGGGAGAGGGCGCCGGTGCGCGCAAGAATGCTTTCGAGAAGCGTGGTCTTGCCGCTCTGGAAGGGACCGACAAGCGCAATCAGCCGCGGTCCCGAAACTCGTCTGTCGCCGTTGCTGCCGTTTTCTGCCATGGCGCACACCTCCCCGTGAGGCGCGTCGTGTCACTCGCGCGGGTGCCGCGCGCCCTGTGTCACAATGCTTTCATCTGAGGGCGGGGAGCGCAAGGGGCGCGCCTCGCATCCGCGGGACCACGCCACTTTTACGATCAGCTCAGGCTGCCGCAGAAATGCTGGATTTTGCGGCAGGCAGCCTCGAGCAGCGCGTTCGACGTCGCATAGGACACGCGGAAGTTCGGTCCGCTTCCGAAAGCCGACCCCTGCACCACCGCAACGCCCTCGGTTTCGAGCAGCGCATTGCAGAAATCCTCGTCATTCTCGATGACCGAACCGTCCGGCGCTTTGCGTCCGATCGCCTCGGCACACGAGGGATAGACGTAGAACGCGCCCTCCGGCGAGTGGCATTTCAGGAAACGCGCTTGATTGAGCATCGAGACGACGAGATCGCGCCGCTCCTCGAAGGCTTTGCGGCTCTTCGGGATGAAATCCTGCGGACCGGTTAGCGCCTCGACCGAGGCCCATTGCGCGATCGAGCAAGCGCCGGAGGTCTGCTGGCCCTGCAGCATGTCCATAGCCTTGATAAGCGCGGCGGGGCCCGCGCCATAGCCGATGCGCCAGCCGGTCATGGCGTAGGATTTTGATACACCGTTCATCGTCAGCGTGCGGTCGTAGAGTTCGGGCTCGACCTGCGCCGGCGTCGTGAAGACGAAATCGCCATAGACGAGATGCTCGTACATGTCGTCGGTCAGCACCCAGACATGCGGGTGCTTGAGAAGCACGTCGGTGACCTTCTTCAGCTCCTCGCGCGTATAGGCAGCGCCGGACGGGTTCGACGGCGAGTTCAGGATGAGCCATTTGGTGCGCGGCGTGATCGCGGCTTCGAGGTCCTCCGGCTGTAGCCTGAAGGCGTGCTCCATCTTGGTCTGCACGGTGACCGCCGTACCGCCGCAGATCGCCACCATTTCCGGGTAGCTCACCCAGTAGGGCGCGACGCAGATCACCTCGTCGCCCGGATTGAGCGTCGCCAGGAACGCGTTGAACAGGATCTGTTTGCCGCCGGTGCCGACGATCACCTGCGAGGCCTTGTAGTCGAGCCCGTTCTCGCGCTTGAACTTTTTGGCGATCGCCTGGCGCAGCTCCGGAATTCCGGCAACCGGCGTGTACTTCGTCTCGCCGCGCTCAATCGCCTTGATCGCCGCCTGCTTGATGTTGTCCGGCGTGTCGAAATCGGGCTCGCCGACGGAGAGGCTGATGATCTCCCGGCCTTTCGCCTTCAGATCGCGCGCTTTCTGCGTCGCCGCGATCGTCGCGGAGGGCTTCACGCGTGAAAGTGCATCGGCGAGGAAGGCCATATCGAAAAATCCTCTCCTGTCGTTGGGGTCGCGCACCGCTTGCGCGCGGGCGGAACATAGGTGCAGTGCGGCATGAGGGCAATTCAAATGCTGCCGTCTCACTGAGAAGAATCACCGAACCTTAAGGCTTTCGGAACTAGGCTCGCGGTGTCATGTCGCGCGCCATGCAATCGATGTGGGTCAGTCTGAAGAGCGGGTCGTGGCTGACACCCGAGCGCCTGCGCCTCTATCCGGCACTCCTCCTGGATTTCGAGGCTGTCGCGGTCCTGGTGCTGGTTGTGACCTCGGATGGGCGCCACGACTTCATCGGCCGGCCGCTAGGCACTGACTTCGCCCAGGTCTGGGTTACCGGGACGGAGGTTCTCGGCGGACACCCCGCTCAGCCGTTCGATGTGCAGGCGCGCCCTGGCGCGCAGCGGGTGTTCTTCGGGCCGGCAACCGACGTGTATGGCTGGCATTATCCGCCGTATTTTCTCGTCCTTGGAGCGCTTCTGGCGCTGCTGCCTTACGGGGCCGCGCTCGCGGTATGGCAGCTCTCGACCTTGCCGCTCTATCTGGCCGGAGCTCGCCACGCGCTGCGCGGCGGCGGCCTCGCGGGTCGCGACCGTCCTCGTCGCCGCGCTCGCCTTCCCCGCCGTCTTCGTCAACCTGACACATGGCCAAAACGGGTTTCTCACCGCCGGCCTGTTTGCCGGCGCCCTCCTCTGTCTCGACACCCGGCCGTGGCTTGCGGGACTGCTCTTTGCGCTTCTCGCCTACAAGCCGCAATTCGGGCTGGTGATCCCCATGGCCCTGATGGCCGGCGCGTTGGCGGGCGCTCCTCGGTGGAGCTGCCAGCCTGGTGGCGCTGACCGCAATGAGCGCCGCGGCGTTCGGCCTGCAAACGTGGATCGCCTTCCAGCAGAGCCTCGGCTTCGCAGCGTCGTCCTGGAGCAAGGCAACATCGGCTGGGAGAAAATCCAGAGCATGTTCGCGGCCGTGCGCACGCTCGGCGGGACTGTGCCGGAGGCATACGCGGTTCAGGCTGCCGCCAGTACGTCGGTCATCGGCGCAATCGCATGGCTCTGGCATTCGTCGGCGGACCCCCGCTTGAAATATGCCGCGCTTCTGGTCGCGGCGCTGCTCACCACGCCCTATTGCCTTGACTACGACATGGTCCTGCTCGGGCCGGCGCTCGCGTTCGTCGTCGCACACGGCGTGGAGAAGGGCTTTGCGCCTTTCGAAAAGTCGCTGCTTGCAGCGGTCTGGGTCGTGCCGCTGATCGCAAGACAAGTCGCCAAGCTAAGCTATATTCCGCTTGGGCCAATAGTGATGCTCACGCTATTCGCACTGATCATCGGCCGCGCAATGCAAGCAAGGTCAGACATACGCGCGGCAAGTACTTCCCTCGCGGCGATACGATCCAAACTGAAGAATCACCTTCGCAGGTGCAACCTTTACACCGATCGCGCGTTCTACGGCCGAGGTTGGACAAGGCCGAGCTTGGGAAATCGGCTTTAGACGTGCGGAATCGCACAGTCTCGTTTCCATTGGATGTTTACGACGCCCCAAGCGATTGTTGGGAAGGTTGCACATGTCGATTGCCAACAACTTTGACCGCACGCCGGATGCGGGCTTTACGCGCACATTCAATGCCGACTCGGCCCGCCGTCAGCTTCAGCTCTCGCTCGTTCTGGTGCTGATTCTCGCGGTCGCCACTTTCATGCTAAGCGTCATGATCCGCTTCGACATGCCGACTTCCGCTTCGATGAGCCCGATCAAACCGATCGAGACGCATTATGCCGGCGACAAGCCGGTGCGCGGCTGATCACTCGCTGCCCTTCGCCTTTGTGCGAAGGATTGCAGTCCAGGCTTCGATAACCTTCGCCAGTCCCGAACCCCCCATGTGACAGCCGTCGAAGCGATCAACGGCGTTTAAGAGCGCGTCCGTGTCGATGCCGGCTGCAAATCCTTCCCCAAGCTTGCCGAGCTTGCGTTGAGCGCGGCTGACCGGGTTGCCGGCCGACCAGTCGGTGTCGAGCTGCTCGCAACGCGTGGCAACCGATACATAGATCGGAGCAGCAACACCCCAATTATGCAGATCGCGCGCGAGCGATTGGAAACCTGAGACATATCGCTCTTCGGTCGTGCGTAAGGAGAAGTCGCCCTCTCCCTGGTGCCAAAGCACATGCGTGATGCGGTAATGGCGTTGCGCATCATCCACCACTTCCTTCAGCATCGAATGCAGGTCGCCGCCCGAGACCCACTGCGACAGAGCGCTGCCGCCAACAGCGATGGGCACAAGCACGACGTCATCAAAGCTCTTATCGTTGACTAGGCCGTCGCCGATGGCGCTCCATGGTTCGCCTGCAATTCCCGACGTGCCCAATAGTGGCGATGCAGCGATGGTGCACTTTCCATCAAAATAATTGATGACGTGACCGCTTTGCGAGCGAAAGCGCTGACCTCCCGTATTCGCCGCATTCGATTGTCCAAGGATGAGGAGGACTGCGGAGCGATCTGTCTGCGGCGGACAGGCAATCGTTGTTTTTCCGGGATAGGCGATCAGGCGCGCGTAGGGACCGTAATCGACGCCCGGCGGCCGCCATGACTGCAACAGCGTGAGTTGCAGGACCGTGAAGTGGTTGGCGGGCCACAACTTGGATGCGTAGGAGTAGGCGCCGAACCAGTAGGTTCCAAACAGCACCGCGCCCACCGCGATCGCAATGGCGATCGCGGTCATCAGTTTCGATAGCTTCAAACGATCACTCCGTTCATCGGCTTCACAGCGAGAGAATCCGGAAACACCGATTCTGCCAGCACCCTGCCCCCGAGGCCGAGATGATCCGCGAGTACCCCTTTCAGCACCGCGCGCAAATCCGTGGTCGGCGCGAGATCGCGGTTTTCATAGAGCTGATCCGGCTTCAGTCCAGGCCAATCGGCGATCATGCGGCCGCCTTTGATGGCGCCGCCAACGAGAAACGCAACGGTCGCCGTCCCATGATCCGTGCCGACCGTGCCGTTGATCCGTGCCGTGCGGCCGAATTCCGTGGCAATGACAATCGCGGTATCCTGCCATACCGGCGCGAGGGTGCGCTCGAACTCTTCGAGCGCGCAGTCGAGACCGCCGAGAAGCTGCGCCAGACGACCCGTCGCTCCGCCCTCGTTGGCATGCGTGTCCCAGCCGTCGAAAGCGAGCGCCGCGACGCGCGGCCCGTCGTCGGCGGCGATCAGCCGCGCGGCACCTTGCGCTGCCTGGCGCATACCCGCCGCTGTCGCAAAACCGCCGCGCGGCGTTTTGTCCATCTCGCCGGCAGCAATCTTCTCGGTTGCGAGCCCTTGCATGAGATTCTCGGCAAGAAGGGGATCGAGATGGCGATAGAGATCAAGCACGCGATTGGCGAGATCCTCCGTCGGCTGCGGCAAGGTTTGCGGCGACCAGCCGAGGACAGGCGCCTGCCCGCGCATAATCAGCGGCGTGGTGGCGCCGACGCCGAGCCCGCCGCGTACCGCCACAGGTGCGCCGCGCGGCAGCGCCGCGATCGCGCGATTGAGCCAGCCCGAGCCGACGCGGCCGGGCCCCGGAAATCCGCTTTCCAGCACGTCCTGGCCGTCGAAATGCGAGCGCTCGCGATATGGGGTGGCGACCGCGTGCACCACGGCACCCTGCCCGGCGCGATAAAGCCGCGCAAAGACCGGCATCGCCGGATTGAGCGCGAAAAACGAATCGAGCGGGATCGCCGGATGATCGCCGGAAAGCGACAGCGCGATCTGTCCGTGCAGCCCGGCATAATCAGGGTCGCCGATCGGTGCGACCGCGGATAAACCATCGAGCGCACCGCGCAGGATGATCACCACGAGCCGCGGATCGCGCTGATCCGCCGCGCGGGCGAATTTCGGCAGATACGCCCAGGCGAACAGCCCGCCCGTTGCCGCAAGCAGCGCGCGGCGCGAGGGAGACGGTGTCTCGCACAAGAGGTTCATCGACGCGCTCCTTTCATCGGCGCTTGCAATTCCGGGGACATCAACAACAAAGCCAACCCCTGCTGCTTCGATTCGGCGCGCGCAATCGCCTGGCGTGTTTCGCTCGATGCGGCTACGCCGGCAATCTCGTCGAGAAGATCGAGCGGGTTCAGCGAATCGCGCCAGCGATCGGCGATGCGTGCGCAGATTTCGAGCCGCACTTTCATGCCTTCGGGGCTCGCCCAGGCGGCAGCAATATCGGGAAAACCGTCTGGTCCAGGCGGGCCCCAAAGCGGCATGCCGAGAAAAGCCAGCGCGCCGAGGAATTGGCCGGGATCTTCGGGCATGCGCCGGAACAATCCGTCCCGCCGCGCAGAGACATTCTTGGGGATTGCGCGTCTTCGTGCGCGGTGCATCCCAAGCGTCCGATGAATCCACCAAAGCGACCGCCCACGCTTTGAGATCGCCGTCGGTGTTGCGGAATATGTCGGTCAGCTTGGCGACAAGCGCGGGCGGCGGCTCGTCGGCGACAAAATGCCGGGCTAGCTTGAATGCAAGGTGCTGCGCGGTTGCGGGATGACGCGCGATATCGGCGAGCGCTTCGCGACCTTGGCCGACATCTCTTTGAGCGTACGGGCGGCCCAAAACAATCTGCTCGCCCGGCTCGTGCGAATTGGCGTTGAAGACGAACGAGCCCGGCTCACCGAGCTGCCCGGCGCGCCCGGCAAATGTCCAGCCGGTGATGATGCGGGCAAGCGCCGTCACGTCGGCTTGCGTATAGCCGCCGTTCACGCCGAGTGTATGCAACTCGAGAATCTCGCGCGCGAGATTCTCGTTCAGACCGCGGCCGGTGCGCTGGCCGGCCGGCGAATTCGGGCCGATCGAAAGCTGGTTATCGAGATAGAACAGCATTGCCGGATGACTTTCGACAGCCTGCAGCATGTCACCGAACCGGCCGAGTACGTGGGGGCGGATCGCATCGCGCTCGAATGCGCCCGCGGCGATACGGACAAAGCCGCCCTTCATCGTCGAGACGCAGAAATGGTTAGTCAGAACTGAACGAGCCGCTCGACGAAACCTGGTTGTGCTTCGAGAATACGCCGCAGCCGCGCCGACGCTTCGGTGCGGAAGACTTGCTGGATTGCCGGCGGCGGCGGCTTCGGCGCCTCTTGGTTTTGCCGACGACGGTGTGCCCGCCGTCCCGGGGACTCTTCCAGGCTCGCGGTCTGAATCGTCATATCCGCCGCAAGGCGTTGCAGCCGCTGCTGCTCTTGATCCGTAAAAAGGATTTTCAGCGCGACCGCCGTGCGCGGCAGGTCCGGCGCTTCGAGCGCCGCTATGCCGGGCTGCTCCTCCGCCCTGAGAAAACCGCGCGGGTCCGAGGCGGCAGCGGCGAGATCCCCGCCGCGCCGTGATCCCAGCCCGAAGCGGTTCAGCGCGATGAAGCCAGCGTGGAGATCGGCGGCCATCACTCCTCCGCTGCGCGCACCTGTCGCATACAAGCGTGTAGGCGGTCAAAGCTGGCTCTTTCCTGAATGGAGATCACGGGAATTCGCCGGCTTGCCTTTTCATCGCCGTGAGGCTCGTCTGTCTCTCGTCAGGCATGCGATTCTTCTGGAGCGGGAAATGTTCAGACGCGGCTTCATCGCGCTCACGGCGCCGCGCTTCCTCACATTCGTGGTGTCGCTGATCCTGGCGCTCGCCGCGTTGGCATCGCTCTACACGCGGCTGCCGGTGGTCGGCACGTTCGTGAACACCCACCGGGTCGGAGTCGCGCTTGCTGCCTACGTGATCCTGATGCTCGGCGTGCTTCTGCGCGGACTGTGAAGGGTTACGCCGCCTTCGCCTTCGGATTCACTTCCGCCGTGTAATCCTCGATCAGCGTGCGCGAGATATTGCCGGGCTTAAACCGATAGGAGCCGATTTCGGAAACGGGAGTGACTTCCGCGCCGGTGCCGCAGATGAAGCACTCGTTAAAGCTATCGAGCTCGTCCGGCATTATTCGCCGCTCGATCACCTCGAAGCCGCGGCGTCTGGCAAGATCGATCACGGTCTTGCGGGTGATACCATCGAGGAAGCAATCCGCGGTCGGCGTATGTAAAGCGCCGTCACGCGTGAAGAACACGTTGGCGCCGGTGCACTCCGCGACGCGTCCCTGCCAATCGTACATGAGGGCATCGGCATAGCCGCGCCGCTCAGCGCGGTGTTTCGACAGAGTGCAGATCATGTAGAGCCCGGCCGCCTTGGCGAGCGCCGGCGCCGTCGCGGGATCCGGCCGCCGATATTCGGCAATGTCGAGACGAATGCCTTTCATCTTCTCGGCGACATCGAACATCGAGGGCCAGTCCCACACCGCGATCGCCGTATTGATCGTCGAGTGCTGAGCGGCAACCGCCATCATCTCGCTGCCGCGCCAGGCGACGGGCCGCACATAGCAGTCTTTAAAACCGTTCTTGTCGACCACGAGCCGTTTTGCCGCGTCGAGCTCGTCGACCGAGTACGGAATTTCGAAATCGAGGATTTGCGCGGAGTGTTTGAAGCGTTCGGAATGTTCGCGCGACTTGAACACGACGCCGCCATAGGCGCGCTCGCCTTCGAAGACGCAGGAGGCGTAGTGCAGCCCGTGCGAGAGCACATGGAGCTTGGCGTCCTTCCACGGAACGAGCTGACCGTTCATCCAGATGAAGCCGTCGCGCTGGTCGAAGGGAAGCACCGCCATGATAGTCCTGGGCTCCTCTGCCCTTGGCCAGCGCGGAAAGGTTACCGCGACGACCCTTGCCGATTGTTCTTCAGAAGGCTTGACGAGTAACAATCGTGCTGGAATATGTCAACAAGGCTGTCATATTCGCGCGGCGGTTCAAGAGGTGATTGGTGGAGACGGTCCAACTTGGCGACGTTCTGGGCTCCAAACGCAACGGCGGCGAGGAGCCGGAGCCGTCGCCGATGTACGACATCATCGAGCTGTTCTTTTTCGCCTATCGCGATTTCGTCGGCGACGCCGACCGGCTGCTCGAAAATTACAAATTCGGTCGCGCGCATCACCGCGTGCTGCATTTCGTCAATCGCCAGCCCGGCCTGAAGATTGCTGAGATTCTGGCGATTCTTCAGATCACCAAGCAGAGTCTTGGCCGCGTCCTGAGGGAGCTTCTGGATACCGGATATATCGAGGTGCGCCCCGGCCCGGTCGACCGGCGCCAACGTCTGCTGTTCCCGACGGCAAAAGGCCGCAAGCTGGCGCTCGATCTCGCCCGCCTGCAATCGAAACGCTTTGCGCGCGTCTTCGAGGGATTGCCGCCCGGCGCCTATGACCAAGCCGTGCGATTCCTGCTCGAGATGATCGATCCGGGAGATCGTGGCGCCATTGCCGAGCGGCTGCGTCTGAGTTCGCTTTCGCCTGAAAGGCAACGGGCGTGACCTTCGCGGCAGACGCGCAACCGCAACAATCGGAGGCGGCGCATCTGCTCATCGTCGACGACGACAGTCGCATTCGCGCCTTGCTCGCCCGTTATCTCACGATGCAGGGCTATCGTGTGACAACGGCAGCCAGTTCCGCGGATGCCAAGAGCCGGATGCAGAGTCTCGCCTTCGATTGCCTCGTGCTCGACGTGATGATGCCCGGCGGCAGCGGCATTTCGCTGGCGCGTGACGTGCGCCAAAGCGAGCCCGGCGCCGGTGTTCCGATCATTTTTCTGACAGCCAAAGGTGCGGTCGAAGATCGAATCGAGGGGCTCGAAGCCGGCGGCGACGATTATCTGGCAAAGCCCTTCGACCCGCGCGAGCTGATGCTACGAATCGCCTCGCTTCTGCGACGGACCAAAGACCGCGAGATTGCTGTTCGACATGATCGCGTGGTGCGTTTCGGCGCTTTCCGCTTCGATCTCGCGCAGGGAGAGCTTCGTCGTGGCGACGAGCGCATCGTGCTTGTCGAGCGCGAGCGCGAAATGTTGCGGCTTCTGGCGAATGCACGTGGCGAGGTCGTATCGCGCGACGCGCTGGCGAGCTGCGGCACGCCGTGCAACGAACGCAGCGTCGACGTGCAGATCAATCGTCTGCGGCGCAAGCTCGAGGGCGATCCCGCCGATCCCGCTTATCTCATCACGGCGCGCGGCGCGGGTTACCGGCTGGCGCTCGACGGATAAGGCGGCGCGATGAGCATAACCTTACCCGCAGCATTCGCCGGCCCGCACCGGGTTTACCGCGATTTTGCGCTGTGGCTGCGCCGGCAGATGCCGAAGGGCCTTTACGCGCGCGCACTGCTCATCGTCATCCTGCCGATGGTGCTGCTGCAATCGGCCGTCGTGTTCTTCTTCATGGAGCGGCACTGGCAGCTTGTGACGTTTCGTCTGTCGGCGGCGTTGACGCAGGATATCGCTGCGTTGATCGACGTCTATCAAAGCTATCCGCAAGACAAGAACTACGAAACCCTCGATCGCATCGCCGCCGAAAGAATGCGCATCGATCTCGATATTCTGCCGGCCGGCCCGCTTCCACCGCCTGCACCAAAGCCGTTCTTTTCGATCGTCGATCGCGCGCTGTCGAACGAGATCCGCCGCCAGATCGGCCGCCCCTTCTGGATCGACACCGTCGGCCGCTCCGATCTCATCGAAATTCGCATTCAGCTCGAAAATGCGGTCATGCGCGTCATCGCGCATCGCAGTCAGGCCTATGCGTCGAACTCGCACATCTTCGTCATGTGGATGCTCGGCACGTCCCTTGTGCTGATTCTGGTGGCAATCGCTTTTTTACGCAATCAGATCAAACCGATTCTGCGGCTTGCACGCGCCGCCGAAGCGTTCGGCAAAGGAAGACAGATCAATTTTCGGCCGCAAGGCGCCCGCGAAGTCCGCCAGGCCGGCCATGCCTTCGTCGAGATGAAGCGCCGGGTCGAGCGCGCCATCGAGCAACGCACGACGATGCTGAATGGCGTGAGCCACGATCTACGCACCGTGCTCACCCGCTTCCGTCTCTCGCTCGCGGTGATCGGCGACACGCCGGAAACCCGCGCAATGCAAAAAGACCTCGACGAGATGCAGCGCATGATCGAGGCCTATCTCGCCTTCGCGCGCGGCGACAGCGGCGAGAACTCGATGCCGAGCGACGTCGCCGCATTACTGAAGCAGGTGAAGGACGAGCTCGGAGACGAAGGTCACGATATCCAGGTGACGTTCAGCGGGGATCCGATCGTCTCGGTGCGGCCGGACGCGTTCAAGCGCTGTATCGCCAATCTTGTGGTCAACGCGCAGCATCACGCAAGCAAAGTCGTTGTCGAGGGATCGAACGATCGGCGCTTCCTGACAATCAACGTTGACGATGACGGGCCGGGCATTCCGCCCGATCGGCGCGAGGACGTTTTCAAGCCGTTCTTCCGACTCGACGAGGCGCGCAATCAGGACGAGGCCGGCACGGGGCTGGGCCTCGCGATCGCGCGCGACATGGCGCGCTCGCATGGCGGCGACATCCAGCTCACGACGGGTCCGCTCGGCGGCTTGCGCGCGACCTTGCGCATTCCGGTATAGGAGCGCGCGGTCGAGATAGGTCGCGCGATTTGCGAGACATATCGGCTGCATCGGTCTTCGACGCAAATGTTGCCCGTGTGATCAAGGGCGCCATCGCGCCGCGTCATGAGGCGGCGCACCCAGCGCTTCATTCAGCTTGCGTCGATTAGGCTATCGCTGCGGGTTAGCAGGTTCGACGTCCTAATCGGCCATCGAAGTTGCTTACCTCAAATCGCCGGATCGTCGGCGATCTCGCCGCGCCGGTCCCAATCGCGCTCGTGGCGATCGCTGTAGCGCTCGCGCCGCCGCTGACGCCAGGTACGACGGCTGGCGAGAAGCGCGCGCCCGACGGCGCGGATCGGCGCGGTCAGGCGGTCCAGGTCTTCCGCCCGCGCGACAAGCCGGTCGCCGCGCGTCAGCTCTCGGTCGAGCGCGGCCATGGTCGCCGAGAGTCCGGGATCGTCGTCCTCGAACCAAGTGTCGAGAACGCGATTCCAGGCCATGGCCAAACCCTGCAGTTTGAGGGTGCCGACCGGTCCTTCACTGCCGATGCCAGCCGCCTCCAACATGAAGCGCATCGAATTGACCATCACGCCGTTCAGTGCCGCCGAACCCAGCAGATCGCCACGTGCCCAATCGGAAATGCTCTGCAGCGCGTCGCGATAGGGTTTCAGCGCGTCAATGCGCCGCATGAGCACGTCGAAGAGCCGCTCCTTCGCGCTCTCGCCGGCAAGATCGGCAGTCCTGCCGTCGAGCACGATCCTGTCGATGCGGCGCGCGAAGGCGCCGAGCACCGCACCTTTCGAGGGAAAATGATCGCGAAAATCGGCGAGTGATAAACTGGCGCGAAGCGCGATGTCCGACAGCGTGATGTCATCCCAGCGCCGTTCCGCGGCAAGCTCCATCAGCGCGTCGACGATGCGGCTTTTAGGGTCACCGGCTCGGGGTGGCGAAACGGGCGCCGCGACGACTTCCGGCGAGGCAGGTTGGTTGAACTGAGACATGATCTCCTCCGACCCCCGGTATTTAGGGTCCGAGCCTAGCGCTCCAAGCGCGATCGCACGAATCCGGCGTCAGCCGGAAAGTTCGGCGGCGCGCCGCTTCGCCGCTTCGACGGCAGCTTCCATCAGCTTCTTCAAGCCGCTCTCGCCCATGAGGATGTTGAGCGCCGCGGCAGTCGTGCCGCCCGGCGAGGTGACCTCCTCGCGCAATCTGGCGACCGCCTTTTCCGGCGAGCGATGCATGAGCTCGCCCGATCCTTCGACCGTCGCGCGGGCGAGCCGGGCTGCGAGATCGGCCGGCAGGCCGGCGGCGGCGCCCGCTTCGGCGAGGCATTCGGCGAGAAGGAAGACGTAAGCCGGTCCGGAGCCGGAGACCGCGGTCACCGCATCGAGATGGGTCTCATCGTCGAGCCATTCGACGCGCCCGACGGCGGAGAGAAGTTCGTCGGCGGTCGCGCGCTGCTCGGCAGTGACGTCGGGCGTCGGGTAAGCCGCAGTGATACCGCGGCGGATTGCCGCCGGCGTGTTCGGCATGGCGCGCACGATGGCCTGCGCGGCGGGCAGGCGCGCCTTCAGGTTCGCGGTGGTCTTGCCGGCAAGAATCGAGACGATAAGCGTCTCCGGCGCGACCAGCGGCGCGACCAGCGGCGCCGCCTGGTCCAGGCTCTGCGGCTTGATCGCCAGGAAAATGACCGCCGGGGCGGCGATCTCGGCCAGCGGCGGATTGAGCCGCACCCCGATGCGGCGCGCCGCCGCCTCTGCCGCCGCGCTCGGCGCCGGATCGATGATGATGATAGTGGTGGTGCCGGCGTTATTTTCGCGTCCAAACCAGCCACCTAGCAGCGCCGAACCCATCTTGCCCGCGCCGACAAGAACCAGAGAAAGCGGGCGCTCGGGCACTGGCGATTGTCCTCGGATCAGGCGTGCCCGTGCGTCTCGAACATCGCCGCCTCTAGGGCTTCGCGCACGCTCTTGCCCGCCCAGACGACAAATTGGAACGCCTGATAATAGCGCTCACAATTCTCCAGCGCGTTCGTCAGCACCACCTCGCATTGCCGGCTGTTCGGCATGGCGCCACCCGCCAGGATGAGCGCCTGCCGAAACATCACGACACCCTCGTTGGCCCACAGTTCGAAGTGACCGACCCAGATCTGTTCATTCAGAGTCGAGACGAGCGTCAACAGGTCCTGCCGGCGGCGCTCCGGCACCTTCAGATCGAAGGCGCAGCCAATGTGCAGCGTCTCGAGTTCGGGCAGCCAGGTGAAGGCCATGTGGTAGTCGGAACAGGTGCCGGAGACGGAGATCGAAATTTCATCGTCGTCTTCGCGGTCGAACACCCACTCGTTCAAGGCCGCCAGGCGCTCGACGATATCGACCGGATGTTCGACGCGTTCGCTGGGGTGTTCGGTTTGCAAGAGCGACATTTCCTGGCCTGAAGTTGAGGGTTGCGAGACGACATGCGGGACGGTGAAAACCGAAATTTCGAAGACGAATCAACCTCCTACTCAGACTATATACGCGCGACAGATTTCCCCCGCTTCGGGTAAATTGCTGCAACGGAGCGCAGCAAAACCTTGGGCGTACAGGCCTTTTGCCGGTTATCCCCCGGGTTGCTTTTTTCGATAATCCACAGAATCGGGATGACAGTTCTTTGGCAGCGTAAGCTGCAGGTCAGCTCCGATTGAGATCGGCGCTCCCGCCCAGGCCAATGCCCGCAGCTGCCGTGAGCTTCGCTTCCAGAGCCACGACCCGCCTCTGAAGGATGTCGTTCTCTTCACGCGCCAACGCCGCCATATCGCGGACCGCCTCGAATTCCTCGCGGGAGACGAGGTCCATGCTGGTGATGAGCCGGTCGAGCTGGGCGCGCGCCAGGGTCTCGGCCTCCCGCCGCACGCCCTCGGCAACGCCGGCCATGTCCGTCACTAGACGGGCGAGGTCATCGAGAATGCGGCCGCGCGGTTCAACCATGGTTTTCTCCGGGCTTTCGTATATGTCGGCCCTTCCGGCGAAGTCCACCAGCCAGGGCTGATCCATGTCAGCGAAGCCCTCTTTCACAGCCCTCAACATGACACCCATGATGACGTGATAAGAAAACCCTAACGCATGCTCTTTGCGATTCCGTATCCGATAATCGATCCCGTCCTCATCCATATCGGGCCGCTGCCGATCCGCTGGTACGCGCTCGCCTACATCGGCGGTCTGATCCTCGGCTGGGCCTATGCCCGCGCACTCGCCGCGCGGGACTCTCTGTGGAACGGAGCGCCGCATCCGACACCACAGAGCCTCGATGATCTTCTCGTCTATTGCGCGCTCGGCGTCGTGGTCGGCGGACGCATCGGCTACGTGCTTTTCTACAATCTGCCGTTCTACATGGCGCATCCGGAGGAAATACCCGCGGTATGGAAAGGCGGCATGTCGTTCCATGGCGGGCTCGCCGGCGCGGCAATCGGCATTTATCTCTTCGCGCTGCGTTACCGCGTTCCGCTGCTCAGCGTTTTCGACATCGGCTGCGCGGTCGTGCCGATCGGTCTTTTCCTGGGCCGCATCGCCAATTTCATCAAGCCGGAGCTTTGGGGCCGCCCGACGGACGTGCCATGGGCGATAGTCTTTCCCGAAGCGGGTCCCCTAACCCGGCATCCTAGCCAACTTTACGAAGCGGGGCTCGAGGGATTGGTCTTGTTCATATTGCTGGCGCTCGCGATCCGCTTCGGCGCGCTGAAACGGCCGGGCCTGGTGAGCGGCATGTTCGGCATTGGATACGGGATGGCACGCATCATCTGCGAATTCTTTCGCGAGCCCGATCCGCAATTGGGTTTTCTTTTCGGCGACGCGACGATGGGCATGCTTCTGTCGCTGCCGCTGATCGCCATTGGACTCGTGGTCTTGATCGTTGCGCTGCGCCGGCGGCCGCTTCCGGCATGAAAGAATTGCTGCGCGAATTGCAGGAGATGATCGCGCAGGACGGGCCGATCTCGCTCGAACGCTACATGAGTCTGGCGCTCTCGCATCCCTGCTACGGCTATTACACGACGCGCGAGCCGTTCGGGGCCGCGGGCGATTTCGTTACCGCGCCGGAAATCAGCCAGATGTTCGGCGAATTGATCGGCCTCTGGGCGGTGGAGATCTGGCGGATGGGCGGCGCGCCAGCCCCGATGCGCCTTGTCGAGCTTGGGCCGGGCCGCGGCACGCTGATGGCGGACGCGCTGCGCGTGATCCGCAACGCGGCTAACGAATCGATCGAGGTGCATCTCGTCGAGACGAGTCCGCGTCTCATGGAGATACAAAGAGCTACACTCACGAACTATCGGGCGCCTGTTCGCTGGCATCAGAGCACGGAAGACATTCCACCCGGCGCAGCCATCTACATTGCCAATGAATTCTTCGATGCTTTACCGGTGCAGCATTTCATCCGAACCGAGCACGGCTGGTGCGAGCGACTTGTCGGACTTGATGATCACGGGAAACTACACTGGGGATTGCGGCCGGTTGCGGCGAGCGCTGTCAGATTTGCCGCGCCGCAAGGCAGCGTGATCGAGATTAGCCCTCAAGCGCGGAAGATCGTTCGCATTTTATCTGCGAGAATCACATCACAAGGCGGCGCGCTGCTGATCATCGATTACGGCTATACTGAAACGCAGACTGGCGAGACGCTGCAAGCCGTTCGCAATCACCGTTTTGTCGATCCGCTGGACGCGCCCGGCGAGTCCGACCTGACGGCGCAGGTCGATTTCAAGGCTCTGGGGCAAGAGACGCAAGCCGCGGGTGCACGAGTGCATGGCCCCGTGACTCAGGCGGCATTTCTCTTAAGCCTTGGATTGGCCCAGCGCGCTCAGATGCTGAAGCGCAAGGCAAGCCCCGAACAGGCGAAAACGATCGACGCCGCGTTCGTTCGTCTCACCGATTGCAGCAAGCCCACAAGAATGGGCGAGCTGTTCAAGGCGATGGCGATCACGCAGCAGAACATGCAATTCGTTCCCGGCTTTGCGGACTGACGCATGCGAGTTTCATTCATCAGCGCCGCCTCGCTATCGCATCCGGGCATACGCCATGCCTTCTTCACGCGAGAAGGCGGCGTTTCGAGCGGGGTCTATGCGAGCCTCAACGGCGGCACCGGCTCGCGAGACGATCCGGAAAACGTGCGCGAGAATCGCAGCCGCATAGCGATGGCCCTTGGCGTGCCAAGCGAGCGCTTTCTCGTTCCTTTCCAGGTCCACTCCGCCGACGCAATCATAATCGAGGAGCCCTGGGCGGACGGCGCGCGCCCGCGTTGCGACGGCATTGTCACCAATGTGCAAGGCCTGGCGCTTGGCGTCACCGGCGCCGATTGCGGTATTCTTCTCATGAGCGATCCGAAGGCCGGAATTGTCGCCGCGGCGCATGCGGGCTGGAAGGGGGCACTTACGGGCATTGTGGAGGCAACGATCGTGCAGATGGAGAAGCTCGGCGCCCGCCGCTTGCATATCGCTGTGGCGCTCGGGCCCACGATTGCTGCCAAGAGCTACGAAGTCGGACCGGAATTTGTGGAACGTTTCGCCGACGCTGACCCAAAGCACACACGCTTCTTCACACCCTCAGACCGCCAGGCGCATGCCCATTTCGACCTTCCCGGCTTCATCGGCATGCGCGCGAACGAGGCAAATGTCGGCACCTTCGAAGACCTGGCCCTCGACACCTACGCGGACGAGGCACGTTTCTTCTCATACCGCCGCATGACGCATCGCGGCGAGGCGGACTATGGCCGGCTGATCGCGGCGATTATGCTCGCCTGAGAGATACAAAGCGCTTCAGTTCAGCGGAACTGAAACTATCTCGCCATCCGCCGGTTCGACATAGTCTCTCGGGATCAGCCAAAGCATGGGTAAAATGAGTACGTAAGAGAACGTTGTCAGCACGACGCACACGTAAAAACCGCCGTACTTGTCGTACAGATACGTCCCAAGTACGTCGCCAAATCGTGACGAGACATAATAGAGAGCCCCCGACATCATAAGCGTCGTTCCCTGAAGCCCATGCGGACACGATCGGATGAGCAAAGCGAGATAGGCGGCAGTTGCCATGCCTCCCATGAGTCCCATCGCCGCCGCGATGATCAAAGCTTGGCTCATGCCATGGGCGAAGAGCAACGGAATGAATTGCGGTATTGCTACGATGGTGGCCCAGAACAGAAGCCGTTTGAGCGAGACCCGTTGGCAGAGAAGGCCGAATAGCATGTAGGCTGGAATGAACGAGCCGACGAAAATCGCGTTCCACACACCCCAGTCGGTATCGCTCGCATGAAGAGTGTTTTGCAGATAGAACTGAAGTGGCGTCGCCGAGCCCGGGCCAAAGTTCCAGATGAGCCAGATCGTCAGCGCGCAATAAGCCGGCCGGTGCCTGGCAAGCCGTTGCAAATCCTGCAGCGGGGTGAATTTCGTCCCGTGCTCCAAATGAATATTGTCGAAGACGCTTTTCGGCCGCAGTGCCGAGTAAAGGAAAATCGCCGCCATGGTTGCCGCGCCAACGAGAAACAGCATGCGCGCGGCTGTATCGGAATGCTCGATTTCGAGGCGTTCGCTGAGGTGCCCGCCGAGCATCAGCGCGACGACGGCGGGGAGTGAAGCGAAAATGTTCCAGAGCGCGCTGACTTGTCCCGACATGGCGTGCTGCTGGCCGAGAGTCGAAGCCAAACCACTCTGGGCGCTAGCGACGAAAAGCGTGCACATCGTCAACAGCGCCATCGCGGCAAGCAGGTTGCCGTAGGTTCCCGGCGCGAATGCGAAGGCGAGATAAAGGCAGGTGCCGATTGCGGCGAAGATCGCCATCAAGCCACGATCCTTTATGCCGAAGGGATTCCAGGTGTCCCGCAGCAAGCCGAAAACGAAGGACAGATAAAGCGGAATGCCCGCGATCAGCCGAAAGCGCGCCACTTCGCTGGCTTCCAGATGCAATTTATTTTTTAAGAAAAAACTGACCGGAATGTCCATGAGCCCGCCGTTCGGGTCGGCAAGCGAAACGAGAAAGGTGAGAGCGCCGAGATAAATAAATGCGCCGCGCCGCTCCGCCGGCGGTAAGGGAACCGGCGAAATCTCGCTTGCCGGTGTTGAAAACTCCGGGTGTCGCCGAGCGTCGCTGTCAGGCACGCCGGTGATCACGCTTTGCGTGCGACAAAGGTCATACGCAGCTGATTGTGCCCGACATTTGTGGGACTTTGCTCGCCGGCAAATCCGTGCGCCGCAAGCAGCGTGAACATGTCTTCGGGCGCGTAGCGCGTCAGACCGACATCGTTGCGCAGACGCCGGTAATCGGAAAAGAAGGTCTTTCCCAACCCCGCCAAGGCGGCCAGCAAAAATCCGCCGCGCCAGGCGAAATCGAGAAGCGCCTTCACGTCGGCGATCGCGTCGAGGTCGGGCGGGAGCACGTCGGCGAGAACGAGCTGGCCGGCGGGCTTCAGCTTGCCGTGCCAGATGTCGAGCAAATCCTCGAACTCACGGTGCTGCAAATATTGCAGAAGCGAATTGGCGATAATCAGATCGAGCGACGCATACCCGATATTGTCCAGCCCGTTCGGCGAAAGGACCATGACCTTTGGATGATCGCTAAAGCGGCTCCTCAGCTTCTCGCGCACATTCGGCGCTGCATCGAAGAGGTAGAGCGTGCCGCATTTCTTCGCCAGGGAGGCAGCGGAAATCGCCTCGCCACAACCGTAATCGAGAACGGCCGCGTCAGGCGCGGGAACATAGGCGGCGAGATCGCGCGCGATCCTGTCGTAATGCAGCAGCTTATGGCGCGCATTGACGTAAATTGAGTGTTCGCTGTTCCAAAAGTCGCGCCAGCTCATCGGCGCGTCAGCTCTTCGCCTGGTCCATCATTTCGACGAACCGATGGAAGAGATAATGGCTGTCGCGCGGGCCGGGCGAAGCCTCGGGATGATGCTGCACGGAAAAAGCCGGACGGTCCTTCAGCGCAATGCCGCAATTCGATCCGTCGAACAGCGAGCGGTGCGTCTCGACGGCATTTTCAGGCAGCGTCTTGGGATCGACGGCGAAGCCGTGGTTCATCGACACGATCTCGACCTTATTCGTGGTGAAGTCCTTCACCGGATGATTGGCGCCGTGATGGCCTTGATGCATTTTCACGGTCTTGGCGCCGACCGCCAAGGCCATCATCTGGTGGCCAAGGCAGATGCCGAAGGTCGGCACGCTGTTGTCCAAGAGATCGCGGATGACTGGCGCGGCATATTTGCCGGTTTCGGCGGGGTCGCCGGGCCCGTTCGACAGGAACACGCCGTCGGGTTTCAGCGCCAAAATGTCCTCCGTCGTCGCGGTCGCCGGCAGCACCGTGACCGCGCATCCCGCATCCGCCAAGAGGCGCAGGATGTTGCGCTTAATGCCATAATCTATCGCCACGACCCGTTTCTTCGGCGCGGTCTGCCGGCCGTAACCGCGGCCCGGGACCCAAGCCGTCTCGTCCCAATCAAAGCGCTGGGCCGTCGTGACATCGGGCACGAGGTCCATGCCGTCGATCCCCGGCCATTCCGCCGCCTCACGCTTTAGCGCATCGAGGTCGAAGCTGCCGCCAGGATGATGCGCGATCACCGCGTTCGGCATGCCGGCTTCGCGGATCACCGCGGTCAGCGCGCGCGTGTCGACGCCGCAGAGGCCTACGATGCCGCGCGCCTTCAGCCATTGATCGAAATGGCGCGTGGCGCGGTGGTTGGACGGATCGGTGATCCGCGCATGCATGACGACGCCGCGCACCCCCGTCGAGGCCGCCATATTGACGGTCTCGATGTCTTCCTCATTGGTGCCAACATTGCCGATATGCGGAAAGGTGAAGGTGACGATCTGCCCGGCATAAGAGGGGTCGGTGAGGATTTCCTCGTAACCGGTCATCGCCGTATTGAAACAGACCTCGCCGACCGCATGGCCTTCGGCCCCGAGGCCGAAGCCCTCGAGCACCGTCCCATCGGCAAGGACGAGGAGCCCGGTATAGCGAGGCGCGATCCAGCCGGCTTGTTCTTCGTTCATCGCGGTTCGACCCCTTGGATGCGACTTGGCGTGGCGTTCGCGATCGGGCAGCATCGCGGGCGTCGGCATGTCCGTGCGGGGGGGCGACGCTCAAGTCAACCCCGCGAACGCTGCAGTTTCGGTTCCTCGATGGCTTCTATAAGTATCGCCACCTGCTGTCGGCCAGCGAGGACCTAGTTTTCGACCACGACCATCAGCCGGGCGACTGGGCTAAGCTGTCGGGCATCTACCGCTGCGCGGCTTGCGGGCGCGAGACCGTCGTGAGGGAAGGCGAGGACTTCCCGAGCGACCACGGCCACGCGGTGACGGAGGGCCCAGTGCGCTGGCGGCTGCTTGTCTACGCCGATCACCGCGCCAAGTGAACCTGCGGCTCAGGTGGGCTCGACGACGATGCCAACGATCTCGCCTTTATGGATCGGCCCTGCGTCACGCGGCCGATCGACAGAACCTTGTACTGCCTGTCCTCGATCCGCACGCGGCGTCCGACGAGTTCCGGCTTTGCCGCGTCCTGGCGAAAAGGCGAGACGATCGCGATCATGTCCTGGCCTTTGTGGGCGTAAGGGTACAGCATCGCGCTCGATCGTTTCGTCTTCGGCCATTTCACTCCGCGCTATTTGCTGCAATCGCAAGAATAGACCTCCCGCGGTTCACTCACAAGCGTGATTGACTTCGACGGCCTGCGCCTACCTCAATACGCGCGACAAAGAACAATTCCGGGAGAGAGGCGCTCACCATGAAGATCGAAGACCTGTTCAGCGTTCGCGGCAAGGTCGCACTCGTCACCGGCGGCAGCCGCGGCATCGGCGAGATGATCGCGCGCGGTTACGTAGAAAACGGCGCCAAGGTCTACATTTCGGCACGCAAGGCCGACGCCTGTAACGCGCTGGCGAAGGAGCTCTCGGCCGTCGGCACATGCATCCCGCTGCCGGCCGATCTGTCGCGCATGGATGAGATCGACAGACTCGCCAAGGAGCTCGAATCGCGCGAGAAGCGCCTCGACATTCTCGTCAACAATGCCGGCGCAAGCTGGGGCGCCGATTTCGATTCCTTTCCCGAGACCGGCTGGGACAAGGTGATGGACTTGAACGTCAAATCGATTTTCTTCCTGACCCAGCGTTTGGGCAAACTGCTCGAAGCCGCCGGCTCGACCGACAAGAAGCACATCGCCGTCAATGCAATCGCTCCCGGCTATTTCCCATCCAAAATGACCGCGGGAATTCCGGAAGACTTCAGCGAGGCATCACTCAAGGAA
>Ga0163163_10001128_pt1 | contig 22718 bp, 19 predicted proteins | sample S65metaG_FD_119766 | JGI IMG/M metagenome (GOLD analysis project Ga0163163, IMG submission 119766) | Switchgrass rhizosphere microbial communities from Kellogg Biological Station, Michigan, USA - S6-5 metaG | ecosystem: Host-associated > Plants > Roots > Rhizosphere > Soil | place: USA...
GCTTGCAGAGCAGGACGCGGCGCCGCGCCGCAAAGCCGGACGTAAAAGCGATAAGCCTCCGCGCCGGCGATCGCTGATCGGCCGCCTTGCCTATTGGTCGCTTGTAGCCGGCGTGTGGGGTACCATCGGCCTCACCGCACTCTTTGCTTATCACGCCTCGAGACTGCCGCCGATCGATCAACTTGCCGTACCGAAACGGCCGCCGAATATCGCGATCCTCAGCGTCGACGGCGCGCTTCTCGCCAATCGCGGCGATACCGGCGGCGCGGCGGTTCACCTCGCCGAATTGCCGGCCTACACGCCGAAAGCGTTTATCGCGATCGAGGACCGCCGCTTTTATTCGCATTGGGGGCTCGATCCGCTCGGCATTCTGCGCGCGATTGCGCGCAACGTGACACGGCGCGGCGGGATGGAAGGCGGCTCGACCTTGACGCAGCAGCTCGCCAAAAATCTGTTTCTCACGCAGGAACGCACCTTATCGCGCAAAATCCAGGAGGCGATCCTCGCGCTCTGGCTCGAGCACAAATATTCGAAAGACCAGATCATCGAGCTTTATCTGAACCGCGTGTATTTTGGCTCTGGTGCCTACGGAATCGAGGCGGCGGCGAACCGCTATTTCGGCCATAGCGCGCGCACGATCACGCTGTCGGAAAGCGCGATGCTGGCGGGGCTGATGAAAGCGCCGTCAAAACTTGCGCCGAACCGCAATCCCTCGGCCGCGGCAGAGCGCGCCTCGCAGGTCATCACCGCGATGGCGCAAGAACGCTTCGTCACCGAAAAGATGGCGCAAATCGCGCTCGCGAACCCGGCATCTGCCGTCCACGACCACGGTGCGGCCTCCGTCAATTACGCCGCCGATTACATCATGGACGCGCTCGACGACACGATCGGCGCGATCGATCGGGACATTGTCGTGTCGACGACGCTCGATCCCGCCGTGCAGAGCGCGGCGGAAAAAGCCCTGACCGAAGAATTAGACAAGAAGGGCCAGAAATTCGGCGTGACCCAGGGCGCGATCGTCGCGCTCGATCCCGACGGCGCCGTCCGCGCGCTGATCGGCGGCCGCAATTATTCCGAAAGTCAGTTCAACCGCGCGGTGGCGGCAAAGCGCCAGCCCGGCTCGGCGTTCAAGCCCTTCGTTTACCTGACGGCGCTCGAAACCGGGCTGACGCCCGATACGCTGCGCACCGACGGCCCGATCAACATCAAAGGCTGGCAGCCGGAAAATTACTCGCACGAATATTTCGGACTGGTGAGCCTCACCAAAGCGCTCGCGCTATCGCTGAATACGGTTGCGGTACGGCTCGGGCTGGAAGTCGGGCCGAAGGCGGTCGCGACAACGGCGCATCGTCTCGGCATCGCCTCGGAGCTGCAGGCGAACGCATCGATCGCGCTCGGCACATCGGAAGTAACGCCGCTCGAGCTTGTCACTGCCTATGCGCCATTTGCCAATGGCGGCGTCGCGGTGCAGCCGCATATGATCCTGAAGGTGCGCACTGCCGACGGCAAGCTCCTCTATCAGCGCAAAGGTGCGTCGAACGGCCGCATCGTCGAGCCGCAATATGTGGCGATGATGAACACGATGATGCAGGAGACGCTGCTGACCGGCACGGCGCGCAAGGCCGAATTGCCGGGCTGGCAGGCGGCGGGCAAGACGGGTACCAGTCAGGATTTCCGCGACGCCTGGTTTGTCGGTTACACGAGTCATCTCGTCGCCGGCGTGTGGCTCGGCAACGACGATAATTCCGCGACGAAGCACGTCTCCGGCGGCAATCTGCCGGTCGAGATCTGGAGCCGGCTGATGCGCGAAGCACATAAAGGCGTGGCGGTCGCCGCCTTGCCGTCGGGCACGTGGCGCGCGCCGCCGCTGCCGCCGGCGATGCCGCCCGGGCTCGACATGCTGCAATCGCTGCTGCCGGGATCGCCGGCGCGCGAGCAAGCACCGGCGCCGGTTGCGGCCGCGCGGCCGCAAGGGTCTGCGGATAATTATCCCGCGCCGATAAATCTCGATCAGGCGGCGCAAGCGGCCGCGCGTTATCCGCTGCCGACCGCTTCCGTGCCACCGACGCGTCGCCGCGACGCGCTGCTCCCTCCCGAGGACATCCCCGGCGCCGACGCATCGGCTGAACATCGCTATCCGCCGCGCGAGCCAAGCTTCTTTGAGAAGTTGTTCGGCGGCTGAAATGCACGATGGCTTAATGGTTCTTTAACCATATCGGCGAAATCTACGCTTAAGATCACGGCTCCAAGCGTTGAGGTGAGCGTGACACACTCCGCCGTTCTCATCGTCGACGACGAGCCCTTGGTCCGCGACACCGTCTCTGAGCTTCTGAGCGGCGCCGGCCTTTCCATTCTCGAAGCCAAAAACGGCGCCGAAGCGTTGGAAGTGCTCAACAAGCGCGCGTATGCGGTCGCCGTTTTTGTTGACGGATATCCGCATGCCGGGCGGCGTCGATGGGATAGACCTCGCGCGCATCGCGTAACGCAGCTGGCCTTGGATCAAGGTCATCCTGATGTCTGGCTATTACGATGGAGCTGATGGGCTGCCCGGCAATGCCCGCTTCGTTGCCAAACCGTGGCAGCCGCAAGAGATGATCAACAACGTGCTTGGCGCGGCCTCGGAATTTGCCGCGATTCAGACGAGTGCGGCCCTGCACTAATCCTCAGACGCGCTCAGCGCTCCCGCTGCGTCAGCGCCAAATAAAGCATCCGCTTCTGCTCAACGCGGAACCGCGCCAGCGAATCGAGAATGAGCCCGCAGGTCGCGCTCATGCAGGCAAGAATCACAAGTCCGGTGCAGAGGATCGCAGTCGGGAAGCGCGGCACGAGGCCGGTTGCGAGATAGGTCTCGACGAGCGGCAGCGCCAGCGCGACTGCGGCGACTAAAAACACCGCCGCAGGAATGCCGAAAAACAGCGCCGGCAAAGTCTCTTTCAAGAGGTAGACAAACGTGCGCAATATCCGCCAGCCGTCGCCGACGCTGCGCAATTTCGATGCGGAGCCCTCCGCGCGCTTGCCGGTAGGGCAAGACGATTTCCCCGATCGGCAAGCGCAATTGCGTCGCATGCACCGACAATTCCGTCTCGATCTCGAACCCGGACGAGAGCGCCGGAAAACTTTTCACGAAGCGCCTGGAAAAAGCGCGGTATCCCGAAAGCATGTCACCGAAGGCGTAACCGAAGAGCGCTTTGTAAACGGAGTTGAACAGCCGATTGCCGAGGGCGTGGCCGGCGCGATGCGCATTCTCGCGCACATTGGCGCGAACACCAATCGCCATGTCTACGCGGTCGTTGATGATCATGCCGACGAGCTGCGGCGCTGCGGAGGCGTCGTATGTGCCGTCGCCGTCAACCATGATGTAAACGTCGGCCGAAATTTCGGCAAACATGCGGCGCACGACATTGTCCTTGCCGCGGCGGCGCTCGGCAAAACCTCCGCTCCGGCGGCTCGCGCCTCCAAAATCGTGTCGTCCTTTGAAGCGTTGTTCAAAACGGCGACGCGCGCCTGCGGCAGCGCGGCACGAAAATCGCGCACGACCGTACCGATCGTTGCCACCTCGTTGTGGCAGGGGATCAGCACCGCGATCGCGATCCCGGGAAAACGATCGGCCGCGTTGTCGCTCGTTACATCGGGCAGCCGCGCGTGTGGCACCGCGCTCTGCAGTTCCGCGACGAGTTGCACGGAGTCGAAACCCTGCGGCTCGCTCGTGCGATCGCGATTTTGCTCTTGTCCCCCGGGGGGAACGGCCGCGTTCTCGCAATCGCGCTCGGATTTTTGTCGGGACCGATGTTCGGACAATTCCAGCCGGGCCGCATCGATCATCACGCACTGCAGATCGCGCTGCTCGTCTTCGTTATCGGCGCGAGTCTCGCCGCATTGGACGGATCGCGCGCGCGCTTTGCCGCGCTTGCCGGCGCGCTCACCGCATTATCGCCGGCCATCAGCATCGAGAACCTGCGTTCTTTGTCGTCTTGTATGCGGCGATCGCGCTCTCTTTTGTGGTTTATGGCCCTGCCCTTCGGGCGATGCTGCTCTGGCTAGCCGCCAGTCTTGCGATCGGGCTGACGCTCTGCTTCGCCGCGACCATCCCGCCATCGCACTATCTGCTCGGCGGCTGCGACGCACTTTCGACCGCGCACCTGGTCGGCGGCCTTGCCGGCGCGACTGCATGGCGGCGCTTGCAGTTGGCGTGCCGCACCTGCGCACGCGCCTCACGCGCACGCTCGCGGTCGCCGCTGCGGGCACCTTCACGCTTGCCGCCGTCGCGCTGACTTATCCCGCCTGCTTCAGGGATCCGCTTGCCGGGGTCGATCCTTTCGTTATGGAGATCTGGCTGTCGCAGGTGCGGGAAGCGATGCCGATGATGCGCATCGTGGCGACACGCCCGGAATTGCTGCCGATCATTGCATTGCCAGTCGTGTTTGGATTCATCGCGGCGCTTTATGCGATTTGGCAGACACGCGGAACGCACCCGCTGGATCATCTTGGCGGCCCTGATCGGCGTCGGTCTCGTCACCGCGTTCTGGCAAATCCGTGTGTTCTCGCCGGCCGCGCCCCTCGCCGCCTTGCCCGCCTCCTACGTAGTGCTTGCGCTCACCGATCGCCTGGCCCGCAGCGTCAGTGCAATTGCGCGCGCATTCATTACCGCGCTGCTTTGTCTGCCGCTTTCGTCGGTCACTTACGCACTGGCGCTGCCGGATGATGACACGAGCCATGCCGCAACATTGGCCTGCCTGTCGCCGCAAGCGCTGGCGCCGCTCGCAACATTGCCTCCTGGCCTCGTGCTGGCGCCGATCGACTCGGGGTCGCACATAATTTCGGATACCAAGCATAGCGTCATTGCCGCGCCCTATCACCGCAACAGCGCCGGCAATCGCAAGGTGCTCGAAGCGCTGCTCGCGTCGCCGCAAGCTGCGGAAGCCAAAGTGCGCGCGAGCGGCGCGCGTTACGTGATGCTCTGTCCGCAAATGCATGAGGTCCAAGCGTTGGCGGAGCGGGCGCCACAGAAGTTGGTCGCGACCCTCGCCATTGGCCGGCAACCGGACTGCCTCGTACCCCTGCCGCTCGCCGGCACGCCCTATCGCGTGTTTACCTTGCGTCCACCCTCGCGGGAGCCCCGTCAAGAATGACCAAAGCTTAATTTGAAAAAACGCCGCGCCGGGCGCTTTCTTATTTGCATGCGGACCTGAGTCTCCATGGAGTATCTTCCGATGAAATCGACGCTTCCCCTCGTCTCGTTGGTTGCTGGCGGGCTTGGCATCGGCGCCATCGCCGCCACCGCCCAGACCTCGCCGAATCCGGCCCCTCCCGCGGCATCGCAGTCACAGCAGACAGAACAAAGCTCAGCGCCGTTCGACATGCTGGGCGGCCGCCTGTTCGAGCGGATGCCGCGGTTCTCGCCTGAAGACCGCGCCGCCTTTTTCGATGCGCGTGTCGCCGCGATCCATGCCGGCCTGCGCTTGACGCCGGATCAGGAGAAGCTCTGGCCGGCGCTCGAAAGTGCGGCGCGCGATGCAATGAGGACGATGACTGACGAGCGGCAGAAACTGCGTGCCGCCGGGCCGGCGGCTAATCCGGTCGAGCGCCTGCAGCGCCGTGCCGAGCTGCTGACCTTACGGGGGCAATCGCTGAAGAAAGTCGCGGACGCAGCGCAGCCGCTTTACGCAAGCCTCACCGACGAGCAGAAGCACCGCCTGCCGATGCTCATGCATGGCGGTCATCACGGCTGGCGCGAGCGCGTCGGCATGTGGATGCGCCACCATGGTTGGGGCCGCGGCGGCGAAGGCGGCGGTCCGGGCTGGCGGCAAGGCCGCATGGGACCGGGCGACGGCGATTACGATCGCGGCGGGCGCGGCTGGGATCGCTACTGAGCGCAATCAATCACCAACATGAAAGAAGCCGCGTCCTAAAAGATCGCGGCTTCTTTGTCGGGGACATGCAACTTAATGTGCGAGGTATTGTCTTGCCTCGACAACCTCCGGCCGTTCCGTGTCGGCTTTCATGCTCAGCGCGACGAGCTGCCGATAAGAGTCGTCCGCCGTAGGCGCATCGTTTGCGAGTTTGGCGGCGCGTGCCAGGCCGAGCAGGCTGCGGAATCGATTGGGATCCGTGCGCAACACTGCCTGGTATTCCTGCAATGCTGCCGCCGCATCATACTGCTCGAGCAGAAGATCGGCGCGTAATTCGCGCGCCGGCAGCACCGCCCCGGGCGTCGCCGGATGCTTGTCCATCGACGCTTCGAGTTCGGTTGCGGCGCGGCTCAAATCGAGTGCGCGCGCGACATCGCCCTCGACATTTGCCAGCACGGCGGCGGCGCCGAGGCGCTGCACTTCGACCTGGTTCGCCCAATATTCGTTTTTTGCGTCGGCGAGCCGCCCCTTGAAACGCTGCAAGTTGGCGATCTCAGTCCGTGCGCCCGGAAGATCGCCCGTGCGCGCTGCACCGAGCGCCCGCGTAAAGCTGGTCATCGCTGCAGCCCACGGAAATTTGTCCCACGGGAATTCCACTGCCAGCGGTTTCAGCGCGGCGGCCGCCGCCCAGTCGCGCCGCTCGAGCACATAGCGCGCCGGAATGGCGGCAAGTGCATAGGCGACGGGGAGGTTGGGTTGCGGGCCGCTGCGCAAAGCGGCGACCTCATCGACGACGCCTCTTGCCGCCCCATCCTGCGCCGTTTGCAGATAGGCGTACGCGAGATAGTCGAGCGTGTGCACGGTTTCCTGGTCGTAGCCGCCCGGCCCGTAAGTCTTCTCCGCATAGGCTTTCGCCGCGCGATGGCCGACCAGATTGGACTCGATCGATTCCTGCCACAGCCCGAGCCGCGTGAAGATATGCGACGGCATGTGCTGCGCGTGCGGCACGGCCGGCGCGATCGCCGCGTAAACTCGCGCCGCTTTGAGGCCTTGCGGCGCGAGCGCCGGCACGTCGTAACTATGGATGAGATAATGCACGACGCCTGGATGGTTCGGCTGCTCGGCCCAGACCGTCTCAAGGATGCCGGCCGCTTTCTTCAGATTGGCATAAGTGCTGTCGGTCGGCGGCCACGTCGCATCGAGTGCCAGCGCATAGAACACGGCCGCTTCGCGATCGTCGGGATATTTCGTATGCAGCTCATCCATCGCCTGAGCATAGGCGACTGCGCGCGTGCGATGATCGAGGGTGTCGCTGTTCTGATAGAACCGGCCGATCGCTTCGAGATAGGCCCGCTCGCGCTCGGTCGCGGGTGGCACTGCGAGCCCTTTTGCGACCGCCGCGGCGCCGGATTTCAGCATTGCCGGGCTCGGAGGAAACCAAAGCGGATACCACTGGCTCATCGCCATGCCCCAATAGGCCATCGCGCAGCTCGGCTCCGCCTCGGCAATCGCGGTGAATTGCTTGAGCGATTCCTCGTACCAAAATGAGTGCAGGGTCCAGACCGCCTGATTGAAGCGGTGCTGGCTATCCGGCGAGCACGAGGTCGGGAAATTGACCTCGCCGATCTGGGCACCCGCCGGCGGCGCATGCACGCCATGCTCGTGCTGAGCCAAAAGTGGAGATGGCGCAAGAAACGCCGCGAATGTCGAGGCAAGGAGCGCGGTTCTAAGAGCAATGCGTGCCATGATAATGCGTGCCATGATGGAGAACCTCCGTGCACAATCGCGAGATTTAAACAAAGCTCGACGAGATTTCGGGACCGTTTTGCGGCAGAGGATCATCGGGCCTCGGGGGAAGCATGGCACAGTGCAGCGATCCCGCAAGTCGATTTTCGACCGGCATTTCTCGGGAGCGGACGTTGGCCCGTCCCGTTGCCTTCCCCCGCCTCGGTCGACATAGTCGGCCATGCCCGACCTGAGCGACATCGATCTCGGCCGGCGCGCGCGGCGTCTGCGTGTCGACACATTGGTGCGGCTGCGTTGGCTGGCGATCGCCGGCCAGCTGGCGGCGGTTCTGGGCACCTATTTCGGTCTGCGTTTCAACCTGCCAATCGGACCTTGTCTTCTAGGCATCGGCGTCTCGGCGGCGCTGAACGTCGCGCTGCGCCTGCGCCTGCCGCGCACGCACCGGCTTGCCGATCGCCCGGCCGCGGCGCTGCTCGCCTTCGACATCCTGCAGCTCTCGGCGCTGCTCTACCTCACCGGTGGCATCGAGAACCCGTTCGTCATGCTGTTCCTCGCGCCGGTGATGATCTCGGCGGTGTCGCTCCCGAAGCGGCTGACGCTGGCGCTCGGCGTGCTGACAATCGCCTGCGCGACCGGGCTCACCGTCGAGCATATGCCGCTGCCCTGGTACGACAGCCTGCAGCTGGCACTACCGCTGCTTTACCGGGTCAGCATCTGGGTGGCGCTGGTGCTCGGCGTTGCCTTCATCGGGATCTATGCCGTGCGGGTGGCGGAGGAAGCGCGCCGGCTCGGTGACGCCCTGACGGCGACCGAGCTCGTGCTGGCGCGCGAGCAGCATCTAACGCAGCTCGACGGGCTCGCTGCCGCCGCGGCGCACGAGCTCGGAACGCCGCTCGCGACGATTGCTCTCGTTGCTGCGGAATTGCGCAAACAGCTCGCGCACGATGCGGCGGTCAAGGACGATCTGGGGTTGCTCTCCCAGGAGATCGCCCGCTGCCGCACGATTTTGGGCAAGCTCACCTCGCTCTCCGAGGAATCGGACGGCGTTTTCGACCGCATGAAGCTCAGCCAATTGATCGAGGAAGTCGTCGAGCCGCAGCGCCATTTCGGCGTCGAGGTCAAGGTCCGGCAGGAGGGCGACGGGCCGGAGCCCGTCTGTCTACGCAATCCCGGCATCATGTACGGGCTCGGCAATCTTGTCGAAAACGCCATCGATTTTGCCCGCTCGGAGGTGCGGCTCGTGGCAAAATGGTCGGCGCAAAGCGTGACCGTCACGATCGAGGATGATGGCCCGGGGTTCTCGCCCGACGTGCTCGGCCATCTCGGCGAGCCCTATGTAAGCACGAGGTTCGACCGGCGCGCGAAGAGCGAGGAAGGCTCCGGGCTGGGCCTCGGGCTGTTCATTGCCAAGACGCTGCTCGAGCGCTCCGGCGCGGCGGTCAACACCACGAATTCCGAGCCGCCGAGCACCGGCGCCTGTATCGTGATACGCTGGCCACGCGAGATTTTCGAACGCGGGCGGGCGGCTGCGGCGCCGCTGACGCTCAAGAGGGAGGAAGAGACTGGGCAGGCGGCCTGATCGTACCTATGTAGAAGCCCTCCCCTTTTATGCCGTCAGATCAGCGCACTTCATTTCGGAGGCAGCATTGAACGACCATTCGACCTCCGCCGGCACGCTCGACCGGCCCGCTGACAATCCGATCCTCGAGGCAGCGGAAAAGACCCTGCTGATCGTCGACGACGACAAGCCGTTCCTCGACCGGCTGGTCCGCGCGATGGAATCGCGCGGGTTCGCCGTCTCGGCGTGCAGCTCGGTGGCCGAGGGTCTGCAGGCCATTGCCAGCGCTCCGCCGGCTTTCGCCGTCGTCGACATGCGCCTCGGCGACGGCAACGGGCTCGACGTGATCTCGGAACTCAAGGCGAAGCGGCCGGATGCGCGCGGCATCATTCTCACCGGCTACGGCAACATCACCACGGCGGTGACGGCCGTGAAGCTCGGAGCCTTCGATTATCTGGCGAAGCCCGCCGATGCCGACGAGATCTTCCACGCCTTGATGGCGACTCAGCACGACCGCGCCGCGGTGCCGGAAAACCCGATGTCCGCCGATCGGGTGCGGTGGGAGCACATCCAGCGCATTTACGAGCTTTGCGGCCGCAACGTCTCCGAGACGGCACGCCGCCTCGGCATGCACCGGCGCACCCTGCAGCGTATCTTGGCCAAGCGCGCGCCGCGTTGACCGGACCGCGGACCTCCTGGTCCGCTCCCTCTTCGGCTATGCGCACCAGGAGGGTGCGCGGTCCAGGCCAGCTCTGCCGTATTGCGGCCTTAAGGCGCCGTTAACCATCGGGGCAACAACTCAAATGCAACGGATTGGCGAAAGCGCCGATCAAGGTTGATCAAACCTTCGCTTAACCAGTCAGGGCCTACGACAGGAGCCGGACGTGGTGGCAGAGGAGTACCGGGATGGCATTTGCGGCGAAGGGGCGGGCGCTGAGGCTCGCAGGTGCGCTGGTGGCGGTCCTCGCCATTGCCGCCTGCGCCAAGAACCCGGCCGAGGATGGCGGTCTTGCCGGCGCCGGCGGATATGCCGCTCCGGGCAGCCCGCAGGATTTCGTCGTCAATGTCGGCGATCGCGTCTTCTTCGAAACCGACTCGGTCGAGCTCACGCCCACCGCTCAGGCGACGCTCGACAAGCAGGCCCGCTGGCTGACGCAATACAATCGCTATTCGTTCACGATCGAAGGTCATGCCGACGAGCGCGGCACGCGCGAATACAATTTCGCGCTGGGCTCACAGCGTGCCGAGGCGACCAAGAATTACCTCGCAGCACGCGGCATCTCGCCGGCGCGCATGCACACTGTGAGCTATGGCAAGGAGCGGCCGGTCGCCGTCTGCAACGACATTTCCTGCTGGTCGCAGAATCGCCGCGCGGTCACCGTGCTGAGCGGCGGCCAATCCTAAGCTCGCTTAACCTCGGCAATGCGAAAAGCCGCGGATTCCGCGGCTTTTTCTTTGCGCGTGGCAGCAATCAAACTTTGGCCGAACTAGGCGCGCAAAACATTTGCGACAATTCTGGCCGGGACCGATTCATGCTGCCTCGCTTTACCCGCTCCCTCATGCTCTCGGGCGCGCTGCTGTTTCCCGCCTTTGCAGCAAACGCCGAACCTGCATCTTCGCCGCGCATCGAGCTCGCGCAGTATCCCTATTATGGGCAGCGTCCGCCGGCCGAAGTCGACGATTACGGGACACCGGGGGGCCGCCAGGACGAGGCCGGGCTTTCGGTTCGCGTCGATCACCTGGAAAGCCAGCTGCGCTCGCTCACCGGCCAGCTCGAGCAGGCGCAGTTCCAGGTCCGCAAGCTGCAGGAGCAGCTGACGACGTTCCAGCAGGACATTGAATTTCGCTTCCAGGAAGCGCCGCACGGCCCGGCCTCTCGCAGCGGGGTCCAGCGGCGCTCCGAATTTGAGCCGGCGCCAGGAACAATTCCACACGCACAAGCCGCCGGAGTGACCCCGGGCACCTCGGGCTCCCTCGCCACGGCCGGCATGCGGCGCGGCGATGCCTTCGATCCGGCGAACGCCCCCAACGCACCCGGCGTACCGCGCCAGCTCGGCAGCATCTCGTCGACCGCGGTTGCGACGACGCCCTCGATCACCCACGAGGCGCGTGCCGAAGTGCCGATGGATCAGGGTTTTGAGGAGACACGCGATCCGCGTCAGCCGATGAATTTGATGCATCGCGGAGGCGCGAGCGCTGCGTCGCCGCCGTCGGGGCCGCTCGTGCCGATCACGGAATCGCCGCCGGCCGCTCCGCCCATGCGTAGCGCAGGCCTGGCTGCGGCCGTCGCGCCGGCGCCGTCGGTCGCGCCCGCCCCGGCGGGGCCGCCTCGCGTCATCCCGCTGACGCCGCAGGCGCCCGGCGCGACCATCGCCGCCCAGCAGATCGCCCCGGCCGCGCAAATGGCGGCGCTGCCCCCGGCCGCAAGCCCGAAATCGGAGTACGAGGAAGGCGTCGGCCTTCTGAAGCAGGGTCAATACGACGCCGCCGAGAAGAGCTTTGCGGAGTTCGTCGCGAAAAACCCCAAAAGCGCGCTGGTGCCGAGCGCCGTTCTCAATCTCGGCGAGACCTATTATCTGCGCGGCCGGCATCGGGAAGCGGCCGAGCAGTTCCTGAAAATCTCAACCGCTTACCCCGCCTCGAACCGCGCCCCGGAAGCGATGCTGCGGCTCGGCCAGTCCTTGAACGCGATCGGCGGCGCCAAGGAACAGGCCTGCGCCGCCTTCGGCGAGGTCGGGCGGAAATATCCGAACGCGCCGGCCAATATCCGGGCGGCGGCGGAGAAAGAGGTCAAGAAAAACCAGTGCTGATGGGCTCCCACCCTGAGGAGCGCTCCGCACGAGTGCGCCTCAAGGGGGGTAACAGCGAGCGCGACCCTCTCGTTGAACAAGCTGCTCGGCAGGAAGGAGATCGGGCCGGCCTTTTGGACCGCGGCGCGATTTTCGCGCCTCTCGCCAAAGCAAGAAGGCTGCTCCTGGCCGTTTCCGGTGGTCCAGATTCCGTCGCGCTCATGCTGCTCGCTTCGTGCTGGTCGCGCAGAGGCGAGACGGGAATCGAGGTCGCGACGGTCGATCACGGTCTTCGGGAAGACTCGCGCCAAGAGGCGGAGCAGGTCGGGGATTGGGCTCGCACGCTCGGTTTCCCCCATCACATCCTCACCTGGCAAGGCGAAAAGACAAAAACCCGCCTGCAGGAACACGCGCGCGAGGCACGCTATCGTCTCCTAAATGAATGCGCGGTGCGGATCGGCGCCGACCACATCGTCACCGCCCATCACGCCGACGATCAAGCCGAAACCGTTCTTCTGCGGCTCACCCGCGGCAGCGGACCCGCGGGACTGGCGGGCATGGCCGGGTTTACCCCGCTCGATGGGGTGACTCTCGCCCGGCCGCTTCTCGATGTCCCAAAAGCCGATCTCATCGCTTTTTGCGAGGCCGCCGGGCACCCTTTCCTCCGCGACCCCTCGAACGAGAACCCCGCCTTCGCCCGCACCCGGTTGCGGAAGCTCCGAACCGTGTTGGACGCAGAGGGGCTCGACCGCGCCTCGCTCCTGCGCCTTGCCCGCAGGGCAGCGCGAGCAGAGGCGGCCCTTGCCGAAACCACCGCATCCATCCGCCAGGGACTGTCGGCAGAGCGGGGGGAGGCCCGCGTAAAAATCGCCGGCGAGGCGCTCGCCGGGCTTCCCGAGGAGATTTTCCTGCGCGTTCTGGAGGCGGAAGTCCTAGGCTTTTCCGAGGGACGTGATCGGCTCCGCCTCGATCGGCTCGAGCGCGCCGCCGCAGAAATCCTCGCCGGTCTGCGCAATAAACGCGTTTTCGCAGCAACCCTCGGCGGCGCGCGCATGTCTGTCACGCCCGGCGGAGACCTTGAGATTTCCCGTGCTCCACCGCGCCGGACAAGATCGCGTTCGGCCTAAAGAAACCACGATCTCCAAATTCACTGCTCATCCACGCCGGAGCGGCTAATTTGATCGCGGCGCGTCGCGTCGCTTGCTTGTGAGGTCGGGTTACCGCCCGTTCACTTGGCAATCAGGGGCCCGACACCTAGATTGTGCTTAACGCGGCGCGGCCGTTCGACCTTACTTGAGCGCGGCAATCGCCGCCTCGCAGGACCGACATGAATCCGAACTTTCGGAACTTTGCTCTCTGGGTCATCATCTTCCTGCTCGTCGTGGCGCTTGTCATGCTGTTCCAGGGGGGTACCGGGCAGCGCCAGCAAACGCAGGACATTTCGTTCAGCCAGCTCCTAAACGATGTCGATCAGGGCAAGGTCCGCGAGGTCACGATCTCCGGTAACGAGATCACCGGGCACTTCAACGATAACAGAGCCTTCTCGACTTATGCGCCGAACGATCCGACGCTCGTGCAGACGCTCTACAAAAAGAACGTGCTGATTTCGGCGCGTCCGCCGTCGGACGGCAATTCGTGGCTGGTGACGCTGCTCGTCAATGGCCTGCCGCTGATCGCCTTTCTGGGTGTGTGGATTTTCCTGTCGCGGCAGATGCAGGGTGCCGGCGGCAAAGCCATGGGCTTCGGCAAGTCGAAGGCGAAACTACTGACCGAGGCGCATGGCCGCGTCACGTTCGAGGACGTCGCCGGCGTCGACGAAGCCAAGGAAGATTTGCAAGAGATCGTCGAATTCCTGCGCGATCCGCAAAAATTCCAGCGGCTCGGCGGACGCATTCCCCGCGGTGTGCTGCTTGTCGGCCCGCCCGGCACCGGCAAGACGCTGCTGGCGCGCGCGATCGCCGGCGAAGCCAACGTGCCGTTCTTCACGATTTCCGGGTCCGATTTCGTCGAGATGTTCGTCGGCGTCGGCGCCTCGCGCGTGCGCGATATGTTCGAGCAGGCGAAGAAGAACGCGCCTTGCATCATCTTCATCGACGAAATCGACGCGGTCGGACGTCATCGGGGCGCCGGCTTAGGCGGCGGCAATGACGAGCGCGAGCAGACGCTCAATCAGCTGCTCGTCGAGATGGACGGGTTCGAAGCCAATGAAGGCATCATCCTCATCGCGGCGACGAACCGTCCTGACGTGCTAGATCCGGCGCTGCTGCGTCCCGGCCGTTTCGACCGGCAGATCGTTGTGCCCAATCCGGACGTGATGGGCCGTGAGAAAATCCTGAAAGTGCATGTGCGCAAAGTGCCGCTCGCGCCGGACGTCGATCTCAAAGTGATCGCGCGCGGTACGCCCGGCTTCTCCGGCGCCGATCTCATGAATCTCGTCAACGAAGCGGCATTGATGGCGGCGCGACGCGGCAAGCGCATTGTCACCATGGTCGAGTTCGAGGATTCGAAGGACAAGATCATGATGGGCGCGGAGCGCCGCACGCTGGTCATGACCGAGCAGGAGAAGCTGCTCACCGCCTATCACGAAGGCGGCCATGCGATCGTCGCGCTGAACGTCGCGGCGACCGATCCCGTGCACAAAGCAACGATCATTCCGCGCGGCCGCGCTCTCGGCATGGTCATGCAGCTGCCCGAACGCGACAAGCTGTCGATGAGCTACGAGCAGATGACCTCGCGTCTCGCGGTGCTGATGGGCGGCCGTGTCTCCGAAGAGATCATCTTCGGCAAGGACAAGGTCACGTCGGGTGCGCAGTCGGACATCGAGCAGGCGACGAAGCTCGCGCGCGCGATGGTGACGCGCTGGGGTTTCTCCGACGAGCTCGGCACTGTCATGTATGGCGAGAACCAGGAAGAGGTGTTCCTCGGCTACTCGATGGGCCGCCAGCAGAACATTTCCGAGGCGACCTCGCAGAAGATCGACGCGGAAGTGCGCCGGCTCGTCGAAAGCGGGCTGGCGGAAGCGCGCCGCATCATCACCGAGAAGCGCCAGGACCTCGAGACGCTGGCGCAAGGGCTGCTCGAATACGAGACGCTGTCGGGCGACGAGATACTTGGCCTGTTGAAGGGCCGCCCGCCGGTGCGCGACACCGGCGAGGAGACGCCGCCGCCGCGCACCTCGCCGGTACCGTCAGCGGGTCCGCGTGGACGCTCGCGTCCGGAGCCCGATGCAGGCGGGCTGGAACCACAGCCGCAGGCTTAGTCGCTACGCCGCAGCGTCGACGTCAATGCGCGCGGGCGACGCAGAAATCGACCGTCTCGAGCAGCGCGTGCTTCCATTCCGATGCGGGAAACAATTCGAGCGCGTCGCGGGCGATCGCGCCGTAATGGCGGGCGCGCTCGACCGTATCTTCGAGCGCGCGATGTTTGCGGATGAGACTGATCGCGGTTTCGAGATCGCCGTCGACGCAGCTTCCCTCTTCGAGCGTACGGCGCCAGAAGGCGCGTTCACTTTCCGCGCCGCGGCGGAATGAGAGGACGACAGGCAGCGTGATCTTGCCTTCGCGGAAATCGTCGCCGACATTCTTGCCGAGCCGCGCCGAGGCGCCGCCATAGTCGAGCGCGTCGTCGATCAGCTGAAACGCGATGCCGAGATTCATGCCGTAGCTGCGGCAGGCCGCTTCATCGGCCTTCGAGCGCCCGGCAAGCACCGGTCCGACCTCGCAGGCTGCGGCGAAAAGCGCCGCGGTCTTGGCGCGGATCACGTCGAGATAATCATCTTCCGTCGTCTGCGTGTCCTTGGCGGCGGACAATTGCATCACCTCGCCCTCGGCGATCACGGCGGCGGCAGAGGACAGAATATCGAGGCAGGGGAGCGAGCCGACTTCGACCATCATCTTGAACGCCTGGCCGAGCAGGAAATCGCCGACGAGCACGCTCGCTTCGTTGCCCCACAGCATGCGCGCCGCGAGCTTGCCGCGGCGCATGTTGCTGCCGTCAACGACATCGTCATGCAGAAGGGTCGCGGTGTGCATGAATTCGACGGCGGCGGCGAGCTTCACGTGGCCTTCGCCCATGTATCCGCTGAGACCGGCTGTTGCCAGCGCCAGCATCGGGCGCAGCCGCTTGCCGCCGGACGAGATGAGATGGTTCGCGACTTCCGGAATCAATGCCACATCCGAGCCGGTGCGCTGCAGGATCGTGGCATTCACCCGGTCCATGTCGCTTGCGACAAGCCCGACGAGCGACGAAATACTCGGTTCCTGGACCTTCTCGTCGAGGGAAACGACGACGCCCACGTCAACTCCTTAGTGCAGGACCAATCGCTGGCGGGAGCGCGCCGCGATACGTATGAAGCGAACCCGAGTAAGCTCGGGCCTATCTGGGTCGGGCGCGCGCGCGAGTCAATGCTCGATGCTGTCGCAGGTCTCTGGAGCGAAATATGGTCTCGGCGCGCGCGAGCGATGCTCCTGGCGATTAGACGGAATCCCGACGAGGCGCTAGCGTGAATATTTTCAGGGCGAGGCTTGCATGGATGTAAGCGATTGGCTCGGCCGGTTGGGCTTGCCCCAATATGCGAAAGCCTTTGCCGATAATGCGGTCGACGAGGATGTCCTCGCGCAATTAACCGCAGACGACCTGAAGGAATTGGGCGTCACTCTTATCGGACATCGACGCAAATTGTTGACCGCCATTGAGAGCCTGCGGTCGCCTCCGAGCGCCGATGCAGCAGGAAGTGGCGAAGAAATCGGGATCGCGAAGCCGTCTGCCAGCAGCTCCGTCGAGCGCCGGCACTTGACGGTTTTGTTCTGTGACCTCGCAGATTGGGAGGCCTTGTCGGCAAGCCTCGATCCCGAGGATCTTCGTGAACTCGTGGGCAAGTACCACGCGGCAGTCGCCGATATCGTCCGATCACATGCCGGTTTTGTGGCGCAATATCTTGCCCATGGCGCGCTGATTTATTTCGGCTATCCCGTCGCGCACGAGGACGACGCTGAGCGCGCCGTGCGCGCCGCTCTGCTTTTACGCGACGCCACCAGGCAAGTGTGCGTGAACGGTCTCGACCTGCAAATGCGCGCCGGATTGGCCACTGGGCTTGTCGTCGTCGGCGATCTGTCGGAAGGCTCGCAGGCTTTCCACGAGCATCGGCTAATGGGCGAAACGCCGAATCTTGCTGCCCGACTGCAAGCACTCGCCGAACCTGGCGCAATTATCATCGATATCGCGACCAGACGGCTCATCGGCCGTTTGTTCAATCTACTGGAACGGCCTCCCGCCGGCCTCAAGGGTTTCGAGGTGCCGGTTCTGTCTTGGACGGTGCTCGGCGAAGCGTCGGTCGAGAGTCGGTTCGAGGCGCTTCGCTCCGGCGAGACGCCGCTCATTGGGCGTGACGAAGAACTGGAATTGCTGGAGCGGCGCTGGCAGCAAGCCCAAGCTGGGAGCGGCCGGGTCGTCATGATTTCCGGCGAGGCCGGGCTCGGAAAATCGCGGCTCGTTTCGGCCGTGGAGCAGCGGATCAAGGACGAGGGTGGGGCCGAACTGCGCTATTTTTGCTCTCCGCATCACACAAGCACGGCGCTTTACCCTATAGCGGCGTATCTAACGCGCGCCGCGAATTTTGCTCCCACTGATACGCCGGAGCAGAGGCTCGAAAAGTTGCGCGCGCATGCCGCGAGACCGGAGGACCTGCCATTCCTCGCCGATGCGCTGTCACTAGCGCCTGCGCTCAGCGAGAGGATCAATGAGCTGGCTCCCCAGGACAGACGCAAGAAGTTGTTCGCGGCGCTTCTCGCCAGGATCGACCAACTCACGACAACCAGATCGTTATTCATTTTGTTCGAGGATATGCACTGGATCGATCCGACCACGCAGGAAGTGGTGGACGACCTCATATCGAAGATAGAACGTAAACCCATTCTGCTCGTGCTTACTCATCGGCCGCAGTTCCGCCCCCCATGGACCGGTCAAGCCAACGTGACGAGCCTATCGCTGACACGGTTACGTTCTGAGGAGCGGGCAAGTCTTATTCGTTCGCTCAGCGGCAATGCGGGATTGTCGCGCGAAATGATCGAGGAGATTGCCGAACGCACGGACGGCATTCCTTTGTTTGCCGAAGAATTTACCAAGGCCGTCATCGAGTCCGGTAACCTCGAATTGCTGAAAAGCACGCCCAACCTCGCCGACCAAGTTCCGGCTACACTGCACGCCTCGCTCATGGCACGCCTCGATCATCTTGGGTTAGAGGCGCGCGAAACCGCACAAGTCGCATCGGTCATAGGACGAGAATTCAGCTACGTTTCCCTGAAGGCTCTGGCAATACAGAGCCGCGCGTTGCCAGGCGAAGTTATCGATCCCGCTCTCAAAGCGCTCGCCGATTCCGGCCTCGTTTTCGCACGCGGCAATCCGCCTCTCGCGACTTACAGCTTCAAGCACGCTTTGGTCCACGATGCTGCGTATTCAACGCTGCTCAGAACACAACGGCAGAAACTACATTCCGTCTTCAGCTCCATCCTCTTGGCCGACCAAAAGAGTACGCCGGAGGTTCTGGCCTACCATCTTGCCGAGGCGGGAGATCACCAGAAGGCTGCGAAAGAATGGTTGAGAGCCGCGCTTCGAGCGAATGAGCAAAGCGCGGCACGCGAGGCTCTGCAGAACCTCGATCATGCCGAGCGAATGGTGCACGCGCTGCCGAAAACCGAAACGAGCAGGAGATTGCAGCTTGAGATCGAGGCAGAGAGAATCCTGCCAATCAACATGCTCACCGGGTTCGGCAGTGCAGAAGTTCGAACCGTCCTAGATCGGGCAGAAAGCCTGGCGAATGATCTTGGCGCCGACAAACCGATGCTGCTGCTCTTCTATCGTTATGTGGATCATTTCTCACGGTCGGAACTCAAAACGGCTCTCTCCCTGGCGGTGGAAATGTCACGTCGGGCAGATGCAGAGCTGACGATCATCGGCGATCGCGCGTTGGCGGGCTGTAAGATGTCCTTAGGCCTCTTGAGCGAAGCCCTTCCACATTTCAAGAAGGTCATCGCCCAGGATCCGGGGCGTTCCGCAAAACTGAGATTCGCCTATGTCTATGATCCGCAGGCATTTGCATACATAAACATGGCCTTGACTTTGCTTTTATTAGGATTCCCGGACCAGGCGGAGAGAAGTCGTCAAAAGGCATTTGTGGTCGAGAAGGAACTCGCCCATCCCGGTACTACCGCCTGGGTAATCGCGATGGGGCTGGTTTACGCGATGCTGATCGACGATCGCAGCTCGATCGATGTCTTATCGGCACGATTGCTGGATCACGCGCAGAAATTCAAAATGTTACATTTCCACCGGCTTGCGCGAGTCAACATCGCCTACCTGAAGGCACTGCAAGGCCATCGAGATGAGGGACTGGCCGAAATCGAGGCGTGCTTGTCGGAATGGCTGAGCGCCGGATACCGCTATTTCCTGTCGATCATCTGGATCGTTCAAATTCGCGTCCAGCTGCTATCCGAAGGTAAAATCGAGGATGCCTTCGCGACAGCGCGAGTCGCTTTGGCCGACATTGCCGAGACAGAAGAGGCGATCCTCGCGGCGGAACTGCATCGGCTGACCGGTGTCATTGCCCTTGCCGATGCAAATGCGTCCGGAGAAGCGCTGGCGGAGCAGGCGTTCACAACAGCGCTGGATGTGGCTCGAAGCCAGGATGCAAAGCTGCTGGAGCTTCGGGCGGCCACAAGCCTCGCACGCCTCTGGCGCAATCAACGCAGAGACGCTGAAGCTGAGGCCCTACTTGCGCCCGTCTGCAATTGCTTCACGGAGGGGTGCGGCATGCCGGACCTGATGGAAGCCAAGGCGCTTTTGGATGAGCTCTCGACTCCATTAGCGGCGGCCCAATAGGGCGCCTGCGGGAACGTGGGCCAAACCGCGGCCGTGAGTTTCACCACAAGATTTTCGGCAGCCGTCGCTTCCAGCGTTCACCGCGCCGCAGTTCTTTCTTCACCCAGCTGAACCGCTGTTCGCGCGCCCGGCGCTTGTACGGAACGGCAACAAGCGCAATAGGCGTTAGCACCTCGCGCGTGTCGAAAAACTCGCTGAGATCGGCGCTGACGCTGGTGGGCTGCGTCTTGTTCTTCGAGCCCGGCGGGCGGCCGCGGCGGGCGAGCCGCGATTCGAGCTCCTGCAGCCGTTCTGCCAAGGGATCGTGACGCGGCTCGTTTAAATCCTGCAGGACGCGCCGTGGCGGCGCCTGTTCCGCGGAGGGCGCCGGCGGCGAGCTCGGCGGAGCTTCTACGGGCGGCGTGGAATAATCCGGCTGCGGCGCCTCTTCGATCTCGCGCGCCGGAATGAAGGATTGCGGCACGCGCCTTCCGGCACGCCGAACCTCGACGGAAAAGGGCTTTACCGGCCGGCGCATCTCACCCGGGTCCGCATCGTCGCGATCCTAGAGGCTACGCACGCCGGAAAATTCGACGAACCCCGCGCCTCAAGAGCCAGGCGCCGCATTCTTGTCGGCGGCGGTCTTGTCGGTGCGCTCGGCGATACGCGCCGACTTGCCGCGCCGGTCGCGCAGATAATAGAGCTTGGCGCGCCGTACCTTGCCGCGCCGCACGACCTTCACCGAATCGATCATCGGCGAATAGACGGGGAAGACGCGCTCGACGCCCTCGCCATAGGAGATTTTGCGGACGGTGAAGCTCTCGTTCAGCCCGTTGCCGGCGCGCGCGATACACACACCCTCATAGGCCTGCACGCGCGTACGCTCGCCCTCCTTGACGCGGACATTGACAACGACCGTGTCGCCCGGCTGGAAGTCAGGGATGGTCTTGTCGAGCTTCTTGATCTGCTCTGCCTCGAGCTCTGCAATAAGGTTCATTTTCGTGAAAACTCCTGCCGTTTCGCGTGGGCTCATGACCCGTTGCGAGCGTTTCGGTGACGCTGTTGTCAGTTGAGGAGGCGCGATTACACCAAGAGGGCGGAAAAGTCGAGGCCACGTGCCCGGTTGATACCGTGCCTTGCCCTCCGAGCCTCTCCGATGTGCCAGAGCGCAAAGCAACTCGTAGAGTCGATCAGTCATTGCGGGGATAAGAACGGGGATAGCGGGGAAAAGCGCGCGAGTGTAACATGTGCTGTCGTTGGCCACCAAGTGCGCTCCTAGCCTTTTTCGCGTGGGCTACAGGATTAAAGGAGGTCGACGCTCTCGATGCTTGGGAACCGCATTCAGTTCACCGAACCACTTTGGAACGCGATCGACTCCGTCCAGAAGAGGGCGGACGATCAGTTCCTTAATTGGGTGGAACAGTATTCGGAACCGCCGGGTCTCAAGGAGTTTTTGCGTGCCGATCGCGTCAGGGCAAGAGCGCGCAGGCCTCAGCCGCGTCCGGGTCAGCAAAGGGCCAAACCACCATGATCGCCTAAGGGTGTTCCGATGTCAGCGTTTGTACAGAATCTAGGGACAGTACTCGAGCCCGAAAGAGTTCATGTTGCTCGAAGCGCGTATTTCGCGGCCATCACTTGCTTGGGCATGGATGACGCGGAATTTCGCCACATATGGCCGTCGAGGTTAGACGCCCGGCTTGCCCGGCTGGTTATCCGCCTTGCGCGGGAGGGCTTTGACGACCCTTATGCGATCTGTGCGCGCGCTCTCGCGATCCTGAAAGGCGCTCCTCTCGCGAACCCTGGTCTGGCGCTGGTCGGCATTTAAGGGAACCGACTCATGCAGGCCGGCTATGTGCCGCGCCGTTCGCGCCAGCGCTTCGCAAACCAGCCGTCCGGCTCTTTGACGTGACGTGCTCGGCCAAGTTCGTCATCAACTCGTCCCAGGTGCGACCGTAGATAACCGGGTGCTTCCAACCGTTCTGATCGTCTCCGATTTGGGCGCAGAATCCGCCGTCCCAGCTACCGTCCGGCTCGGTCCTTACCGTGACCTCGCTGTCGTATAGCGCTTGCATCACTTCGGAAGCTTTCATGCGTTCACCGGCGCTCGAACGTCGGGTTCCGCGCCTTCAGCCAGTTCATCGTTCGGCCGCTCACGTACTGACCCGCTTCGACGTCCGGCGCCTGCCAAGGACGGGCATTCGGCGGAAAGAATGCGGCGTCGCTTGTGTAACAAGCGGCAAGCGCGCCGAAGTCCTGTTTGGAGGCGGCATCGGCCCAGCGTGCATTCACTTCCGCAATTTTCTTCTTAAGCTCCAGCACAAATAGCTCCTAAGCTACGACTTGAACTTCTGGCGCGTTGTCATCATGAGCTTGCTCCAGGTTGGTCGGGGCATTTCGGGCAGCGCGGCCATTATACTCAGCTGCTGGCTTTGAAATGATTGCTCGTCGGCCGCGCGTTTTAGCCGGCAGCGGCAATCTTCTTGGTCAACTTTCCCCTGCTCGTGATCGTGCACGAGCTTTGAAAGTGAGGTTTCGCCCAGGTTGTGAAGCACGTCGCTGAGCTTCTCTTCCGGTCCGCAGCCTTCTGCGAAGTGCTGCCTGTTCCAAAGGCGAGAGCTCCCTGGCGGGCGCGCCGGTGATGCCGGCCTTCTCACTAGAATGCTTGAGACGCCTGTCTGTTGCCGAGTCGCCGCGCTCGTTATCAACGCCGCCGTGCTCCATGGCGAGGAAGCAGAACGAGCGGGCTTTCGTTCGTATTATTGCCTCGACAACCCACAGAAATTGGTGCTTTCTGCTTCGCCTTAATAGCTCAAAGGTACTTCATCTCTTGCCCCGGAGAAGAGCGATGGTCATGCCAAAAGATACGGAATCCTCCAAGCAAAAGAAGGAAGAAAAGTCCCCGAAAACTCTCGTTGAGCGAAC
>Ga0163163_10001129_pt1 | contig 22678 bp, 20 predicted proteins | sample S65metaG_FD_119766 | JGI IMG/M metagenome (GOLD analysis project Ga0163163, IMG submission 119766) | Switchgrass rhizosphere microbial communities from Kellogg Biological Station, Michigan, USA - S6-5 metaG | ecosystem: Host-associated > Plants > Roots > Rhizosphere > Soil | place: USA...
CATTTCGGTTACTGGATCGCAAATGCAATCAGTTGCGATCAACTGGCACGTCTACTTGCTCACGAAATCAGCTTTCGCACTCGGACTGGTAGGTCTCTTTCGTGGTGCGCCCATAATTATTTGCTCGCTTCTCGGTGGAGTGGTTGCGGACGCGGTTAATCGTAAGAAGCTGATGATCGCTACACAAAGCGTAATGCTCTTGACGGCTGGTTTGCTCGCCGCCGCGACAATTGCGGGCCTCAAAAGCGTGTTGCCTATTTACCTGCTTAGTGCGCTTGCCGCTGCGGCAACGGCTTTTGACATTCCAGCCAGACAATCGCTGATGCCGTCTCTTGTGCCGGCGCATGACTTTCCCAACGCGGTTAGTCTTGGACTTATTGTCTTCAACGTAGCAACAATCGGAGGTCCTGCGTTGGCGGGATTCATATTAGCGGAAGGCGGCCCGGCGATTATCTATGCCATTAACGCCGCATCGTTCCTGGCAGTTATCGGGGCATTGATAGCGATGCGCGTTAGCGGTAGTCCGGAGCTTCTACGTGGTCGCAGGGAAGCGTTGAGTCTTCGCGCATTGAAGGAAGGACTACGTTTTGTATGGCAGACACCTATCATTGTCCAAACGATGACACTTGATTTCGCGGCAACTTTCTTCGCGTCTGCGACACTGTTGTTGCCAATCTTTGCGCAGGAGCGATTGCACGTGGACGCTCGCGGGTATGGATTTCTCGCGGCGGCGCCGGCATTGGGATCAGTCGTGACGGCGCTGTGCATGGCACGGATTGGTAGCTTCAGGAATCAAGGACGACTCGTTGTTGCGTCTGTTGCCGTGTTTGGTCTCGCAACTGCAGGGTTCGGTTTATCCAAAGTTTTCTGGCTGTCGTTACTCATGCTGGGAATTACAGGCGCGGCCGATACGATAAGCACGGTACTCCGGCAAACGATTCGACAGCTCGTTACACCCAACCATATTCGTGGTCGCATGACCGCAATCAATCAAATGTTTTTTATGGGAGGCCCTCAGCTCGGTGAACTCGAAGCGGGCGCATTGGCTGCCGTCATAGGCGCACCACTTTCTGTAATCGTTGGCGGTCTTGGTTCAGTTGTGAGTGCTTGTATCGCTGCACTTCGATCGAAGAGTTTGATGGAGTATGACAGTTGATGAGTGAGTGGACCGTTGCAGAAACAAATACTCACCAGGATCACGTCATTGCTCATGTGATTGGCGCGACGGTCCTGGGTCATTTCGTTTGGGACGAAACGGCCTACTTGTTACTGGATATCGGATTCATTTGGAACATCTATCTGGACGGTGAGATGGGACTCGTGCCCCAGTCGCAGGCTATCGCAGAATTGAAATCGAGCGAAGAATTCAAGCGCAAGATCAAGTCAGACATTGATTCAATTAGCCGAGATGTTGCGGATGGTGCTTTGCAGCAGATAACCGTTCCTGCAGTTCTGTCGCCGATTCAGACTGTAGATTTTGAGCTCTGCGAGAACTCAAGGCGGCTGGTGCTGACTTGTGAGGAAGCCACTCTTGTCGTAGAAACTTCACTCGACACCTCGGAGGTTAAGATTTATGAGCGATGAAAAGGAAGCTTCGTCGGAGTTAGCTGAGGCAGCAAAGGAAGAAGCAGAGTTTGTCCGCATGCGCCTGGCGGAAGAACTTGGTCGTGAGCCTACTCCGGAAGAGTTAGATGAATGGCTACGTGAGCACACTGAGAGTTACTGAACTCCAACACTTGACACAGAAAAGCCGCGCCTAAAATCAGCGCGGCTTTTCTGTCCCACCAGTGCTTCGCCAGAATTAATCGGCTATCACTGAAATCTGATTGTCGATGTCTTTTACTCCCTTAACGCGTCGAACCATCTTTTCCACCTGATTCTTCAAAGCGTCGCTCTTTACGGTTCCTAGTAGCGTGACTTTACCATTCATGACGCTGGCCGTTATCCCCAGTGTTGAAAATGTAGGATCGTCAGTCAGCTGCTTATCGATGTTCATTTGAATGGTCGAATCGTCATTAGCTGGAGCCGCAGCAGGAGCCGTCGGTTGGGTTGATCCACCCGCTGGCGGCGCAATGATGATAGGCGCCGTCTGTGTTGCCGGAGCAGGTTGTTGAATGATCACCGGCGGTTGCTGAACGGGTGCCTGCTGTACGACGGTTGGTGGCTGTTGTTGAGCGGCCGCCAGGTTCGCATTTTGATCACTCGTCGGTTGGCTGTTCATCCAGAACAACACGAGTATGGTGACGAGTGCAATCGCAACCACCACAAGCACCCCTACCAACCCGGCCGAGATTCCACTTCGATCCGGTGTGTTCACAGATTGAGAGCTGACAACCTCACGTCTTTCGGTAGGCGTGTCAACTACGACTCGGCTTTTTCTTGTCTGTTCTTCGTATGACATTAAATTTTCTCCGTTCTTTGTGATCGTTTGCCGTCAGTCAAATGATTAATAAGGTCGAGGACGACGATGTCTTGAGTACAAATAGGAGCCGCCTGCTCCTGCTGCTGCTCCAACAGCCGCAGCACGTTTTCCTCCAGCCGCACCGCCCACGCCTGCGCCCAATGATGTTCCGCTCAAAACAGTTCCTGCTGTGCGTGTGCGTCCTTTAAAGTGACGTCGAGCCGCTTTACGATTGAAAGCGTACATGCCAGCGCCGCCCGCACCGATTGCGGCGCCCTTCTTTCCCCCGACGAGCGCACCAACACCTGTGCCACCCGCAATAATCGCTGCGGTCCGAGACTTACGTCCAAACTTCGATCGGTGGTGGCGTGTCCGTCCATCAGCTGAAACAAGAGTTCCGCCGAGAACCAACAAGGTCAAAACAACTATCAAGACCAACAATCTCTTCATGCGCCCCCCTCTATCACCCTGGTTTGTGACCTTGAAACTTCACTGGCAGTTTTGGCAAACATCGTTCCGCTATGAATCTGCGGCTTTATTGGGAGCAAAAACCAAGTAAAGTAGCGAGTTATCTCTTAGTTTGTGTTAGTGAGGATTGGGAGAGCGTTGTTTTGTTATGGTACGGTTCCAAACTTTTAGGGCGGACGAAAGAGTGTTGGTTTGAGACAGTTGTTTAGATATCGAAGTTTCGAATAGTGCCGCGGTTGTGTACCATGGAGTAAACAATCAATGACCACTGCCATCATTCACCATCCAGTTTTCCTGGAACACGATACTGGGCCAAGTCATCCGGAAACTCCATCCCGTTACAGCGTTGTTATGGAAGCGCTGCGCGGAGATCAGGAAATGTGGGGTTCGTTACTCGAAGTGGAGGCGAAAGAGGCTCCGCGAGGAGATATTCAGGCCGCGCATTCTCCGCAACTCTACAAACTAATCGAACGAGTTGTAGCCGAAGGAACCGGCTATCTTGATTCAGACACTACCGTCTCGATGCGTTCGCTCGATGCCGCGCGATACGCGGCAGGTGCCCCATGTCAGGCTGTCGATCTAATAATGTCTGGTGAGGCAGCTAACGCCTTTGTGCCAGTTCGTCCACCAGGACATCACGCCACGGCGGAAAGAGCAATGGGCTTTTGTCTTTTTAACAACGTGGCTGTAGCGGCACGTTATGCTCAACGAAAGTATCCCGAGATCGAGCGAGTTGCGATTGTTGATTGGGATGTTCATCACGGCAATGGTACGCAGGGAATTTTCTACGACGACCCCACGGTTTACTTTTTTTCGTCGCATCAGTATCCGTGGTACCCGGGAACCGGAACGCGTGGAGAAAAGGGGACTGGTCGAGGTTTGGGGTACACGATGAATCTTCCACTTCGAGCTGCAACTCCGGCGGCCGAGCAAAAGAGATCGTTTGAAGCAGCATTGGAAGACATGTCAGTTAATTTCAAGCCTGATTTGATCATTATCTCCGCTGGATTTGATTCGCACAGAGACGATCCGCTGGGGCAGTTGTTGCTAACTGATGCGGATTTTGTTGAGTTGACTCGTGTTGTGAAGCAATGGGCTAAAGAGAGTTGCGATGGACGGTTAGTATCGTGTCTCGAAGGCGGATACAATCTGGAGACCCTGGGTGAGACTGTGCGCGCCCATGTCGGTGAGCTTCAGCGATAGTTGGCTCATGCACTAGTTTGACACTCACTATTTGCCTTTTTATGATCACCTCACATGCCTCTCAAATCGGCTCCTACAAATAACGAACGAATTGAACGTGTATTTCTGATCGACTCGATGTCGCACATCTTTCGTGCGTTCTACGCACCGATGCAGAACCGCGCAGCGCCACTCGCCACATCAACGGGACAGGTTACTCAGGCGGTCTACATCTTCACCAACATGCTCATCAAGTTGTTGCGTGAAGAGAAGCCTGACTACATCGCTGCTATTTTTGAATCGAAAGAGAAGACTTTCAGGCACGAGACGTTTGCCGACTACAAAGCTAATCGCGAGGCAATGCCCACTGACCTCGCTAGTCAACTCCCATACATAATCAGATTGTGCGAGGCCTTTAATATTCCTGTCATCAATGCACCAGGATATGAGGCGGATGATGTTATCGGAACCCTCGCTAAACAAATCGCAGAAAAGAAACTAAAAGTCGTCGTAGTTTCAAACGACAAAGACATGTGCCAACTGGTGCGCGACCCTTACGTGGTTTGCATGAGGCAGAACTCTCAGGTCGTCAAACGAAAAGAACCAGTGCCTCCAATTGAGTGGTGTGACGAGGCGTGGGTAGAAAACAAGTTTGGAGTAACTGCAGACAAGCTTGTTGATTTGCTTGGTCTGATGGGCGACTCGATCGACAACATTCCGGGAGCGCCCGGAATTGGCTCGAAGGGCGCAGTACAGATCATCCAAGAGTTCGGTTCGATTGAAGCAGCTCTTGCTGGTTGGGAATCTGTGAAGCACAAGACTTATCGCGAGTCGTTGCGCGACAACGCGGATCTGATTAGACAATCCCGCGAGCTGGCCCGTATTCAGCTCGACCTGGATGTACCACTGAAGCTGGACGAGATCAAAGCGCGGCCACCCGATCGCGCCGCCACATACGCACTCTTTCACGAATTGGAGTTCGCCGCACTTTCGCGCGAATACGCAGATGCCGCCGAGGTCAAAACTGCGAGTGCTGCTACAGATCGAAATTACCGTCTCGTACAAACTAAAGCTGACCTCGACAATCTAGTGCGAAGTTTGTTTGACGCGGAAAGCGTCGGTATCGCCGTCGCAGATTCTTCGCCGGCCGGTTCAGGTCAACAGGAGTGTTTCACCGAACTTGAGATGACTCGGGGCATTGCGTTTTCTACAAAAGCCGGTCTCTCGTCGTATGTCGACCTAGAGAAATTTTCCGGTGGGGTGCAGACGGCGATTGACAGTCTGCGTGAAGTTTTAGCGAACCCGCTGGTTGAGAAATCAGTGCACGATTTGAAGCGGGCCACTGGTTTGCTGGCACGTTTCGATATCAATCTTGAAGGAGTAAAGGACGATACGTTCCTTGCCGCTTACCTTTTAGATCCGAACCGAAGTAAATATGAATTAATAGATCTTGCGCGTGAGGCAATTGGCTTCGAAGACGGATCTGCGCCTCCGTCCAACTGGACAGCGTCGGCCTGGGAAACGGCGACCGCCGCTGACCTGACATCACAAACGGCGAAGGTTTTGCACTCCAGAATTCTCGACAAGAAACTCGAGACCATCTATTCCGAAGTCGAATTGCCGCTGGCCCCACTGCTCTACCGGATGGAGAAGGTGGGATTAAAAGTCGATCCGCGTGTGTTGGCTGACCTTTCAAGCTTCATCGGTCAGGAACTACACAAACTAACAGTAAAGGTCTATCAGCTGGCTGGCCGCGAATTCAACATTGGTTCACCGAAGCAGGTCGGTGAAGTTCTTGGCGAACTGAATATCAATTCCAATCGAAAGACTTCCACTGGTCGAGTTTCAACCAGCAAAGCTGTACTGGAGGAGTTGGCGCAATCGTTTGAGCTTCCGCGGTTAATAATCGATTATCGTGAGCTCGATAAATTGAAAAGTGTTTATACCGATGCGCTGCCTCATCAAATCGCCAGCGATGGTCGTATTCATTGCCAACTGAACCAGACCGTGGCTGCGACGGGTCGTCTGTCTTCAAGTGAGCCAAATCTTCAGAACATTCCGATACGAACGGACCTGGGCAGGCGCATTCGCAAGGCGTTCGTTGCCGATAAAGGTAACAAGATAGTTTCAGCGGACTATTCGCAGCTTGAGCTTCGTCTCCTAGCTCACATCACGCAAGACGCAGTGATGCTGGAGGCATTTCAAAAAGGTGAAGATATCCATGCACGAACGGCCCGACTGGTGTTTGGTGCTAAGACCGATGAAGAACTGAAGGAAGCGCGGCGCTTTGCCAAGATCGTAAACTTTGCGATTGCTTACGCAATCGAGCCCTGGGGATTGTCACAGAGGGTTGGTATCAGTCGCCAGGAAGCAAAGAAGGTAATCGAGGACTACTACAACACCTATAAAGGCGTGCGTCGTTATATGGATGAAGTCCCCATTCGGGCACGCGAGCATGGCTACGTCCGTTCCATCTACGGCCGAATACGGCCGCTACCGGGAATTACAGATCGCAATGCGAATATTAGGAAGGCGGCCGAACGAGAAGCGATCAATATGCCCATTCAGGGAACGGCCAGCGATATCGTAAAGATCGCGATGCTGCATGTTGAAGACGAACTAGAGCGAAGAAACTTAAAGTCGCGGCTGTTGATGCAGGTTCATGACGAACTACTTCTCGAAGTGCCTGAGGAGGAAGTCGATGAACTTATGAAACTCTTAAAGCATGAGATGGAGACGGCTGTATCGCTTGACGTTCCGCTTGTGGCTGACGTTGGTGTGGGCGACAATTGGCTGGATGCAAAACCGTAACTCTTCCTCCTCAGGCAACTGGTCCGACTCGAGCTTGTTATGACTGCGGCACAAAGAAAGGAATCAGAACTCGTTTATCGCCGGTCACATCTGTCCGATAGTTCCACTCCGCCTGTGGACCAACCGCCTGTTCAAGTTCGCAGCATTGCGCCAACCATCACACCAATCATCATAGGTTTCCTGGTCTTACTCGGACTTATTACGGGTCTTGGTTTGCTGAGTGCTAAACAAATGGATCAGGTTTCGTTCAATGCTCGCGACCTGGTCTCGCAGAATTCCGCGCACCAGAGTGTTCTTCTGAACCTGCGACTAGCAGTCACGAAACTCGATAACGAAGCGCGAACACAAAGTGAAGCTGAAGCGCGGCGTGAACTGAAGCCGCCGTTTGATTTGCGTTTAAGCACAGCACGTGAAGAAGTGAAGAAAAGGGTTGGAATGCTTGATAGGCCACCGCTGTCGGAAAATCCAGCGTGGCAGCAGGCCCGAAACGACATCAATGAGTTCGTTACGATTACGGAAAATATTAGACGTTACGGATTTGACGGCTACACCAAGTTTCGAAAGATCAACGAAGACTTGAATGGAATCGCAGGTGTTTTGGATCGACAGCAGGATGAGACGCTCGCCAAAGTGCAGGACATGCAACAACAGGCTCGTCGTTCGATTCTGCTCTGGAGTGTAATTGCGCTGATCGTAGGTGCAATGGTGGCGGCCGGCACTGTGTGGGAAGTGCAAAGACGTTTCAAACAAATGCTTCGTAGCACACTTGAAGCGCGTCGGGAGCGAACATTTACGAATCAACTACTCGAAGGCATGGTTAGCGCAGTGTCGGCAATCGACGAAGAAGATAGGATTCGTAGCGCCAACGCTGCGTTCTTCAAGATCTTTCCCCGAGGAAGCATCGGAGCCTCCATTCTGGAAAGCCTTGGCGACAATGATGCAATGAAGATGTTGGCAGCCGCCACATCAACGCAAGTAAATAAGGCGACGTATCGAGGCCGCTGGGTCGCACAAGTCGAAGGTGAAGAGAAGGCCTTCGATGTGTATTCGTCACCACTGGCGATAGACGGCACAACTGGTCAGATTGTTACGCTCGTTGACGCGACTGAAGTTGCAGAGTCAGAAAGGACAATACGCAGAAGTGAATCACTCGCGGCAGTGGGTCAGGCAACGACGCAGGTTGCGCACGAAATCCGAAATCCACTCGGCAGTATTCGTCTTGGCGTTTCAATGTTGCGCGACAGTGTTACGGATCAGGATGCGCTGAATACAATCGAGCTCGTGGAACGTGGGATCAAACACCTCAACAAACTGGTCGTTGACGTCACGCAGTTTTCGCGGCAGAAGAAACTGGAACGTTCAAGAGTTGACGTTAACGATTCACTTAATCGCAGTATCGATTTGGTGAGTGAACGAATATCGGAAAAGAATACGACCGTCGAGAAGGAGTTCAGCCACGAGTCACTGGTTGGAAACTGGGATGCGGATCAATTGCGGCAGGTGTTCGTGAACGTAATTGCGAACGCAGTGGATGCAAGTCAGGAGAACGCTCCAGTACGCATTGCCACTGAACGGCTCCACCTGGATGGTGCAGACGCAAACGTTCAATCCGCAAAAAGTTATGCTCGGATCACGGTGGCTGATCACGGAAAGGGAATGGATAAGTTGACGCGAGATCGAATCTTCGAGCCGTTCTTCTCGACAAAGAAACGAGGTACGGGCCTGGGATTGGCGATTGTCAAACAGATCGTAGAACAACACGGCGGGCGCATAAGTGTGTCGAGTGAGATGGGCAAGGGGTCGAAGTTTATAATCGATTTGCCGTTAGAGGCTGAAAAGGGATTTTGAGGGTTTGAACTTGGTACTTTGTGCTTGGTGCTTTGTACTTTTGTGGGGCTTCCGTCTTTGCATGTTGCGCCGCGTTGAACTTGAAAGAAAAAACAAAGCTCCAAGAACAAAGTTCAAAGCTCAACGACTTTCCGAAACGATTTCCTTGCAGCCTCAACCGTCTGCTCAATGACTTCATCCGAATGCGCTAAGCTGACAAACGCCGCTTCAAACTGAGAAGGGGCTAAATAGACCCTTTCATCAAGCATTGCATGAAAGAACTTCCCGTATTTTTCTCTGTCGCATTTATTCGCTGTGCTCCAATCCAAAACGTCCCTGTCAGTGAAGAAGGAAGTCCACATCGAACCGACGCGATTTATCCTGTTGCTAACTCCCGCCTCTTCGGCAGCACTCTTAAGTCCACCACAAAGTTTGGCCGATGATTTTTCGAGCGCAGCGTAAATGGTCTCGTCTCGCAGCCGACGCAAAGTGAACAAGCCTGCGGTCATGGAGAGAGGGTTGCCGGACAGAGTTCCCGCTTGATAGATAGGACCGGCGGGTGCGATGTTCCGCATCAAATCCTTGCTACCACCGTAGGCTCCGACCGGTAATCCCCCACCAATGATTTTTCCTAACGTTGTTATGTCTGGACGAATCCCGTAGAGCACTTGTGCGCCACCGCGCGCGACTCGAAAGCCAGTCATAACCTCATCAAAGATCAGCAGGCTGTCGTTCTTCGTACAAAGTTCGCGTACTGTTTCCAAATAACCCGGCTTTGGAGGAACGCAGCCCATATTCCCTACAACCGGCTCAATGATTACCGCTGCGATGTCGTTGTGCTCAGCGAAGGCTTGCGCAAGTTGGTTCGGGTCATTGAAGGGAACGGTAATCGTGTTTTGAGCGAGCGCCGCCGGAACACCCGGGCTATCTGGAAGCCCAAGGGTTGCGACGCCGGAACCGGCTTTGACAAGCAAACTATCTCCGTGGCCGTGATAACAGCCTTCGAATTTGATTAGCTTCGTCCTTCCTGTTACCCCTCGAGCAAGTCGAATCGCGGACATGGTTGCCTCTGTGCCGCTATTCACCATGCGCACCATCTCGATAGATGGGACGGCATCGATTATCTCTTCAGCGAGTTCAACCTCGAGTTCACTCGGAGCTCCAAAGCTGGTGCTTCGCGAAGCTACGTCCCGCAAAGCTTCAACAATCTCAGAATCAGCATGGCCAAGAATCATCGGTCCCCACGAGCCGACATAATCGATGTAGGTTCGGCCATCGACGTCGGTCATCGTTGCGCCTTTAGCGCTCTTGATGAAACGGGGCGTGCCGCCAACGCCGCGAAATGCGCGCACGGGCGAGTTCACCCCGCCGGGCATTAGCTCGAGCGCTCTCGCGAATAATTCTTCCGATCGATCGGACTTAGGTTTTGATTGCATGATTTTGATTATACCGTCGAAACAACGGAAGCCCTGTTCGGAACCGTTTGCTATGAAGCTCTGACTCAAACATGGTTACAGTCGTTGTATGTTCTCTTTAGGTTCTACTGTAATTGATCGAAAGTTGGACAGTCGGACCAGACCTGGCGCTGCCCCTTTTGGCTTCGATAGGAACTTACGCTCGGTGTAGTGAATCACAACTTTAGCGTCTTCACTTGCCTGACTAAAACGTCCTGCAAGTTGTGCGGCTTCAATCACAGTTCGTTGCGGAATCTCTTTACGAGTTGGATTTCGCACGACCACATGCGACCCTGGATAGTCACCAGCGTGCAACCAGAGATCGTGTGGACGCGCTATTCGAAATGTAAGATTGTCATTGTCTCGTGCTGCTCTACCAACAAGTATTTCGTACCCGTCCGTCGACAAGTAGCGCCGAACGCCTGAAATCTCCTGCACACGTTTCTGTTGATTCCGCCGAGGAACGGATGTTTTTGAAACCTGATCAAAATTCTCGAGCGCGTTCTGGTTCCGTTCCTGGGCAATCTGCTCCAACTGTTGTTCGCGTTGTTCCAGTCCAAGAATTTCTTCCTCAAGACGTTTGAGACGCTCTGAGATTTCTTCCTTCGCCCTTTTCGCTTTTGTGTACTGCCGGAAGCGTTGTGCAGCGGCGTCCTGCAACGAAGTGTTTTCATCCACTTCCACAGCAATGACTGGTGCCTCTGATGAGTAGAAGTCGGTGATTTTTACTGTCTGACCATCGCGTACCGCCGTTGCGATATTCGCAAGGAGTAAGTCGCCGACCTTCTTATGTGTTTCCGGATCGCCATGCATTTCGAGGTCTTTCTGAAGATTGCTTCTGAGCTTGGTTTTCTGACTTTTGGTCTGACGCAATCGACTGCGCACTTGGTTCACACGCAAATCAAAAGTTTTGGATTCATCCAAACTCTGAAAATAGGAATCGGCGTCGGCAGAGGGAGAATCAGAAATCGTAAACGGTTCCTCTCGTGTTGCCATTTCGGGATGCGGAGGCGGAAGGTAATGCTCGCCGAGATTTTGACCAGCACCCTTCGGTGAGCGAAGAGCGGCCACAACACGATCAAGTTCATCCAAAATGAAAAGATTAGCTGCGCGTCCGGTTAGTTGTGCCACCAAACGTCGAAAGTGTACGCGACCAAGATCGTCCTCGACTCGGAGGGTCAAACGAACGACGCGTTCAGCCTGATCCTTTTCACAGCCGACAATTCGACCCGAGCCCAGTTGATGTCTTAACTGCTGCCCAAAGTTTGATAGTGGAATCGATTGCTTCTCGAGATCTTTAAGTCGCCGCTGAATGAGGTAGAAACGTGGGCTTGATGGCTCCGCACTGACGAAAAGAAAGACGCCTCTTAGACCGGCGTCGAGTGCAAAGGACATAGGACTCAATTGCAGAATCTTACCGAGAAAGCGATCACGAGCTTTGTTACAAACTTCTTCCGCGATCCCTTGTATGACTTTCTGATGCATTGGCAGTTTTGGAGGCTAACAGATCAGCGGAACGAAATGAAAAAGGCCCGCTCGACATTCATCGAGCGAGCCGCGTTTCGCGGACAATCCTGACAGCTACATTCGGATGACAGCAGTTCGAGTGAATCGGTCATGTGCTGCGTAGCCTTCGCGATTGACTAGCGCCGCCAGGATTCCCAATCCAGCACAAGCCAAAGAGAGGAGATAAAGGAAAGATCTGCCGACAGATTGACCACCGGTGGGAATCAATCCCGTCTTTATGTCGATGACACGAAGGGATAATAATCTCATCGCAAGAGTGCGCCCAGTCAAAGCAACAGTCAGTGTCAAATAGATAAACGCGACAACAACCAACGAGCCGACCAGTACCTCGATGGCCCTTGGGTCGCGCAGATTGTTGCCGGTCATTTGCATCGCCAGACCGATGGGGGCACTAAGTAATCCGCAAACGGCGAGATCGAGTAGACCGCAAACCAATCGACGAAAGACTCCGGCACGTCGGGAGTCGAGTTCGTCTACACAAATGTTTCGTGAAATTGAATCGAGATAGTTGAGAGCTGGGTCGTTCGGATCGTCGACAATCAAACGCTTGGGAGTCGCTTTTGGACTCTTCGGTTCAGGCTCAGGGATTTCTGCGGCGGTTACTACAACAAGATTATGAGTCTTTTCAAGTTGAGGCAGCGGTTCTGGTTCGCTGGACAACTGGGCTTCAACCTCTGGTTCGAGAACTAGCTCGGGTGATATTAGTGCAGGGAGAACCTCAGGTTCATTTTCTTCACGCGCGGGAGCATAGGCCACGGCAGTGGCCAGAATGTTTCGATGCTGCTTTGGATCGGAACTAGTGGCTTGATGAGCTCGCTCGATTCTTTTCAAAGCGGCAGCGACAAGAGGATTGATTGCAGGCGCTTCGGCCGCTGGCAGCAATTCAAGTTGCGGTTGAGAATCAGACTCAAGCTTGTTTGCTTTAAGTTCTTCAACCTCTCGAGCGGCGTCACGAGCTTTGCGCTCCTGAACTTCGCGAACACGCTCACTCAGTTCTTTGCGCCACTCCGGCATTGGAGTGCGGTTTACTCCGGGAAACTCTATCAGGGTGGATCTTCGCGGTTGGGGCTGGGTTGCGCTGTCGCTGGCAGAATTCATATTGACGTCTGGAGTCGAGATAGCTGCTTCTTCTCTGAGTTGCAGGTTTTGGGTCGATTCCGCCTTGACGTCGCCACAACAGCCAGGACTGTCCGAGATGGCGCCGCACGAGGGACAATGCATTCCGAGCTGCCTCCGAGGGAATAGCCGACCGGGTGGAGCTACATTTTTCTCCAAACGATCAGCTGCGCAATCGCGGGGCATCCTATCAGGAATAACTTTAACTGGTCAACGAGAAAATAATGCAGGCGTTGAAGTTGCCGTTAGGGGGTAGGGTGTAAAGGCAGCAGCTTACAGTGGGGTGCGCCCAGCGAATCCAGCGTCGACGTCGTGCCACCACTCGACCTCATCACCTTCGCCCAGCTGCCAGCAAAGTAGAACGACACGGCCGTCGCGAAGTGAGGGGAAGTCAATTAGGCCCCGCTCGAAGTCCTTCATTTGGACACCCAATTTATCCAGTTCCGCCAGATTGTTCGTGAATGAGGTCACTAACTCGGCGTAGTGAACACCGTTTTTTACTCCGCCACCGCCTTGATCTGCGGCGGCAGCCGCTGTTTTGGCCTCGTCGCGGTAATACGCGAGAGTTTTGTGGGATTTTCGAATGTGCGAGACGATGGCTTTGACTGTGGGGAGCAAGGCATTCGCCTCGTCAATTGTGAAGATTTTCATGTCATCCAGTGCCGTTACACATCGTCTGTGACGCGAATAAACTCCGTCGCTGCCTGAAACTCTGCCGCGTCTTCGTCAATTTCAGCCTCGATCATCACTCGCATCGCCGTCTGAAAGGCATCAGGAGGTGCTTCCTGAAGCGGGATTGCTTCGTGTAGATATTCAGAGGGAATATGGTCGTGGAGATCACGCTCGTCGTAGCGTCCATGCGAAACTTCTTTTCGAACCTTATCAGCAATTTCACCGAGATCAATGAAGTAGTCTGCGACATCGATCAACTTAGGAGCGGTGTTTGATCTGAATCCGGCGATCTCTACGCGGCAACCCTTGTACGCCACTGCGTTTACTGCATAGACAAAGTCTTCATCACCTGACACAAGTACTGCGGTGTCGTAACGGCCCGCAAGCGACAACATGTCGACGGCAATCTCAACATCGAGATTCGCTTTTCGAGTACCGTCATAAAACGTCTTCAGTTCTTTTTGAATGACGCGGAAACCATTCCGACGCATCCAGAGAAGAAAACCTTGTTGACGTTCCGCTCCGATATCGACTCCAGTATAGAAGAACGCTCTCAACAAGCGTCCGTCGCCAAGAAGGACTCGTAACAGTTTGTTGTAATCAATATCAATGTTGTGAAAGCGTGCGGCATGAAAAAGGTTATTGCCATCAATAAACACTGCGACTTTACCGCGATGACCAAACTGCCAGGAAACGTTAGTAGTGGGATCGTAGTTGTTCATAAAAGACTCCAAAATACCCTCTGTTCGAATTCTAGAATGCTGGTTTGCCTTTCGATGGTCAAGCATAAAGATTGTTCAAGCAACTGCGATTACCTGTTGGGATATAACATCCAGATAGATTGTCTTAATAGGACCATTAGTCACGTCTATCTCCCAGGCCAGGTGCAGTTCAAGCACCTGCTTGTCCGATGAAAGAAGAACGTAGGCGACCAATTGACGGACCTCGGCTGCAGTATTTGATGCTAGCGTAAAAGTATGTTGCTGTCCGGCAGCGTTGAGTGCAGAAACCTGACGTTGCTTCACGAGCGTAGCAGCGTCTTCCGGAGTTACTTTGGGAGTCAAACTAGCCAACGCAGCTTGTAGCCGATCAATATTGGGCAAACATGTACTTGATAGGCCAACGACCCTACGGTCCGCCTGGAATCGGATAATGAGTTTGCCAAAGTTTCCACGCAACGGATACCGAAAGGGTCTTTGTTCATATCGAGCAGTCTTCACCCCGGATGCATCGTCGGTCCTTTCCATCAGTGATAGGTGGCCTGGGTCGGCACCGAGCAAGTTCTGCCATTCCGCTATGAAGCGTCGCAGCGACTCGCGCGTCTCTTCTTCTGATTGGTTGGGATTGCTTCCTACCTTCGGCAGGAAGACTGAAGTTCCAGAGTTCGGAGGAATATTGTTGAGTGTACCGGTTAAAGGCTGCAAGTCGACTGAACTATTGGCCGGGAGTCGATACGTTTGAGAAAGTTGTTGCCACGCTAATATGGAGCGTTCTACGCCGGCTGGTTCGTTTGCAACGATGGGATACGGGGGTAGGTTCGAGCGTGGCCCGTTGGTGTCGGTTGGTTGGAGCGCGGCACACCCACTCGTGAGTAGCGCAAACGCGATTGGAATAAGTGCCAACAAGTCCCTGGAAGTCAACTTTGAAGCCATTATGTTCGCCCGCTGGTTTTCGACTGGACGTATAATTAAAACAATTGGAGGAGCTGTTGCCTAAAGATAACGAAACAATTCATCTGCCGCTAGATGGCCCAGTGCTGCCTGCTGAACCCCAGGGCTTTTCTCCCGAGCAGATGATTCGTTGCGACGAATGCTTAAGAGCCAATCCACCAACGCGCGTCAATTGCTTGTACTGCAGCGTGACGTTACCCCTTACTGAATCATCGGCCAAATTACGTAAGCCCTTGTTGAAGCAACCCGACAAACATGAGCCTGGATATAACTGTATTCTTGTCGCTCATGAAGAAATTCAACTTTCCAGAGAATCGGTTGAAGATGCAGCCCGACTTCTGAAACTGTCGAAAGAGAATCTGCAAAGTCTTGTTAGTGCCAAAGCACCTTTGCCGCTAGCACGAACTGCCAGTCGTGAAGAGGCAGAGCTGGTGGTTGAAAGACTTAGCGACTTGGGCCTCAAAACGCTTTCCATTTCTGACGAAGAACTAGGTCTTCATCAGGAGTACCTGGTGCGTCCCCGATCGTTTCAAACTGACGAGGATGGACTACTACTTACTTACTCCGGTGGGACCAACGTTGTTCGCATCGCGTGGTCAGATTTGCAATTGCTTGTCAGTGGACGTCTCTTGGAAAAGAAACTCGAAGTCAAAGAGCGCATGTCTCGCGGGTCTGAAAACGAACTCCTCGATGCCAGTCAATTCTTTTTTGATGAACCGATTTTTGATCTCTATTCTTTCTCAGGGTCACATGCATGGCGAGTGGGTGCCAACAGTTTTGACTTCTCGTGCCTTAATGATCAAAAGGGTCTGGTTGCAGGTGACAATCTTAAGACGCTCCGCGACTTAGTGGTTTCGAAGAGTAGTCATCTGAAGGTCGATGACTCCTTCAACACTCTCAGAACTCTGCTCGAACTTGTGTGGCCCACGGAACAGGAAACGCAGTCAACTGGCTGGCGCAGGGAGCGTCCGGGTAGACTCAGTGTTGGAGCAATTATGCTCAATAGTAATGAAGCTCAATTCACCCGTTATTCGAGGTTGCGTAGATATCTGCTAAAGGATTGAAGATGTCTCCACGCAAATCGAACAATACCGATCGGTCTATTCATTCCATGGATCACGCTCAAGCTCATGAACGGAGTAGTTCGCAGAATCTTGTCTATGGATTGAATTCAGTATTGGAGGCGGTTCGTGCAGGTCGGCGGTCCATCGACTCAATAACAATACTTGAAAGTGCTCGTCCCGATCGGCTCAGGGAATTAGTCGAACTTGCTCGACAAAAGCGAATACCTGTTCATCGAGTGCCACGGTTGGATTTGGATCGGCACCTGGGAGATGCTAGACACCAGGGTGTTGTTGCGCGAATTGCTGCAGCTCGTTACGCGGATGCAGACGATCTCCTCGAACAGCTGGACCAGAAAATCGGTACGTTGGATCCGCCATTTGTTATTGGATTGGACGGTATTGAGGACCCGCGCAACATGGGATCGATCCTTCGCACTGCCGAGTGTGCGGGCGTGCACGGTGTCTTTGTTCCAGAGCGCCGAGCCACCGGACTAACCGATGTGGTGGCGAAGGTTGCTGCCGGCGCTCTCGAGTACGTCCCGGTTGCTCGAGTCACCAATCTCGTTCGATTGATAGAGCAGTTGAAAGAACGTAACATTTGGGTTGTCGGCGCAGCTGGAGACGCCAAACAGTTGCACACAGAATGGGATTGGAAGCAGCCATCGGCCATTATGGTGGGAAACGAAGGACAGGGATTGCATCGGCTCGTGCGTGAAACATGCGACACCCTGGTTCGTATACCGGTTGTCGGCCAACTCCAGTCGTTGAACGTATCAGTTGCGGCAGGGGTATTAATGTACGAAGCACTTAGACAGCGAACTCAGTTGCGGTCCAACGCCAGAGAGGACGGCAAATAATGTTTTGTCCGAAATGTGCGACGCAAAACCTCGACGGTGCAAGTTTCTGTAGATCCTGTGGAGCGAATATCAGTCTTATTCCGCAGGCGCTTGCTGGTCAGCCGTTGCAGCCGGAGTATGACAATAGCCGTGCTGGCCGGCGAATGCGAAGGCGCGGCAGGGAGTTGAGTCTCGATCACGCTTTCAAGAACATCTTCATGGGTATCGCATTCCTGATCGTAGCGATCGCATTGTCGCGATCGATTGGGGAAGGATGGTGGTTCTGGCTATTGTTACCCGCTTTCTCGATGATGGGCACTGGAGTCGCTCAGTACATTCGACTAAAGGAACAAGAGAAGAAAAATCTTCTCGTGAATCCGCCAGGCAGCCAGACGTTTCCGGATCGTTATGCTCCTCCGCCGAGAAATCTCTCGGCCCCGCAGACAGGTGAAATGAGGTCTCCTGTTTCAAGCGTTACCGAAGGAACAACAAGGCACCTGGGAGTTGAGGCGCCAGCACGCCACCCAGATGCCGAACCAAAGTGAATTATTAGAACAGTCATAACGAGGCGATGCGCCGCAACCAGCGGCGTATCGCCTCGAGGTTTTTATCGTGTCCTTTACTAACGACACTCGTGTTTGTGTTCCACTCAATGAAAAGACGTTGGGTGATCTTACCGCGGCAACCCTGAAGGCTGCCGACGCGGCTGACTTTGTTGAACTGCGCGTCGATGGATTGCTGCCGCAGGAACTGACAGGGGCCTCTGCGAAATTGGAGAACCTCATCAACAGCATTTCTCGTCAGGTCATTCTCACTTTTCGTTCTTCGGAAGAGGGTGGCTACAGGCCTCTGACCAAAACGCAACGGCGAGCGTTTTGGCATGAATACGTCAAATCAAATGCAGCGTTATTCGATATTGAAATGGATCTGGTAGCGGAACTGACAAACTCTCAAGGTAACGAACAACCAGACTGGTCGCGTGTGATCTGTTCGCAACACTATTTCGATGAGAGGCCCAGGAGCCTTGAGGATGTCTACGAGCAGATGGCTTTTACGCCAGCGCGCATATTGAAATTGGCTGTCAAGGCAAACGACATCGTTGATTGCCTCGATCTCTTCAAGCTGTTGGAGCGTGCCGGTCGTGACAATCGTGACTTGATCGCAATTGCGATGGGCAGTGCAGGGGTAATAACAAGAATACTCGGTCCGTCGCGAGGATCCTTTTTGACTTACGGTGCTGCGGCGGTTGAAAGAGGTACTGCGCCAGGCCAACTGTTGGCTTCCGAATTAAGATCAGTTTATCGAATCGACAAGATTGATTCTGACACAGCGGTTACTGGTTTGGTCGGTTTGCCTGTCATCCATTCAGTTTCACCACACATGCACAATGCAGCTTTTCAAGCTTCTGGTTTGAATGGTGTCTATTTACCGCTGGAGGTTCACGACCTGTCAGGTTTCTTCAAACGCATGGTTGTTCCGCGTTCAAGGGAGTTCGATTGGAACTTGCGCGGCTTGAGCGTTACGGCGCCGCACAAGGTCGAAGTCATGAAATTTTTGGATTGGATTGATCCGATCGCAGAGGAAATCGGAGCAGTCAATACAGTTGTTTTGCAGGATGAACAATTACTTGGGTACAACACCGATGCGGCAGGATTGATCGAACCACTAATCCAACGAATTGGATCTTTGTCGGGTATTCGTGCTGCAGTGATCGGATCTGGAGGTGCTGCAAGTGCAGCGGTGTTTGCACTGCAACAGCACAACGTTGATGTTTGTCTGTTCGCTCGTGACCCTCAAAGAGCAGAAACAGTTTCACGACGATTTAATATTTCGTGCGAGTCTCTCGATAACGAAAGTTTTGCTGGACGCGACATTGTGATCAATGCCACGCCACTAGGAAGCTTCGGCGAAAAGAAAAACGAAACTCCGGTCAGAGCAAACCAACTGCGAGGTAGCCGGCTCGTCTATGACCTGGTTTACAACCCGATCGAAACGCGATTCATGAGAGAAGGACGCGAGGCTGGTTGTGACGTGCTTAGTGGACTTGAGATGTTGGTGGCCCAGGCGTGTCACCAATTCAAATTAATGACAAAAACAGACATTTCATCCAAGTTAATGTACGCCGCCGGATTGTCTGCACTCACTGGAAATTTTTCCTCGTCATCGTAAGAGACAACTCACCAAGTTTCGAAGCCGTTCCATCACAAGCTCTCACCCTTCCATCACAAAGCTCAGTCCTATTCGTAGTCTCGCTCGTAATCTCCACATCGTTGCTCACTAATTGTTTGAATCGAAGGCGCGTCCTTCGAAGTAACAATGGAGGGTGCAACCGTGAGAAGAACAAAGAGTCTGCAAATCACTTCAGCCGTTCTACTAATAACTCACTTCACCTTGATCAACTCGGTAGCGCAGTCGGCACTGGTTAAGTCAGCGTCTGATCGTTATCACGCAATCAAAGAGACTTCGACGACGGAAACAAATACGCCTGGAGTATTGTCCGCGCCTTTGCCGGAAGAAACCACAAAGCTTTCAGCCCCGGTGATGTTTCATCCATCTCCCACCGCACTAAAGTCACGCGATCCTGAGAAACTTGGGACCATTGATAGGGCCTACCTTGATGCATTCACGATTTTGAACGACGAAAATTCGTGCAGTCGCTTTTTCGGTGGCAAGTACGCGATAAATGCGCTTACTGAACTCATCCGGGAACTCAAACCAAGATACATGGACAAAAACATCGCGATCAAAATGAGCGGTGAAATAACGATCTTTCAGAGTCAGGCAACCGGCTTCTCGTTCCGTTTATTCGAAAAGGCCGAGGTTAATCTGAATGGTTCCTTCTATCAAAACACCCAACACTCCGCGGTAACTTCAACCTTCCGGCCAAACACTCGGGAGACGAGGGTAGTAGTCTTGTTGCATGAACTGGGGCATATGGTGAAGGGACCGGGAAATCGGTGGGTTTTACCTGACGATGGCGCAGATATCTCACAAAGTCTAGAAAACACGGAGCAGGTTATCTCGGTCTGCAGGCAACAGATTGACGCGTTATCAAAATTTACTGCGTCGCAGCAGCTGGCTAAGGCTGACGAAGTCTCGGACACTAATCAACCTTCGCCTCAAACACCGTGAAGACATGGTGAGCAAGTATTCATTTGCCGTCTACGCCCACTCATACCTGCGCCAGTCCTTTTGGTCACAAACTCTTACTCGTTGGTGTTAATTAAAGGATAAAGGCTGTTCGATATGCTTCAGCTTGTCGTTTGGTTTCGGCAGCGGGCGCGTTACTTCGCCTGCGGAATCTCTTTGACTCGAGTATCCCTATCGGACAACAGAATGAGTCAGACAATAAGATGATGAATGACCTGTCCGAAGTAAGCGAAGGGAAGTCTCGGTTGGATCGATGGCTCCAGAAACGCCGCACACGTTTGGCGTTGATCTGGGGCATTTGGACAATCGTAGCCCTGTTCTTTAGTACTCAGGTCTACATGATGTACTACTCGGGGAATCAGGAAATTCCCTACGCCAAGGCCTTCTTTGTCCAGGCCTCGGCTTGTTATCTCTGGGCTCTCGCTACTCCACTTGTCCTCTGGCTCGCCCGTCACCATAGAATCGATCGGAACAATTGGCAGAAGAAAGTGCTGATGCACGTGGGTCTCAGTGTGGTCTTGAGTAGCACGTTAATTGTGATCCACTTTGTCATCTATATGATTATTGTTGGTCGCGTTAACCGCATCACTCCCTACTGGGCTTTTGATTATCTTTACCCGAACCTCGATAGGTGGCTTCTGGTTTACTGGTTTATTTTCCTCATGAGCCACGCATCGAACTATTACAAGAGTTATCGTGAAGGAGAATTGAAGGCCTCACGGTTACGTACTCAATTGGCTCAATCTCAATTGGAAGCCCTCAAGATGCAGGTGCATCCTCACTTTCTTTTCAACACACTTCACTCGATTTCAGCCCTCCTTAGCAAAGACTCTGAATCTGCGCGGAAGATGATTACTCGCCTCGGTGACTTCTTGCGACTGACGCTCGAGAGTGGCGGTGCAATGGAGGTCACTCTTCGACAGGAACTTGAGTTTCTTAACGGTTATCTTGAAATTGAACGCATCCGTTTTCAGGATCGACTTACGACAACGATTGATGTCGACCCAGAAGTATTGAATGTTCTGGTACCCAATTTAATTCTTCAGCCAATAGTTGAGAATGCAATGCGTCATGCGGTTGCTCGGACGAAGGCCGGGATAGTTGAGATCACGGCGGTCGCCAGAAACGGGGCAGTACACATCGAAGTAAAAGATAACGGACCCGGATTGTTGGTTGATGCTCGTTCGGTTGCGCGCTCTTCGTGGGGAGTCGGCCTGGCAAACACTCAAGCACGTCTTGATTGCCTGTACGGCTCGGAGGCCAAGTTTGAATTGAGAAACAGGCCGTCTGGTGGATTGACGGTTGTCCTTGAAGTGCCGCGTTCGCGAACCTGATGTTCGATAAGCTTTAGCTTGTCGACGATGACTTCAAGCTGAAGTGCCTCTTGCAAAATCCAACTTCTCATTCTCCCAGGCTTTAGCTTTTAGAGTTCGCCAGAAATCTTGGATCCGTTTTTAAATCGTTTTATCGGATACCTCACCTCCATTCTGCGTCTCACCTAAACACCAAAACCTTGCGACAAAGAGCAGCCTTCAGCTTCTCGACTAAGACCGAAACTTATCGGACACCGTTACGAGAAGTTGAATTGAAATTCATTATCTCGTCTGCTTCTCTATTTGATCTTCATTTCTGCGAAACCTTGGTGAAGCGACTAACGTAATCGAATATGACCTACGTCGTTTTGGTTTCCGCCACAAGATATTCCATGGCGGTGTTCATTTTTATAGAGTGACCTTACACACTCCAACGCAGTTTGAACTGAGTACAAAGGACAGGGAGGCAAGGTGACGGACGCAATCCGTATTAGAGCGTTAGTCATCGATGACGAACCACTAGCACGCGACATGATTCGCGAAATGCTCGGAGGCGATTCCGACGTAGAGATCGTTGCGGAATGCGCAAATGGCCGAGAAGCAGTTGAGGCGATTAGATCACTGTCTCCCGATCTTATCTTCCTCGATATCCAGATGCCCGAACTCGGCGGCTTCGAGGTACTAGAATCGTTTGAAGCGAATCAGGCAGCGCCCTACGTCATCTTTGCGACCGCGTATGATCAATATGCCGTGCGGGCCTTCGAGGTGCACGCCTTTGATTATTTGCTTAAGCCTTTCGATGAAGAGCGTTTCAACATCGCCTGGCAAAGAGCCAAAGCCCAAATCAAACTTGATCGCACAGGAGAGAGAGATCGGCACATCCTTGCTCTGTTGGAAGAACTAAAAGCTGGACCACGTTATCTTGAAAGACTAGTCGTCAAGACCGGGGGCCGGGTCTTCTTCCTCGATGTTGCTGAGATTCTATGTATCGAGGCTGAAGGAAACTATGTTCGAGTTTACGATCAGACCAAACATTACCTGCTCCGCGAAACGATCAGCGGTCTTGAGGAGCAGCTGGACCCCAAGCAGTTCCTACGCATCCACCGCTCCGCTATTGTCAAGATAGACAAGATCAAAGAGCTACAGCCATGGTTCCATGGCGAGTATCGAATCATCCTCGAAAACGG